>Ga0256837_1002094_pt1 | contig 12777 bp, 9 predicted proteins | sample 4562384metaG_FD_185976 | JGI IMG/M metagenome (GOLD analysis project Ga0256837, IMG submission 185976) | Hydrothermal vent microbial communities from Guaymas Basin, Mexico - 4561-384 | ecosystem: Environmental > Aquatic > Marine > Hydrothermal vents | place: Mexico: Guaymas Basin | collected... | reverse complement strand
TTACCACCATAGATAGATGAACAACCAGTAGCATTAGCGATAACCATTCTATCGCCAAAAAGTTGAGAAGCTAGTTTTATATATGGTGTTTCACCACAACCGGGACAAGCACCACTAAACTCGAAAAGTGGTTCTAAAAGTTGTGTCTCTTTAGCTTTTTCATGGTTAAGTTTACTTCTATCGTAAGCTGGAAGATTAGTGAAATGTTCCCAAAGTTTAGCACCATTTTCTCTGATTGGCTCTTGTGGAGTCATATTTATAGCTTTTAAGTTTGTTTGTGATTTGTTTTTAGCTGGACAAACTTCAACACAAAGTGTACAACCTGTACAATCTTCAACTGCTACTTGTATAGTAAACATCTCATTTTTATCAAATGTTTTACCTTTAGCTTTTGTATATAAAAAATCATCTGGTAAATCTTTTAATAACTCCTCATCAACCACCTTAGAACGGATGGCAGCATGTGGACAAACTATAACACATTTGTTACATTGGATACAAGTTGTTGGATCCCAAAATGGAACATCAAGAGCTGTACTTCTTTTTTGATACTGAGATGTACCACTTTGCCAAGTTCCATCTGCTGGCATTGCTGAAACTGGAATCTCATCACCATCACCAGCTATAAGTTTTTGAGTTACCTCTTCTACAAATTTATCAAAATCACCTTTAACAAGTGGTCTCATTTGAGAGCCACCCTTAGCCTCTTTAGGAACATCAACTTCATATAGATTCTCTAAACTATTATCAACAGCACGAAAGTTCATCTCAACTATCTGCTTACCTTTGTTTCCATAAGTTTTTTCTATACTTTTTTTGATTTTAGCGATAGCTTCATCTTTTTCAATGATACCAGATAGAGCGAAAAAACAAGTTTGCATAACACTATTGATTTTTCTTCCCATATTGCTTTGTGTTGCTACTTTACTAGCATCTATAACATAAAATTTAAGTTTTTTATCTATGATAGTTTGTTGAACAGAGTGTGGAAGTTTATGAAAAACTATATCTTTAGAAAAAGGTGTATTTAGTAAAAATGTAGCACCTTTTTGTGTATGTTTTAGTATATCAAACTTCTCTAAAAACACACTTTGATGACAAGCTACGAAATTTGCTCTCTCTATAAGATAACTAGATTTTATAGGTTTTTTACCAAATCTAAGATGTGATGTTGTCATAGATCCAGATTTATTTGAATCGTAAACAAAATAACCTTGAGCATAGTTTGGTGTTTGAGTTCCTATGATTTTGATAGAGTTTTTGTTTGCTCCAACTGTACCATCACTACCTAAACCAAAAAACATCCCTTTAAAAATATCTTCATTTGGTATGAAAAATGATTTATCCCACTCTAAAGAGGTGTGTGTAACATCATCATATATACCGATAGTAAAATGGTTTTTAGGTTTAGATTTAGCTAGTTCATCAAAAACTGTTTTTATCATAGCTGGAGTAAACTCTTTTGAAGATAAACCATATCTTCCACCTATGATTCTAGGCATATCAAATCCTAGTTTTTCACTATCGTTAAGTTCATTAAAAGCTGTTACTACATCAAGATAAAGAGGTTCACCTAATGAACCAGCTTCTTTGGTTCTATCTAAAACTGCGATAGATTTAACACTTTTTGGTATAACCGATATGAAATGTTTTAGAGAAAAAGGTCTATAAAGTCTAACTTTTAAAACACCAACTTTTTCATCTTGTTCTAAAAGATACTCAACAGTTTCCTCAACACTATCACAACTAGAAGCCATAAGTATGATGATCTTTGTAGCATCTTTAGCACCATAATAATCAAACAGTTTATAATCTCTACCAGTTAATTTAGCAAATTTATCCATCGCATTTTGTAGTATATCTGGTAGTTTTTCATAGTAGATGTTTACACTCTCTCTACCTTGAAAGTAAACATCTGGATTTTGAGAAGTTCCCCTTATAAAAGGTTTATCTGAAGATAAAGCACGATCTCTATGAGCATGAACTAAATCTTCATCTATCATCTCTTTCATTATAGTTTTATCTATAAGCTCTATTTTACTAACTTCGTGAGAGGTTCTAAAACCATCAAAAAAGTGTAAAAAAGGAACTCTTGATTCTAAAGAGGCTGCTTGCGATATAAGTGCAAAATCGTGTGCTTCTTGAACATTAACAGAAGCTAAAAGAGCGAAACCAGTTTGACGAACAGACATAACATCGCTATGATCGCCAAAGATAGAGAGAGCTTGTGCTGCGATAGAACGAGCTGCTACATGAAAAACAGTAGGTGTTAGTTCACCTGCTATCTTGTACATATTTGGAATCATAAGTAAAAGACCCTGTGAAGCTGTAAATGTTGTAGTTAAAGCACCATTTTGTAAAGCACCATGAACAGCACCACTAGCACCACCCTCACTTTGCATCTCCATAATATTAGGGATAGAACCAAATATATTTTTTTCACCTTTCATAGAGTAAACATCACTCAACTCAGCCATAGGGCTAGATGGAGTTATAGGGTAAATTGCTATAACTTCATTAATTTTGTGTGCTACTCTCGCAACAGCTTCATTTCCATCAATAATAACATATTCTCTCATATCTATTTTCCTTATATTTTATTTAAGACCTAACTCTCCAAATAGTGTTTCAAAATAGATACTAATACCTAAAAGCTCATTTTTTAGTGTACCAAAAGCTTTATCCTCTAAAGCCCACTCCTCTACCCTTTTCATACTATCACTTTTTTCAGCTTCACTAAGTGGAGCAACTTTAATCGCATCTTTTATCTTTTCAATATGATGTTTATTTGAACTCATCTTTTATCCTTAAAACTTGTTTCTTAAATTATACTCCTAAAGATATTTACTTTTTTTAAGAGTATGAATAAGATTGGAAGAAAGAGTATAAAAGTTACAAAATAACTTAATTAGTGTTTTTATAAGATGATATATTTAATATGGAGAGTAGATTATCTAAAAAAGTGCCGATTTAACGACCCTTTTTTACTCTATAATATCAAGTTGATCTTGTGTCAAAATCTTTCTTGTGTTATAGATACATTTTAATTGAACTATTGTAGCATCAGCTCTTAACTGTGCTAACTCTTTCACCTTTTGAGCTAATAATTTAGGATCTAAACCATTAAAACTACCATCAACTATCTCTCTCTCAAGAGGGATTATCTTTTTATTAAGTGTTTTCGCACCAGAGATAGTCTCTTTACGAATCACTAAAAGTTTCTCTTTTTGTTTAGGTGTCAATGCCACATCAGCATCATCCCACATCATCTTTACCATCATAGTTAAATGTGGAAGCTTCCCCTGAATAAGGAACGGTTTAGATGGTTTGTTTGTTACACTAGAAGCATTAAGAGTTGTTAATGTAACTGAGCTTAAAAGTGTTAATGTTGTTGCTAAGGTTATGATATATTTTTTCATAAATATCCTTTTAGAATTATTAATATTTCTAATAATACTATCTTGAAATTAAGTGAATGTTAAAAAAAGAAAATAGTTTTTTTATAGGTGATAATAGATATATAAAATATAGATGGTGCGATCGGAGAGATTTGAACTCTCACACCCGTAAGGCACTACCCCCTCAAGGTAGCGTGTCTACCGTTCCACCACGATCGCATTTGTAAAGAAGAAAAAAAAAGCTTTAACTCAAAAAGAGCTAAAGCTTGAGGTATATTTAGATAGTTCAAGGGTATTCGGTTTTCTTGCGAAAACATCGAAAACCCCTAATCAGCTAAAAATCTCAAGAAATTGAAATTTTTTTAACGCTGATTAACCTAAATATGGGTTAGCATAAAGAGCGATTAACGCGATAACTAGTGCGTAAATAACTTGTGCTTCGATCATTGCTAAAGCGATGAACATTGTAGTCATTAGTTTAGCACCAAGACCTGGGTTTCTAGCAGTACCAGCGATAGTAGCAGCAGCAGTATGACCCATACCGATAGCTCCACCAAGAGCAGCAAGACCAAGACCAAGACCAGCAGCGATCATTGAGTAAGCTTTAAGAGTTTGGTTTGCAACATCACCGTCAGATGCCATTGCAGCAGTAGCTAATGCTAACATTAAAAATAGAACTTTTTTCATAAGTTTCTCCAAAAATATAATTAGTACAAAATTGTTCGGATAGCGTAACCCCATAATCAAATGAAGCAACCATAACATAAATGCCATGATTTCCCTACTAAAAATTGATAGGCGAATTGTACTAAAAAAGTGATAAAGTAAAGTTTAAATAAGAAGATAATTCTCACAAAAGTGAGAATTATGTGAAGATGTAGAGATTAAGCACGACCTAAAGATATTTTATTACCTTTAAACTCTAAGATTTCAACTTTTATAGCTTCACCCTCACTTAAAACATCAGAAACTTTATCTACTCTTTTATCAGATATTTTAGAGATATGTAAAAGCCCATCTGTTCCATCTGGTAGCTCTACAAATGCTCCAAAATCAACGATTCTTTTAACAGTTCCATCATATTTTCCACCAATCTCATACTTGATTTTTTCAACTTTTGGTGCGTTTACGATTCCATCAATATGACCTTTTGCTCCAGCTACACCAGTTTTATTTTTACCAGTAATTTTAACTTTACCATCTTTCTTATCTATGTCGATAGCAACTTCAAATTTTTCAATCATCTCACGGATAGTTTTACCAGCTTGACCAATAATCTCACCTATAAAACTAGGATCTATATGAAAAATCTCAGTAGATGGTAAAACACCATCATTAAATTCTATCTTAGATTCAGCTTCAAGCATAATATCGATAATGTGACTTCTACCATCTTTAGCTTGATAAAGTGCTTCTTTTAGTACATCTAAAGAGATTCCACCAAGTTTAATATCCATCTGCATAGCAGTGATTCCATCTTTAGAACCAGTTACTTTAAAGTCCATATCACCATCGTGATCTTCAAGACCCATTATGTCAGAAAGAATCGCATAATCATCACCATCACTAACCATACCCATAGCGATTCCAGCGATAGTATCAGTTGTTTCTATATCAGCAGCTTTTAAAGCCATATAACCACCACAAACAGTAGCCATAGAAGATGAACCGTTAGATTCTAAAATCTCAGAAACTAAACGAACAGTTTGACCATCTAAATCTACAACAGGCTCTAATGCTCTTTTTGCTAAGTTACCATGACCTAACTCTCTTCTTTTTGTTCCCATAACTGGAGAAGCTTCACCTACTGAAAAACCAGGGAAGTTGTAGTGAACCATAAAGTTTTCATTTTGAGTAGCAGAATCTGTTAAACTTTCAAACATCTGAGCATCTTTTACTCCACCCATAGTAAGAACAACTAAAGCTTGTGTTTGACCACGAGTAAATAAACAAGATGAGTGAGCATTTGGAAGTACATTTGTATCTATTGTGATAGGTCTAACTTCTGTTAAAGCACGACCATCGGCACGAACTCTATCTTTTAGAATCTGACCTCTTACTTGCTCTTTTTTAACCTTTTCTATCGCATCTTTTAGTTCAGCCTCATCCCAATCCTCTTTTGTAACTAAGATAGCTTTTCTTAACTCTCTAAGAGCAGTTGAGCGTTCAGATTTTGCCATTTGATTCATAGCTGATTTTATATCTGCCATATGGTTATCTCTTACAAATGTTACCATCTCTTCATTTAGTTCACTAGCTTTTAGATCAAGAGGTTTTATCTCTTTTTGACAACTAGCAAAAGCCTCTTCATATTTAGCATTTGTAGCGAAAAGTTCAGCTTGAGTTTTTTCAAAAACTTCAATCAACTCATCCTCAGCCATAGCATTTGAAGAGTATTTAGATATAACACCGCTTCCCATAGTTGGATCAATAGTAGGGTCGATTACTAACTCATCAACATCTACACTCTCACTACCAAATGTTCTCATCTCAATCATAAGAAGATCATCTTTAGTACCAGATAGGTATAGATCAAGAGTAGAATCTTTAAGTTGTGATAGTGTTGGATTTAATACTAACTCACCATCTACTTTACCAGCTCTAACAGCAGAAACAGAAGTGTTGATGTCAATATCTGAAGTGTAAAGAGCAGCAGAAGCAGCATTTAGTGCTAAAACTTGTAGATCAGATTCAGCATCTGCTGAAAATACCATAATAGTTATCTGTGTTGGGTGACCAAAACCTTTTGGGAATAGTGGACGAAGTGAACGGTCAACGATTCTTGAAGTTAATGTCTCAAAATCACTTGGCTTAGTCTCTCTTTTGAAAAAACCTCCAGGGATTTTACCAGCAGCATAAGTTTTCTCAATATACTGAACAGTTAATGGTAAAAAGTCATCTTTTACTATCTCTGTTTCATCTATAACAACTGTTGCTAAGATAACTGTTTTACCTGACTTTAACCATGCTGAACCGTTAGCTTGTTTTGCTACATCTCCAAAAGAGTAAGACTCTTCTTTATTATTTAATTCTAAACTTACATCATATTTCATTATTTTTCCTCTAGTAATTTTTCAATTTTTTCTTCATCTATATTCTCAAACTTCTTATAATACAAAGAAGTTTCAACATAATCACCTATACTGTGTAGATAAAATATATCATCAGCTAATGGTTCCAACAACTCCAACATATCATTTGGAATAACTGGAACTGCTATATAAACTGCTTTTGGTTTTAGTGCCAAAATAGTTTTTAAAGCAGTCATAAACTTCATACCTGTCTCACTACCCTCATCAACTAGCAACACAACTTCATTGCTTACCGATAAAAAATGCCTACCCTTTCTATATTGATATATATAACTTAAAATTTTCTCTTCATGTTTTCTATGAGCTTCACCATAAATATAATCATACTTTATATCAAACGATGAAACAAGTTTCTCATTTATCACAATCTCTTCTGTTTCACTAACTCTAGCTATCTCACAATCTTCATTATTTGGAGCAGTAACAGTTTCTGAAAAAAGAAAATCTATCCTATTTTTTAGACCACCTTTGATTAAACTGGCAAGTTCTAAGCCACCCTTAGAAACAGCTATAATCTTCCAATCCTCATCTTTAAGCTTTTGCATAGGAATCACATCTTTTAACTTTACAGAAGCATCTTCTCTATCTTTTAGTATATTTTTGTATCTATTCATCAACTACCTTTTAAAATAGATGGTAACTCTAAATCAATATCAGCATCTCTACCAGACATAAATGGTTTAAAAACAATAGTCATATAGATATATCTATCATAAACAGATGATGAGATGTTTTCACTAGTTAAAACTGGTCTATTGTTTTCAACATACTTTAAACCAAAATCCCAACATCTTTTTTTATACATAAAACCAATCTCAGCACTTTTCTTTAAACTTGTTTCTAAATCATAATTCATTCTAACTTTATAACTATAATGGGAACTGTAAGTATAACTAGCACTAGATGTTATATAGCTTGATATTGATGAAACAGCATCATCTTTATCTACAAAACTATCTTTATAAAGATGGGAAAGTCCAATATCAAAATGGTTATCTTTATATGTAACTCTATTTAAAATTTTTGAGAAACTATTTTCATTGTAATTATAAAACATATCGTTATAAAAATCTACACTTTTAGAGATTTTATAGTTTAACTCATTTTCAAGTTCACCAAAACTAGAGTTTTTGTTTGAGATAACCTGAGCTAGTTTATGATAGACAACCTCTCTACCTGATAGATCAAAAATATACTGTGTAAAGTTAAGCTCAAGAGCTTCATCTACATCTGAAATATTATAAAAATCGCATCTTTTATCATCTTGATTTGCTACATCTGAACAAAACTCTTTATTATAATCATAATAACCAGTTGTTGTCTCTAAACCTGAGAGTGTATATCTAGCACCAAAACCGATGGAGTGAAAAAAGTTTTTATAAGGTTTTACAAGATTTGTTGATGCGTCAAAAATATTATATTGTCTAGCGAATAAACCATTTTCATACTCACCACTAGAGATAGTTTCACTACCTGAAAAGTTTGAATATTGAGCATAAAAGTTAGATGTATAAGATAGGTTTAGATACTCATCAAAAAGATCAAACTGAAAAGTTAGAGGGATATTTAGATCTGTTTGGATAGCATCCATATTAATATCTCTTCTAATATTATTAGCTTGTAGATCTATATCATAGATAATATGGTCTTTTAGAAGTGTCTCTATATATCTATGGTAGTGGATAGTTGGTAAAATCTGTAAAGTATCCTCATTTGTTTCGATCGTTAAATCTTTATAATATTTAAAATATGTACCATAATAATCTTTATCTGTATTATAAAAGATATTTACACGAGATAAAAGGTGTGTAGCTGTTACCCCTTGAGCGTTGCCATTGTTTGATAGATTTATATAATCAACATCATTCATATTTTTAACATCAAGAAAAAACTCTGATTGACCAGTTAATTTTGTACCAAAAAGTTGATTTAACACATCACCATTTTCATATTTGATGTTATATCCATAATGAACTTTATTTGCTAAGTTATGCTCTATAAAGAAATCATCTTTCTCTTTAAAATAACCTAATGAGATCTCACCTCTTGATACAGAACTATCAATAAATCTAAATTTGGAGTATAAACCACTACCTCTACTTGTTCTGATTTGTGGTTTAATCTCCAAATCCCACCACTCTTTTGGTGCTATAAAAAGTGGTTGTTGATAGTAAAATCCCTCATTGTTTGACAAACCTATATCAGGAGTTAAAAGCCCTGTTTTTCTCTCTTTTGATAAAGAGCGACCAAAATATGGTGTATAAAAAACAGGTATATCATAGATATATATTCTAGCATTATAAAGGGTTAACCACTTTGTTTTAGTGTTATACTCAGATGATGTAAACTCCATTTTCCATAGAGGATCATTTGGATCACATCCACTAACTACACCAGATGTTATATTTATATCGTTATTTGTCCCTATGCCGTTGTTAGCACTAATCCAAACTTGAGACTCATCTTCAAGCATAAAAAATGGATGAAAACTTTTCTCTTTTTTTAAAATATTTAGAGTGGCTCTATCACCTAAAATCTTATAGGTTGTACCTTTTGTAGCGTGAACATTACCAAGTAAAACAAGTTCACCAGTAGATCTATCATAAGTAGCATTGTCAGCAGTTAAGTAGTAATCTTTATAGATCACATTTATACCATTATAAGCTTTAACTATATTATCTTTAGTATATACAGAAGATGCGTATATCTTTACTTTATCTTCTGCGTAAACTACGATAGCTAAAACTAAAAATGATAGTAAAAATTTAAGCATCAATAACCAGAGTTCTAGCAGTTTTATCGTGTAGTGCTTGACGAAGTGGGTCTAAGATTCCCCATAAAAAACCAAAATAGAAAAAAAGTTCACCAACTACACGAAATATTGAACGATTTAACGAGATCATCACATCTGGTGTTTGTAGAGTCTTTATATCTATAACCCTTACTTTAACAGCGAGCTTACCAAGGGAAGCACCATATTTCATAGTGAAAAAAGCTTGATAAAAAATCTTCATCATCATATACTCTAAAACAAAAGAGTTCACTACATATATAATATCTTCTGTTGTTTTAGCCCCAACAAAAGAATCCCATAAAGCAACCATCAAAAGCATAGATAATAAAACTTCATCTATCAAAAAAGCTAAACTCCTTTTTTGAATAGATGCTAATTTCATATTTTCTCTATGTAGTAGATCCTCTATCTCTTCATTCAAAGTTATAGTTCCTAAAGTGCTTGATAAGCTATATCTGTTCTGATTTTTTTACCAACAAAATGAACTTGACCACATCTAAGATAAGCTCTATCTCTTGCTTCTTTGATAGAATCACCTAAACCAACACAAACTAAAACTCTACCACCATCAGCATATAAAACACCATCTTCCATACTTACACCAGCATAAGAGATATGTGTATATTTTTCAATCTCTTCGTGATTAGTTTCATCTAAAATAATCTCAGCAGGAGTTGATGAGCTATAAGGGTAGTTAGCACTTGCCATAACTACACCAACAGCATATTGTGAAGAGAATTCAACTTTGATTTCACTTAGTCTATTTGTTGATGCTTTTAAGAACATATCACTTACACTTGATGTCATAAGTGGCATAAGAATCTCACACTCAGGATCTCCAAAACGAACATTAAACTCTAGTGTAATTGGCTCACCATTTACAACCATAATTCCTATAAAAAGTACACCCTCAAACGGAGCATTTTCAGCTTTCATACCATCTAATGTTGGACAGATAATTCTATCTTTTACTTTTTGGTATAGCTCTTCATCAACTAAAGGTGTTGGAGCATAAGCACCCATACCACCAGTGTTTGGACCCTCATCATTATTTAAAAGTCTTTTGTGATCTTGTGCTGCTGGAAGTAAGATATAATCATCACCATCACAAACAGCAAACATTGAAAGTTCATAACCATCTAAAAACTCTTCAACTATCACTTTTAGTCCGGCATCACCAAAACTTTTACCACTTAACATCTCACTAATCGCTACTTTAGCTTCATCGTGAGTTTGTGCGATAATCACACCTTTACCACCACAAAGACCATCAGCTTTTACAACGATAGGAGTAGATAGTTTGTCAGCAAATTTAAAAGCATCTTCGATAGAATCTGTTTCTATATACTTAGCAGTTGGGATGTTATACTTTGCTAAAAAGTTTTTCATATAAACTTTTGAACCCTCTAGTTGAGCAGCCTCTTTACTTGGTCCAAAGATTGTTAAACCTTTTGCTTTAAAAATATCTACAACACCATCAACTAAAGGAGCTTCAGGTCCAACAATAGTAAGCTCAATATCGTTAGCTTTTACATAATCCGCTAACTCATTGTAATCTTTAATGTTTAAGTTAGTACCTAAGTTGTTTGTAGCACCATTACCTGGTTGGAAAAAAAGTTCGTGATTCTCTTGCTCTTTACTTATCGCTAAACCGATAGAGTATTCTCTACCACCAGCACCTAAAATTAATATTTTCATAGATTCTCCATCATTGTTTAAAAGTATTTAAGTTAAATATAATTATATAGCTAAATTAAATACTTGATTTTGTTTAAGTGTTATAGCCCAAATAGCCGTCACGCGAATGGTTCGGTTCTAAAAGCCGAATTTGGGCGAAGAGAGGAAGTTATAACGGCGACAATTTCTCGGCAGAGTTAACATACCTCAAACGATACCATCGACACACAAACCCCTACTAGTTCGCGATTTGAAAATGTAGAACCCTCAATTGTGCGATTACTCGAACTACTCAGACTATAACTGAAGTGGCATTATACAAAAATGATACTTGATTTTTTATAATTTTAAAGCAATTTCTATACAACTATCGATAGTTGTCTCTTTAGAGATAAAAAAGTTAAAACCTTTTGGTATAGCTTTTGCCGTTGTTTTACCAATAACCACTATCTTATTTTTTTGATTTAACTTATGAGTTTTTAAAAAACAGTTTAAACTTGATGGCGAAGTGAAGATAAGAGTAGAATCATCTTCAACCTCTACATCTAAAATCTCTTGAGAACAACCACTCTCATAAACAACAACTTCATCAACACTATAACCATCATCTCTACATATATCCACAAAATCAGATGCTACAATTTTTGCTCTTAAATAGAGCCATATAGTATCTTTTGGGAACTCTTTTATTTTAGAGATAAGATTATCACCATACCCACCACCAATAGCTAAAATTTCACCACCAAGCTTTTCATAAGAGATAGCACTCTGTTTAGATACACACAATGCTGGTTTAGTTATGTAACTATCTTTTTCATACTGCTTTAAAGCTTCTGATGTTTGTTTTGAGGTTATAATTAGATAATCATATTTTGAAAAATCTATAACTGGTTTTAGAAATTTTATAGTGAGTGAATTTACACTTTTAGCTTTTGGGTGTGAGGAGATTGAGAAGAGATATATACTCATTTTTAACCTTATTTTTAAATATTGGTATTTTAAATTTTATGATATAATTCCAACAAGGTACAAAGGCTAAAGCCTCTGCACTCGAAAACTAACTTTGAATCGTCCGATAACAAAGTTAATCTTAAGTTGGAACTTCTTCACAAGTTCCTCCTTTTGTTGGTATGTGGTCTTACGAGGTGCTTCCAACACCTCTGCCACTATTACAATTCTTTAATATCCGAACTCTTATAAAACTGTTAATTTTTTGGCAAAAAAAAAGGTAGTTAGAAATAAATCCAACTACCTTTTTAATTTTAAATAAATTTAATTTTTTTTAAGATTATTCCCACTCAATAGTAGCTGGTGGTTTAGAAGATATGTCATAAACAACTCTGTTAATCCCATCAACTTCATTAATGATTCTTCTTGAGATTCTTTCTAGTAAATCGTGTGGAAGATGAGCAAATGTTGCTGTCATACCATCAACTGCTTCTACAACTCTTACACAAACTGTGTTATCATAAGTACGGTTATCACCCATAACACCAACAGATTTTACATTTAAAAGAACTGCGAATGCTTGCCAAGTTTTAGCATAGTATCCACTCGCTTTTAACTCATCTAAAAGAATTACATCAGCTTCACGAAGAAGATTTAGATCAGGAACATTAACATCACCCATAATTCTTATCGCTAAACCTGGTCCAGGGAATGGATGACGGTTAATCATATCTGATGGAAGACCTAACTCTAAACCGATTTTACGAACTTCATCTTTGAAAAGTTCTCTTAAAGGCTCGATTAACTCAAAATCCATCCAATCAGGTAAACCACCAACATTATGGTGAGATTTAATAACCTCAGATGG
>Ga0256837_1002093_pt1 | contig 12786 bp, 9 predicted proteins | sample 4562384metaG_FD_185976 | JGI IMG/M metagenome (GOLD analysis project Ga0256837, IMG submission 185976) | Hydrothermal vent microbial communities from Guaymas Basin, Mexico - 4561-384 | ecosystem: Environmental > Aquatic > Marine > Hydrothermal vents | place: Mexico: Guaymas Basin | collected... | reverse complement strand
GTATCAGGTTTTACTCCTGTTAATCGTTTAAATAAATCTGGTTTTAGCTCTTGTAATTTCTCATAATTCTTCATATTTTAGAAATAGCAATTTTTGAGCCTTTTTAGGTTATGCAAGAAGTCTAGTACAAATTTTGTACATTAGTCTTTATCTAATGGTCTAAAGATTTAGGAATTAAAAGCAATTTTACAGGTTTAGTTAAGTAGAATGTATGATTAACTTTAATTAATAAGAATTCATAGCCATGACTAATTACGAATCTACATTACCAAACCCAAAAAACTTGATTCATGCATTGCGTGATATTGGTTATTCTTTGGAGACGGCCTTAGCAGATATTATTGACAACAGTATAGCGGCTCAGGCTTCAAAAATATATATTCATATTTCCTTAAAAGATAAAATATTTGATAGTTATATTACTATTTTGGATAATGGCTTAGGTATGAATGAAAATGAACTGAAAAATGCTATGAGTTTGGGTTCATTTGATCCTCTTTTAAAAAGAGAAGATAAAGATCTTGGACGTTTTGGTTTGGGACTTAAAACAGCTTCTTTTTCTCAAGCAACGAAATTAACAGTTGTATCCAAGCAGGATGACATGATAAATGCAAGGTGTTGGGATTTAGATCATGTTAGCAAAACAAAAAAATGGGAAGTTGCGGTTTATAATCAAACACAGATAGAACAGATTCCAAGAGTAGGAGAACTTGAACAAACAGGTACATTAGTATTATGGGAAAATCTTGATAGATTAATTGACCTAAGTGGTAAAAGGAATATAAAAGATGTTTTTTTAGAAAAGATAGATAGTGCAAGAGAACATTTGGGTCTAGTATTTCATCGTTATCTCGCTGGAGAAGCAGGTTTAAAAAAACTATCCATTTATATAAACGGAGATTTAGTTATACCATTTAATCCATTTGAAGGAGCAGGTAAACCTTTCCCCGAAGAAACAATTGGAAAAATAAAAATCCAGGCATATCTTTTACCCCATCAGAGTAAAACAGCAGTGGAACAATATAAAAAGCTTGGTGGTAAAGATGGCTATATGAAATCACAGGGTTTTTATGTATATCGTAATAGTCGATTAATGATTCATGGGACATGGTTTAGACTTGCAAAACAAACTGAAGCAACAAAACTTGCTAGAGTTAAGATTGACTTACCTAATTCTGAAGATTTTTTATGGTCTATTGATGTTAAAAAATCAAGAGCAACACCTCCAGAGTTAATTAAAGCAGAATTAAAAAGAACTATCGAAAGGATTACAGCCTCATCTACAAGAGTATATAAAAGTAGGGGTGCCCGTATTAGTAAAAAAAATTATCTACCTATTTGGATAGAGGAACATCAGCATAATGAAAAAAATTATAGAATTAACTATGAAAATCCTTTAATAGACTCTTTTTTAAATTCTTTAGATAATGAAACTACAAAAAGAGTAAAAGAAATTTTAACAATAGTAGAAAGTAATTTACCTTTAGATACTATTTTTGCAGATTTAGCTACTGAACCAGAAAACATAAAACAATCAAGCATCTCAGATGAACAACTAAAAAATTATGCAGAACAATATTGGGATATAATGCTAAAGATGGGTAATGATAACACTGCTATAGCTGAGCAGTTTAAACAAACAGAACCGTTTAGTAGATTTTCAGATTTTTGCGAATCATTTATACACTTTAAATTTGAATTGGCAAGGTAATAGAGATGAAAATAATTGAAAAAATAACTAATGATGTCATATATAAACTTTCACAACAACCGGAAAATAAGACACCAGAAATAATTCGGCAGCTAATTGCTTTTGAATCAGCTAATCCGTTAAATCCAGTACAATTAACAGCAGAACAAATAGAAAAAATAGCAAAAGAAATAGAACATCAGTTTGGCCTTACAATGGAAGAAGGGACACTAATTGTTGATGATGAAAATTTTGAACCCTGGTTACATAATAAGAAGTCTTCTGAGAATTTTGAACCGTATTTTTGGAATCGATATGAAAAGTTATTGCTTCAAAACAGTTTCGCACCCCCTGTTGTTTCTTCTATTGATAATGTGACAGATAAAATTGTTGCTAGACTAGAAGATCCCGATAAAGAAGGCCCATGGAATAGAAGAGGAATGGTCGTAGGACATGTACAGTCTGGAAAAACTGCAAACTTTATTGGTGTTATTAATAAAGCATCGGATGTTGGATATAAACTTATTATTATTCTCGCAGGAATGCAGGAAACTTTAAGGTCACAGACACAAGAACGTGTAGATGAAGGATATATTGGACAAGATAGTAGTAGAAAAAATGCGGTTGACTTTTCTGATTCATTAATAGGAGTAGGTCATTTAAACCATGATAAGCTACCTTATTCATTTACAACAAAGCATAAAGATTTCGATGATACAAGTAACTTTATCGTAGAAAAATATGATGATGCAACGATTTTAGTTGTCAAAAAAAATGCAAAAGTGCTTGAAAAATTGAGAGATTGGCTCAAAAAAAATAACTCTAATATAGATGGCACAATTTCTAATTTACCTCTTCTTCTGATAGATGATGAAGCAGATCATGCCTCGATAAATACAAATGATCCAGAAAAAGACCCTACTACAATTAATAAACGTATACGAGAGATACTTAATTTATTTCATCGGAAATGTTATTTGGCATATACAGCAACTCCTTTTGCTAATATCTTTATTGATCCATCAAATGAAGATGACATGTATGGAGATAATCTCTTTCCTAAAGATTTTATTATTAGTTTAGATCCTCCAAGTAATTATGTTGGGTCTGAAAAGATATTTGGAGATGATACTGATTTAATTAATATTGTTAGAGATATAGGCGATATCGAAGATATAATTCCACTAAAACATAAGAAAAATCAGACTATTACTTGTTTACCAGATAGTCTGCAAAATGCTGTCTATTCACATATTATTTCAAAAGCCATAAGAATATTACGGGGACAAACTAATAAACATCATTCAATGCTAGTGCACCTTTCACGATATAAAGATGTACAAAAAGAAGTTTTTAATCTAATTGTTCAATTGAGGCAAGATATTGAAAAAGGTGTGAGGTATTACTATAAGCTTCAAAAAGAGGAAGCTTTGCATAATCACTATATGAAAAATTTGTATTCTGTATGGGAAGATGATTTTAGTACTATTTACTCTCAATGGACTGATATTCAGGAAAAACTTTTGGAATCGGTTGCCTCAATGCAAGTTATGTTGATTAATGGTGATTCTGCTGATAGCTTAGAGTATAAGGCCTATAAAAATGGTTTAAATGTTATTGCTGTAGGTGGGGATAAGCTTTCAAGGGGTTTAACTTTAGAAGGTTTAGCAACAAGTTATTTTTATCGTAGTACTTCAATGTATGATACTTTGATGCAAATGGGACGTTGGTTTGGATATAGAGATGGGTTTGCGGATTTGTGCAGAATATATTTAACCCCAATGACGGAGAGTTATTTTTCTCATATTTCAAATGCCGTTGAAGAACTTAGAGAAGAATTAAAAGAGATGTTCGTAGCTAACTTAACACCTAAAGAATTTGGTTTAAAGGTTAGAACACATCCCGGTGCATTATTGATAACAGCAAGAAATAAAATGAGGGCTTCTAAAACCTTACTTCATAGAACTGATTTAAGTGGTCGATTAGTTGAAACATATGTTGTAGATTTAAAACCTGAGCATAGAAAAAATAATTTGAACTTGTTTAATGAAATTGTAGAAAAGCTTCAAAAAACTAAAAAAGCTGAATACAATGAAGCAAGCAGTAATAATTATGTATGGAAACATATTTCTGCAAATATTGTTGAAGAGTTTATCAAAAAATTTGATAATCATCCACGGGCACAAATGACACAAACTAAACCAATTTTGAGTTACTTAGAAAGAGCTTCAAAGTATTTTCCTGAATGGGATATTGTTTTTATTAGTAGTTCAAAAAGCTCAAAAGAACCGCCGTATTCGATACCTAATAGTGATCTTAAAGTTGGAATACAAAAAAGAACATGTAATCCTAAGGGGCAGTATGAAAAAGACAATTATATAGAAATAAGTAGTCGAAGAAGAGTTGCAGCAGGGACCAATGATGCTGAACGGGCTGGAATGTCTACAGATGAAATTGCAGAGGCTTTGGAAAAATGGAAGCAAGTGCAACAAAGTAAAGCAAAAAAAGAAACTGAACAGGGAAATAGTCAAAAGGCTAAAGAAATTTTGGAAAAAGAGCTTAAAATTAGTGGTATTCCAGGACGATATCTTCGAAGAGCAAGAAAAAGACCACTGTTAATGCTGCATATAGTCAATGCCTATAAAGATATTAAAGATGAAACAACACTTGTTGAAGATTATCTTCCTGCATATGGTATTAGTTTTCCAAAAAGGGATGATATATATATTGAGCCAGTTGAATATGCAGTAAATACGACCTATGTACAAAATTATTATGAGGAATTTGAAGATGATGAAGAATAATCCATGGATAAATATTCCTCATATAAAACAAGGCATTAATTCAGTTCGAGTTGATCCAAATAATAGGTTTGATTTTTTTTGGGCTGTTGGAAGAGAAGGAAATTATCTTTTTATTATTGAGCATGAAAATATTGAAGATTGGCCTACAAAAAAAATTGCTTTATCTGGTATTGATATACAGCAATTCCAGACATCAAAAGGATATCGTCTTTCATTGATGTTAAATGATTCTAATGATTGGGATATATTTTACATCTTATGTAAGGATTTACTTCAGGCGACAGATGAAGTAACAACACAAAAAGCAATGCTTATTATTATTTATAATAGACTTCAAAGATGGCAAAAATTATTTAGAAAATTTGGTAAAAAACTTTTAAGTGAACAGGAACAGCAAGGATTAATAGGGGAATTATATTTTTTAAAAAATCATTTATTAAATATATTTTCTACAAGTGAAGTACTTTCTTTTTGGAAGGGACCATTTGGAGAACAGCAAGACTTTGGCATAGGAAATCTCACTGTTGAAGTTAAATCTAAGCAGGGAACATCCGCACCATATATACAAATAAGTTCGATTGATCAGCTTAACTGCAATACGGAAAGTTGTTTTTTATATGTGGTTACATTAAATATAGCTCCAAATAATATTGAAAATGCAATAAGTTTGAATAGTATTATTTATGAAATTAAACAGTTGTTGCCAAATGCAGATGAAGTGGATATGTTTGAAAATTTATTGTCAGAAGCAGGATATATGGAACTTTCTGAATATGATGAGAAACACTACTTAATATCAAAAGAGTCAATATTTGAAGTTAAGGATAATTTTCCAAGGCTTCGTGAAGAATTTATACCTCATGGAATCATTTCAATTCAATATAAAATAGAACTCAAAGAGTGTAAACCTTTTGAAGTAAGTTTTGATTATTTTAATAAAAGGCTGAAAAATGAGTGAGCCCTTAGAGAATTTTAGAGAAAGTTTTTTACAAGCGGTATATACTGCTGCAGAGGCAGAAGAAAATTTTTATGAATCTTCTTTTTTAGAACTATATGCAAAAGAACTTCTCGAATCTGGGGAAATTGACAATGAACTTGAACTTTCTCACTGGAGTGAGACAGGTATAAAAATAGATGGCTACAGTTACAATGAAGATGATGGAATATTAAATTTATTTGTTTCCATTTTCTCATCAGATTTAAATAGTAAAAGTTTAACTCAAACAGAAGTAAATCAAGCTTTTAAGCGAATAGAAAACTTTTTTGATAAATCATTCAATAAAAAATATTATTCTAAATTAGAAGAGTCAACAGCAGTATATGACCTTGCATATCAGATATATCAAGGAAAGAAAAATATATCTACAGTAAAGTATTATCTACTGAGTAACAAAATACTTAGTGAGCGTGCAGAAGTTAAACCAGCAAAACAAAGTGAAGAAATTAATTTCATTTATAATATTTGGGATATATCTAGACTTTTTAGGATGGATGCATCTAATCAACAAAAAGAAGATATTTATATAAACTTTGATGAGATTTCCAGTGAACCTCTTTATTGTTTGCCAGCACATTTAGATACTCAAGAGTATAAGTCATATCTTTTAGTTATACATGGTACTTTGCTCGCAATGCTTTATCATCAATATGGAGCAAGACTTTTAGAACAAAATGTTAGAACCTTCTTACAAGCTAGGGGAAAAGTTAATAAAGGGTTGCGTAACACAATCATAAATCAGCCTGAAAAGTTTTTTGCATACAACAATGGACTTACTACAACTGCAGAAGATATAGAACTTGAAGAGACAAAGCAGGGATTAAAAATCAAGTCTTTAAAGAATTTACAGATTGTTAATGGTGGACAAACAACAGCTTCAATTTATAGTGCAATGAGAAAAGACAAAGCAGATCTTAGTAAAATATTTGTACAAGTTAAACTTACTATTGTCGCACCTGATCAAGTAAATGAACTTGTACCAAAAATATCAGAATATGCTAACACACAAAATAAAGTTAATGCAGCAGACTTTTTTTCAAACCATCCTTTCCATATAAGGATTGAAGATTTTTCAAGAAGAGTATATACCCCCGCTGATGAAATGGGTAAGCAAAATAAATGGTTTTATGAACGGGCTCGAGGACAGTATCAAGATATGTTAGCGCATAAGACTAAAGCAGAAAAGAAAAAAATTCAGCTTGAATATCCAAAGCATCAATTAATAACAAAAACAGATTTATCTAAATTTGAAAATGTATGGAAATGTATACCTCATACTGTGGCAAAAGGAGCTCAATATAGTTTTATAGAGTATGCTAAAGAAATTGGAAAGCTGTGGGAAAAGAATGAAAAGGAATATAATGAACTCTTTTATAAGAGTGCTATTGCAAAAGCCATTATATTTAAAACTACAGAAGCAACTATCTCTAATTCTTCGTGGTTTGTAAGGGACTATAGAGCTCAAGCAGTTGCTTACTCAATATCATATTTAGCAAATATCGTAAAAAAACAAGATAAATATTTTAATTTTTTAGATGTTTGGAATCACCAAAGAGTTTCTGAAGCTACTCAAAACGCTTTAGACATAATTACAGAACAAGTATATATGGAGTTAACTAATCCTCCTGCAGGTATTACAAATGTAGGTCAGTGGGCGAAAAAAGAAGGATGTTGGGATACAATTCAAAAGCTTGATATAGAGATACCTCAAGAGTTTTATGAAGAACTTTTAGAAAAACAAGACTTTGAGATTGAAAAAAAACAAGCTAAAAAGATTCAACGCATTGATAATGCAATAGAAGCACAAAAATTAGTTTTTGAATTGGCTGAGAAAAACAAATGGTGTGAAATTAAAGAATTTGGTATAGAAAATGATATGCTTACACAGATGGAAATTGAACTATTGGATATTGCCTGTGCGATACCTAATAAAATTCCTTCAGAAAAGCAGTCGTTATTAATAATAAATGCTTTTCATAATTTAGAGGAAATAGGATTGGAAATTTAATGCAAAACAATTGGACAAGAGAAGAGTTGAAAGCAACTGTGATTGCATATATAGAAATGAGAACAAAAAGGCTTAATGGGAAAAACTTTATAAAAAAACAATATTATGAAGATTTATCACACAGGTTTGGCAGAATCATGAAGTCATATGAGTATAGAATGCAAAATATTTCTTATGTATATTCTCTAATGGGCAGAGATTGGCTGAAAGGATTGAGACCTGCAAAAAATGTTGGTACAAAGGTAGCATCAGAAATTGAAGAGATAATTAAAGAAATAGAAAATAAAGCTTTATCTGAACCTGTTTCTTTTCAGGTTGAAGTTGATAAGTTAGTCCATAAGCAACTACAAGGCATGCTAAGAGCTGTTTTAGAGCCAAAGCGGTACAATATTACTGTAACAAAATATGACAGGAATCCTCAAATTGTTGCTTGGGTTTTGATGAATGCACAAGGAGTATGTGAATGTTGCAATAAAGAAGCTCCTTTTGTTAAAGATGATGGAGTGCATTATAATACTCTGCTTACGACGATTTATTCACAAGTATCACGGCTGATTAGAGAGTAACTAGTTAACTAAAAAATTTTGATGTTCTTGAAAAAATATGTTTTTTATCTATTCCTACTGAATAATCTTTGCTGTAATCTTGGGAAAGAGCATAAACAATTCCTGTATTTGGATGTAATTTGTGAAATTTAAAAAATTCCAAAGAGGCAATTTTTGGTCCAATTGCACATAAAAGAGTATTGTATTCTTTAATATCTGAAGTTAATTCTTGCTCCATAAAATTAAATATATTGTTTTCAGTAAAAGAATCAATTTCAAAAAAATCTAAATTATGAATTTCTGATAAGCTTTTTTGAAAATCTAATCGCTCTTCTTTTTCGATTTTAGAGTAATTGTATTTTTCTTCTAAAATAATTGTCTTATATGGCTCAAAATAATAATATAACTGAAAGATTCGTTCTTTGTCAAGACCCGCAGAAATTATAAGAAGTGTTTCTTTGTCTGCTTCAAAAATCCCGGAATGCTTAATTAGAAGTTGAGGAATATCTGGGTTTTTTGCTATTTCATTTCCATAGCTATCTGGGATATAATATAAAATTTCAAATGTATATTTATGAGTGGTTAGCAAGTCTAAACAAAGATATATTAGATGTCTTGGCATTGTTGCAATATTAAGATAATGATTGTTTTTGCTTAAATTTAATAATATATGCTCAACTTTATTATAGATTTCAATTTGATCATTAAATACTAAAGTTACTTTTTCTATTAATATATTGTGTTGTATTGCAAATGCTTCAATTTTTTCTATATTATTCGATGAAAGACTATAAAAACGATATTCTTGAAAGTAAAAAAGAACTATTTTGTTGAATTTGTATTTATCATAGTCTTGATAAATACTTTGCATAAATCTTTCTTCCCAGCTTGCACATGAGATATAAGTACTATGTGACATCAAATAATCCTCCATTTTGAAATTTTGTTGATGTAATTTTTTTTTCAAACATACTTTGAATAGTTGTTATACCTAAAGAAAATCTTCCATTTTCTCCAAGTGGATCTAAACCAAGATTTGGCCAAAGAAGTCGATTCGGAGTATACCAAACTGTTTTTCCTCCAGACTTATCTGGTCCAAGTCTTGTATATAAATAACCATCTTGTTTTGCAATAGAAAATAATTTATCTATTTCTTTTATATAGGATTTATTAATATTGGTATCAGTGATATAGAATGATAAAATTCTTTTTTCTGTACTCTCTGGATTTAATATTTTTTCTAAAAGCATATTACAAAAATTTTCAAAAAACAAATGGAGCTTTTCTGCATCTTCTTTGCTACAATGAGTAACCCTTCTATCGATGGTTTTTAGATCCATCCATTTTTTTTTGCTTAAGTCAAGTATTGCTTCATATTGAGTTGTTGTTCGAATTTGAGGTGGTCTACTTTTGGATTTTCGCTCAAAGTGTTCAGCATCACGACCATACATTTCCGAGCACATAATTAAAAGATTTCGAATAACACCAGTAGATATTCCTGTAATTGTATCGAATCCAGTATATATTTTTTTCGGTTTATTTGCTTTATGTTTCGACAATATTTCTCTAAAATATATAGCTCTATGCATTTTACTGGCATTTTTTCTTCTTTGTTCAGGCTGAAACTTTTTTGATTCAAGGTATTGACCACTTATATAGTTTTGTTTAATTTTTTGAAGTTCCTTGGCAATATCTTTATCAGGTGCGAAATACTTATCTGGGTCCGTAATTTTAAATTGCATAAGTTCCAATCTCTTTCGAATAACATCTTTGGCAAATTGGTTAAAATCTGCTTTACTTCCAAACATGCTTTCTTCAAGAAGAATCTCTAAGAAATCGTGATTTTCCATAATAGAGTTTTCTGTTTCAGTATGAAATAAATATTCTTCTTTTCCGGCAATTGCAATTTTAAAACTGAATAAACTGTTGTCTCTATAAGAAACCCAAGTATTTAGAGTTTTCATCTGCATTTTGTTAAGTTGTTGAGCATCATCGATCAGAAATGTAATATGTTTATTTTGTAAATTTTCACAATTGTTAATCATTTCAATAATAGGAAAAATCAATGTTCCAAAAGAAAGAGCATTAATTTGAAGTTTTTCTGGATGAGTTAGAAGTAGCTCTTGCATTTCTTTGAATTTTTTTGTTAAATATCGTCTCATCTGTATTAAACAATTGTTAGCAGTACACTCTATATCAAAAAGAAAATGTAATTCATCCGCAATTTCTGTCATATCGCTTTTTGCAAGTAAAACATCTTGATGCGCTATTAAAGTATTTATAAGTTGTTTAGCAATTGAGAGCACCAGAAAATGTTCAGAAACTATAGCTTTTTCATAAGTACTTTCTAGAAGCATATATTCTTGTTTTCTAAAATAAGGTCTATTACATGGAATATAAATACCAATAATATCAGGTATTTTGTTTTTAGATTGCATTAATTGAAGAGAGAGTGTATTGTATTTCAAAATCATACTTTTCCCTGATCCTCTTTGACCAATTACAAAGATATTCTTTTTAGAAAGGATTTTCTCGTATTCATTAGATTGAATATAAAAATTTAGGATGGACTTATCATCAAGCTCATTAGCTCCTGCATATATAAAGGGATCATTCAGATTCATTTGTATCCTCTCTTTCATAATAATGAATTATTTTTTCTATAGACATTACTTCTTTAATACGATTTTCAGATTGCGATGGATCAGTTGTACATTCAAGCATTGTGAGATTATTGATAGTAAATATTACTTTTTCGAAAGGATCTTCAAGTTCTTCTTCAGCTAATTCGATGGTAATATTAAGAGAACTATATTGGGAAACTGTTTTGCTGTATTGGCTGCAATATATTCGCTCTTTATTGGTCTTATTTATTCTTCCAAATATAAACTTTAAAAAGTCCTCAAATTCTTGACTTGTTTTAAAATCTTCTAAATATAAATGATAGTGTAAATTGATTTGATTTATGTCTATATGAAAGGAAGTGACTTTTGAGTATATATGATGTGATATACTGATTGTATCAGTTATTAAACCATTATCTAAACCAAAGGCATAACATCTTTGTTCTCCTTCCGCACATTCATCTGCAAATCGAATAATGGAAGCAATTTCTCGACTGCTAATTGCCATATTATTATATGGAATTGTGGAGTCTAATTTTCCAATGGTATTGCCTGTTCCACCATGAGCTTTTGCAATGATATTAGATATTCGTTTAATATCAGCATTTGAGAAGGGCAACTCTTTAATGATTCTTTTAGCTGTACTTGTATGTCCTGTGCGCCCAAAAATATTTCCTATGTCATGTATCAAAGAAGCGTGGGCTAAAAAGAAAACTTCCATTGTGTTAAATTTATCTAAACGAGGTTCTATAATTTTATAGATATTGCTTTGCACATCTTGAATATGTTTCTCTGAATGATCAGTGAGGTGTGGTTCTGTTTTTGCAATGTTTGGTAATACATTGTCGCAAAGATATTGTTTTAGTGCTATGTAACCATTCCATAAAGTATCAGTAGATAGAATTTCAGTTTCACCATTAAGTTTTTCTTTGGCTAGTGCTTCAAGTTTTGTATTATTCCACATCAGCAATACTTAATTTGATTATTTTTTCAAAAATAACTTTAGTCAATAAAGGGGGAACAGCATTTCCGACTTGCTGTTGCTGAAAACTAAGAGAGCCTTTAAAGATAAAATGATCTGGAAAGCTTTGTAATCTAGCAGCTTCTCTAAGAGACAAACCTCTATCCTCATGTGGGTGAATTAACATGCTTTTTCTATAGTTGGCAATAGTTACGGCAGGCTTATTTTCTTCTAATCGCTTATATATACCACTATGTGTATGTTTAGTACTCGTGTATGTGTTCAGTAAGCCTTTTTTTTGTGCTGCTTGCCAATTTTCACCTTGTTGAATAACTTTGTATCTTTCTATAATATGTGGTTTGTTTTCAGTAACAAAATTTTGTAAAGGAGCCTTTGATTTTCTTCGCATTATTTTTGTATATGGATGCTTTGCTTCATGTCTGTATGTAGCCTCTTTAAGTTGATCACCATTTTTTAAAGGTGGTAAGTCAGCTAGTGCTTCACCAACACTAACCTTTTTCTTTCGTTTTAAAGTTGAAAAATCAAATTTTATTCCTGGAAGATCTTCTTTATTTCTATTCCCAATAATAAAGAATCTTTTTCTTTCTTGTGGAACACCAAAGTCTGCAGCATTCAAAACATCAGAGTTTGTTGTATAGCCTAAACTTGCTAAAGCTTCTTCAACTTCAATAGCAAATCTACCCTTATCGAAAGATTTAAAACCAACCACATTTTCAAAAACGAACCATTCAGGTTCTAAATCTTCTACAAAGCGACAATACTCTTTAAACATCCAGTTGTTAGGGTTATCTAAATTACGTGTTTTTGTATTTGCGACAGAGAAGCCTTGGCATGGAGGACCACCAAATAGTAAAAAAGGGTGTTTTTCGGTTTCATCTAAAGGGTCAACAAATTTAATATCTCTTGGGATGACTTTTGTTTGAGGATGATTTGCTTGATATGTTCCTGCAGCATGCTCATCAAATTCAACAGCCAAAACAGGAGTAATGCCAGCCATTACAGCTCCTACACTCATCCCTCCTGCTCCACTAAAAATATCAACAGCTGTAAACTTTTTGGACACAGAAACCTCCACTCTATTTACTGAAATTTTACTATCTTATAGCTGCATTTAATCTTAAATACTTATGTTACAA
>Ga0256837_1002092_pt1 | contig 12786 bp, 14 predicted proteins | sample 4562384metaG_FD_185976 | JGI IMG/M metagenome (GOLD analysis project Ga0256837, IMG submission 185976) | Hydrothermal vent microbial communities from Guaymas Basin, Mexico - 4561-384 | ecosystem: Environmental > Aquatic > Marine > Hydrothermal vents | place: Mexico: Guaymas Basin | collected... | reverse complement strand
ATTTTTTATCTAGTATGGTTTCTATATAGAGTGGGTCATATTTTCCCTCTACAAATATAAGCTTATCAGTTTCTAGTGCATTTATAAAATCAAGGGCATCTTCACTCCCTAACTCTTTTAATATCTTTGGTTTCTTTGTAGATTGAAAACCTATATTTGATAGTTTATCTATTTTATTACCAATTGGGAAATATGCTTTTGAATTGTCTTTTTCAAGATGAAATATATAATTTGGATTGGCACTTCTTATTAAACTTTCGTTATGTGTTGTTATAAATGTCTGTGTATTTGAGGTATGTTTTTCAAGTATAAGCAATAGTCTTTTTTGAATATCTCTATGTATATGTGAATCTGGCTCATCTAGCAATACTATATTTAAGTCAAAGTGTGTTTCATAAAGAGAGAGAAGTATCTCTATAATTTGCAATGTACCACTACCTAAGAGGGATATATCTTTTTGTATATCTGTTGGGGATAGCTTTATATTATAGTTTATATTTATATCGTTATGATATTCACCTTTTTTAAATAATTCTATTTTCTCTTTATTGTCATTTAAAATATAAGATAAATCTTTTAAAAAAGATTCCATTTTATCATCTTCTATCATATAAAGTCTATTTCTTATTATTTGAGCTGAGTTTCTTTTTTTTATCTCATTTGAGATGATGAGTTCTCTTTTAAATTCTTCTGTATTCAGTATATTTGATACAGGTGAAGCATATATTATCTTAATGGGATGTGGAAATTTTTTAAAAAAATCATTAAATTTTTCATAGTTACCAATACTATTTATATCCAAATATATATCATAATTAATACCCATAGCCTTAGAAATAATAAAACCTATAGAAATTGTTTTATTATTATTTTTAAAGTCAAGAGTAATATTTATATTTTCTGATGTATCAAGATTATAAAAAATATCTTTATAGTTTGGGCTTCTTACACTCACTATCTCATTAAACTCAAAAAAGTTTTGTTTTTTGTTTCCAAGTCTATAGTCTCCAAGTTTAAGTTTTATAGAACTATCTTTTCCTTTCGCTTGTTTTATAAGTTTTGAAAAACACTCATTCCACAAAGCTATCGCTTCAAGTATTGTAGTTTTACCACAATTATTCACACCTGTAAATATATTGATATCTTCTGTAAAATTAAACTCTACATCTTGATATGTTTTGAAGTGTTTTATAGATAGCTTTGTGATTCTCATTTGATTCCTTTATAAGTTTAAAATATTAACAATAACAGTATTTAGTGCCGAATGGCTTAAGTTTGTAAGGATATATAGAATTTTCATTACTTATCAAATAAACTATTAAATTCTTTTCGTTCAAATAATTCTAAATTTCCACCAACAGTGCTATTATAAATATATCTATCATCTAATTCATACATAAATTTACACATTTTATAATTTCTTAATACATTATGAAGTTGAGGATCATGCCATTTTTTACCTTTACCAAAATATGATCCATCAAAGTGATTTTCATCATCCTCTGTTGATGTTATAGTTCCTCCATCAACAATTGCAGAATCTGGAATATTATATGAAAAGTCCATACCAATTAAATAAACTTCAGTAAATCCAAGATAATATGCAAGTTGGAGATTTATCATTGTTACAGATTGTCCACAATATATTTGATCAGATGCATCTATAGAAAATCTTGGTTTTTGATAGTTTGACGATAACTGCCAATAAAAACCAATATTCATATTAAAAAAATATGTATTTTCTCTATTTTTAATAAACTTTTTATATGCTGTTGGGAAAAATCTATATTCTACATCATAATTATTTATATCATTTAGATTATCTGCCATCACATGACTATCTTCTACAGTATAAAAAGTTGGTTTAAAGCCATCTTTTCTAGTTTTTAAAAATATACTATTTACACCAAATGTATATTCATCTTTTAATAGTGATAAATCAATTTCATTTAATGATGGTCCATTTCCTATGATAAAACATCTTTTTCCTTTATATTTATCTTTTAAGGTTCTAATTTTCTTTTTATCTGCCATAGGTAGCCAAAAAGGCACTTCTTTTAAACTATATGGTATAATTCCATCTCTAATTAACTTTTTGATTTGTTCTTTAATATATCCCATTTGATTCCTTTATTTTTTTTAATTCTTTTTGAAATTTTATAACTGTAAATACAAGTACAATAAAATTTATCATTATATTTATATTTAATAACCCATCTATACCAAAATATTTTATACTAAAATATACAAGTATAACTTTTATAATTGCAATTATAAATATAAGCTTACTTATAAATTTTTTCATTCCTATATAATAAAATACATTCATATATATCAGATATATAGCTTGCAAAATTAAACTAACAATAATATAAGATAAATAATTCAATGCTATTGCATACTCTTGATAATATAAGTTTATCAAAAAGTATATTGCTAAATAATTTAATATAGATAAAAATATAATTAAAATTGAGAATTTAAATAATATTTTCCTTAATTTTTCTAATTCTTTAGTTTTAAGTAATTTATTTATTTTTGGTGTTAAATATAAATTTATAGCACTACTTAAAATTATAATAGGTGTAGCGAATCTATAAACAAACATATAATAACCTACTACTAAATTACCTAAAAAATGTGCAATCAAAAATCTATCAGTAGCAACACTTATCCAAAAACCAATTGCTTGTGGAATAAAAATTATACCATTTCTAAACTCTTTGTATATTTTAGAAAAAGATATGAAAAATTTAGTATGAAATAATAGTATTTTATTATGCTTGATATATTTAATTGCCAATAAAAATTGCATAAATGAACCAAATAATATACTGTAAAACCAAGAATGTATTTCATAACCATTTATAATCAAATACATAAAAGATAAATTAGTAGAAATTATAAATGTAAAATTATAAATTGCGTAAGTAGTTGCTTTTTCATTACATTGCAAATCTGCTAATACATAATATGAAACCGTTCTCATTAAGGAAGCAATTAATAAACACAATATATATTCTTGATTTATATCAAAGAAAAGAAATAAACAAAGTCCAAATATAAAAAATATAAACAATGAACCAATTAAATGATGTGTTTTAGTGTATCTGTATGATCTCTTAGTTAAATTAAAAAAATCTATTCTAGTAACAGCACTAATATTATTTCCAACAAATATAACTAAAAATTCAAAAATAATAAAATACAATGTTAACTCACCAAATGAGCTAACATCTACATATTTTGCTAAAATCAATAGTGAAATAAATGGTATTATTTTAGTTAATAATTCAGTAGAAAGGTAAATTATAAAATTCATTTAAACAGTTTCTTTAGTTTGGATTTCACTCTTTTACTGAAATGTTTTATACTGATATTTAAATTACTATTCTTTTTGATTTCATAATCTGTTGATACATTTAATAATTCAATTATCTTCTCTGCAATATCTTTATAAATAGATTTATGATAATGTCTAATATTATCAGTATGTTGCTCTTGCGATGTAATAATATTATTTATATCTATTAACTCTACATTATTTTTATCATTACTTAATTTATATAAAATTTTATTCATTTCTTTATGTCTTGTTGACATATTCTTTTCCCATTTTGCTACATTATCAATTTCATATTCTGACCCATTTAAAAATATAAAATGTCTTTTGGAGAATCTATCAATTAACCATAATAAGTTGGATTGAAACTCTTGTGGAGTAATTGCCCCTAAAAATATAAATTCTTCTTTTAAATATACTAAGAAGTCTTTAGGTAATGATATTAAATGTTTTGGCATATTATTCCAATTATTTTCATCTGTCCAGTCAATATTAAATGCATCAAAAGGCAATATAAAACCAGTTTTCTTATGCTTATATAATCCTCTGCTATAATCATTTAATGGACTAAAAATCAATACATCCCAATTAACTGTATTTAACTTTATATTAATATCATTACTATCTAAAACAGCAATATTTTTTATCACATTAATAAATTTATCATCAAATTCACTAAATTGTTTAAGTAATATGGTATGGTCTTTGTGAACACTAACATTCATATTATTAACATAATTAAATTCAGTTTCTATTGAAGAAGAATTTAAATAGAAAATCACTTGATCAAGATCACATCCTCCTATAAATAAAATTTTAGAATCTAGATTACTTTTAGGTCTGTTATTAGTATCAATACTTTTATAATTTATGTCACATAATTCTTTAATAAAGGACACATCAACATCTTCATTTAATGATGATGTAACTTCTCCAATAATAGTTAATTTAGGTTTACCAATTTTTTGATATAACCAACTTTCAATATACATATTTAATGTTCTGCAAGAAAATAAAAAATGTTCTAATTTATTATCGATTATCATATAAAAACCTGTAATACCATAATCCCCATATTTATCTTGAACTGAAATATAACCACTATCTATATCTGGATTATTAAACTGTTTTTCTAAATATTCTTTAGAAACTCTTTTCTTTGTAAAATTTAATTGATTTGTTCTTTCAACTAATTCATGCAATCTATCAAGTTCATCTATACAATTTGTTTTTAAACATACTACAATATTTGATTCTTTTAAAAATTCAATATTACTACCAGCAGATAACTCAAAATCTTCTACTTTCTTTTCTAAATTTTTATATTGCTCTAATCTTGTATGATTCTTGTCATTTTTCCCTTGCAAATATTTTGATTTTAATAAATTTACAATATATTCTGGTTCACATACATTTATATCTTTATTCATATGAGACACTTCATTTAAATTTAATAAATTATCATCAATAAATAGTACATTTATTGCTCTCAACCCCATTCTTTCTATAATCTGTTTTACCATTAAACCCTTTGGTTGCCAATCAATAGCAGAAAAAACAAAGTAATCCCATATCTCTTTTTCAACTAATATCTTTTTTATATTCTCATAATTATTTTTAGAACATATAGAATTTACTATTCCTCGATCCGTTAATTCTATAATTAAATTATGATGATTTTGATTATAAATAATCCCTTCCTCAGAAAAAGTACCTTTCCAAAATGTTTCATCTAAATCCCATATTACTAATTTTATTTTATTATTTAATTTAAACATTAAATATACTCCTTTTAAAAGTTTCTATATAGTTATTATCTATCATTAAAGTTTTATTATTGTATCCGTAAAACTCTATCTTATTAGAATAGGAAGCTTCGTAATCATTTATAGAATCTCCTATTAAAATAGTTTCCTCTTTTTTATAACTATTGTTATCTAAAATATCTTTAACTATTTCGCTTTTAACTTTTGGTGAACCATTAATAGATAAAAAGTATTTTTTTAAATCTAATTTATTGCAAATATATTTTAAATCTTCTTCATCTGCACCTGAAGCTATATGCATATTGTATTTTTTAAAATTTTGTTTTATGAAGTCTAAGGTGTCTTTTATGAGGTACTTCATTTGTGCTAACTCTTCTTTTGTAATTTGTGAATATTTTTCAGCATACTTCAAAACATCTTCATTTGTAATGCTTTTATTCAGAATTTTTGTAAAAAAATACTCTATTTTTTTATATCTTGATATTCCACCGTTTTGTATATGATATTCTATTAATTCATCTACATTTTCTTTTAGAAAATCTTTAAAAAGTTTTCTAAAAGCTTCTGTTTTCACAGGAATAGAATCAAGTATGACACCATCAAAATCAAATATTATATTTTTAATCATTAGTAACCTTTATTAAATTTGTACAAGTCACCTTAACAACAGTTTTAACAACCTTTAGAGATTTACTTAGAGTTACACAAGGCATATGAGCATCTTCAGGGTAGAAGATAGCTACATCACCTTTTTTGAGTTTTACTATAGATGAGTTATCTGTCATAGCGTACTTCATTAAGTCCATCTCATCGCTATAAGGCATATCAATGCTTAAGTCACTGCTGTTAGCTACTTCTATTATCTCTTCACCCTCTAAAATAAACTGAACATCTATGTATTGCTTATGAGATTCAAAAAAACAACTTTCTCTCTCTCTTTGGAATTATAAATTTGTTCTAATCCAAAATTGTTTTCATCAATATCTACTTTTTCAAATGCATTTAAAGGTAAAGACAATAGTCTTTCATTTTCAATAGTTCCTTGTTTAAGAACATTTTCTAAGTAGTCAAATGCTTTTGTAAATTTATCACTACTGAGTTGTTTTTTTACGATTTCTAGTTTTCCAAATATTGCCATTATTGTATCTCCGCAAGTATTGTACAAGGTAAGCCATCACATTTTGCTATTCTTAATGGTGCTATATCTAGTTTTTTAATTTGACTATCTTTATTTAGCATTGTTAAGTCCATGTCTTCAAGTAAAAGTATAGGCTTTTTAGGGTTTAAAAAAGCTTTATGTGCTTCTCTTCCTAGCATTCTGTTAGCAAAGCTTGATACAGATACACTATCAAAACCTATGACTCTAATATTTGGAAAATGAGTTTTTAAATATTTTGCAACATCTGGGGCAAATCCATAGTTACTCTCCCAAAATAGCTTTTTATCTCTCTTGTGACAAATACCAGTTTTTACTATAAGCATATCATAGTTATTTTTATCTTTTTGCGACTCTAGTAGTTTTATTAAATCTTTGTTGATAATTATATCTTCGGGAAGCATATCTATAAAAAGAATATTTTTAAATCTAAAATAATCAATATCAAAATCTTCTATAGTTTGACCCTCTTCAAAAAAATGAGATGGCATATCTATATGAGTTCCTATATGCACAGTTGTATTGATAAAACTATCATTAGCAACATCACCTTGAGTTATATCTGATTTTTTCTCACAAACAAATTTATTTCTATTACCATATGTTGGTGTAGTCTCATTAAGAATATAAGAGAGATAAACTATCTTAGATTGATTCACTACTATTTACCTCTATATCTTTTAAGCACTCTATTAATCCCTGTCCCATATCTATATAGGGATTTGCAACAAGTTTCTTACTTCTTGTTGGGTGAAAAGAGTATGGTGTAGTTTTATAATGGTTATAGTATCCATCATCATTAAGTTTGATAATCAGCTTATTTCCTAAAATTTCATTAACCATTTCAAACAACTCTTTTCTTTGCATTCTCTCAACACCTGTCAGAATGATATGCTCATTTATAAATTCATCTGATTCTATTATTTGAACTGCTAATTTTGCTACATCTGCTGCATGAATATACTCTCTTATCTCTTCTCCATCACCACTATGATTAATTTCTCCATCTTTAACAGCTTTTTTTAGAAGATTGTATATATAGTTATTATGATAATCTCTTTCACCATAAACTGAACCATATCGTACTATTGTAAATTCTAAACCAAATTTTTTGTAATACTCTTCAACAATTTTTTCAGATGTAAGTTTACTAATACCGTAGAATGAACCCTTGTCACTCATAGCATAAGCACTACTTGCATAAACAAATCTTTTTATATGGTGTTTTTTACAAGCTTCTAATATATTCATATTTCCCATGACATTTAGTTCAAGTGCTTTTATAGGATTTGCTATAGCATCATCTAAGTTTGCAAAGCCTGCAAAATTATAAACAATATCAGCACCATTTACTAAATTATCAACTGCTTTAGCATCTAAAATATCGCATTTTTTAAAATATTTATCATTTACATATTTACTACTATTTAAATCTGCTGATACTACATCATAAGAGTTATTTAATAATTCTTCAACTACATAACTACCTATAAATCCATTTCCACCAAACACTACTACTTTTTTAAGCATTAGTAAACACCTCATTTTTTAAAGGTTCATTGTTTTTATATCTTATAGCCTCTTCTATGGCTTGAACTTCCATATCTGTTCTACTATCTATAGTACTAGCTCCCATATGACAAGTTAAGAGACAGTTATCTAGTTCAATAAGTTTTCCAACATAAGGTTCAATTTCAAAAACATCTACTGCTGCTGCACTAATAATGTTCTCTTTTAAAGCGATATATAAATCATCTTCGTTGATAATACCACCTCTAGCAGTATTAATTATAAAAGCATGAGAAGACATCTGTTTTAAATCTTTTAAAGATATATAATTTCTAGTGTCTTCTTTAAGTGGTAAGTTTACAGAAACAACATCACTTCTTTTAAGAAGTTCTTCCTTAGAAACAAATTTAACATTATGTAATCTTCCAAATGCTAAATCAGGTTCTATATCATGCACTAAAAACTTTACATTAAAAGCTTGTAGTAAATGAATAAGACTTTTACCTATTCTACCCATACCAAAGATACCGATAGTTTTACCATAGAGTAGCATTCCCATATGCCTATGCCATACACCCTCTTTTATTTTATTGTTTGTATGTGATATTTTTCTAGCTAAGTCTAAAATCATACCTACACAAAGTTCTGCTACAGCCATAGTTGGAGCATCAGGAGTGTATGCTACACGAATACCATACTTTTTACATAAATCAAAGTCTATTCCATCAAGTCCTATTCCAACTCTTGAAATTAATTTGAGATTTGGTGCTTTTTTTAATACTTCTTCTGTAATTTTTTCAGTTCCTGCTACAAGAACTTCAGCATCTTTTAAATCTTCTGCTAATTCGCTTGTTGTTGTTTTTCTTCCATGTTCATTTACGCTAAGTTCAATAGCATTTTCTTTTATAAGTTGCATTGGAACTTTTGATGTTGATGAAAATGGGTGTGTTGATACAAATAATTTCATTATCTCAACCCATCTTTTAAGCTTTTCATACCATTCATAGCGGCATCTCTCATAAAAAAGTAATCAATCCCATAAGCTAAAAATGTACATCCTTGATCTATCTTAAGTTGTATATTTTTAGGATCTGTATCTACGACATGAAATCCTGATGGCATATTATGCTTTTTACATCTATCAAGTACTTTTTGTACAGCAACTTTTACATCTTCTCTGTCAAATTCACCAGGGTAACCCATACTCCCTGATAAATCATAGGGGCCTATAATCGTACCATCTATACCTTCAACCTGTAAAATATCATCAATATTCTCTACTGCATCAATATGCTCTATTTGAGCTATTATGACAAGTTCTTCATCAACCCATTTTTTATACTCTTCAAATTTTGTTCCATACTTTTGAGCACGGTTAAGACCCACACCTCGTTTGCCAAATGGTGGATATTTTGCATAATTAACAGCTTCAATAGCATCTTCTTTAGAACAAACCATAGGAACAATAATTCCATCTGCACCCATATCAAGAACTCTTTTAATTACAACTTCTTCATTTTTACTTACACGAACCAATGCTTTCATATGATGTGCTTGAATAGTCGATATAAGAGACAATGTAGTTTCTAAATCAATGGCAGTATGTTCTATATCAACTACTAACCAATCAAACCCTGCTAAAGCCATTACTTCAACACTCATAGTGCTACTCATCATTATCCAACTACCAAATGTTAGTTCATTGTTCTGTAATTTTTTCTTTAAACTCATAATTTTATCCTTAGATTGTGTCTTTGTGTATATATAAAAGTTCAGCTAGTTTAAAATCTTCAGGCTCATCAATATCAACAGATTCAAGTTTATTTACCTCAAATATCTGAGGATTTAAACCAATACGTTTTTTATCTGCATTTTTAAATGCCTCTTTAGAAAAGATATAAAAGTTAGAGTTTTCTTCATACAATGGTTCTAAATCTTGTGTTCTTAAGAGTTCTTTCGGGTTATGGTTTACAGGTTGTGCATTTTTATCGTAAAATCTTGTTTGTACTTTTGTGACACCAAAAAGAGAATCATATTTTTCTAATTTATCAAAATATATTTCAATTGCTTTATCTATTGTTTCTGTTCGTACAAGAGGATTTGTACTATGTGTTTGTAAGAAATGTTCACCCTCTAACTGTTTTAAATCATAATCAATGATAATATTCATAGATATATTACCACCTCGAATAGCTTTTGGTCTATCTAGTATTAAAACATTGTCTCCAAAATTAATCTTTGCATCATCTGCTATAATATTGCTGTCTGTGTTGATAACTACTTTATCTATATATTTTGATGCCAAAAGACTTTTCATAATCGTATGATAAAGAGGTGCCCCATTAAAATCTCTCATATTTTTATTTTTTACTCTCTCTGAATTACCTTTCATTGGCAACAGTGCTTTAATTTTCATCATTTAATTATCTCCTCTTTCTAAAAAATTTGCAACAGTCTCTAAACCACTTGTGTAATTATAAATAAAATATCTATCTACTTGAGAAGTTGGTAAAATTGCATAATATTCTTGTTTATCAATACTACAGTTTAAAGCTAAATCATCATTTTCTACTTCATTTACACTATTTAGTATGCTAAGAGTTAGATGAGCTACAGGACCTCTTTGGTATTTGTAATACTCGTCATCAAATACTGTTCTTCCGTAACTTGATAGATGTTGTTTATCTGAAAAAAACATAAGCTTCATTAATTTTGTTTTACCTAAATGCTTCATACCATTTTCAATAAAATATATAATTGCATTTGAAACTTTTTCTATATTGTATCTATTCATATTTTTTTCTTTTTATATATCTTGCTTATTATTAAATAATCCAATTACTATGCCTTTAGACTAGAAATATAGCTTTCTATCTCTACTAGACTATCTTTAGCTGGTTCTATAAAATATCCACCACCTTTAAAGTAATGAGTATTATCTTTTATCTTATGGTTTGGTTCGTACCATAAAAAAGTTGTACCATCATCCATATATACTAAATTTTTATGTTCACTTAGTCTTATGTCTAATGGAAAATAATTTAGATTATCATTAGATATATCTTGACAACTAGCTTTATCGCCATAACCTATGATATTTATTTTTATAGTATCATTTGTACTTACAAGTCTTTTAGCAATAGGTTTTATATAGTTACAACTTTGATTTAGATCATAACTTATAAAATCTATCTCTTTTATATCATTGGCTTTATATCCCGCTTTTGATATAGCATTTATCATGGATGTAAATGGTTTTGGGTCATTGTAGTTTGATAATACTTTTCCGTATTGTTTTGAGATTAAATAACTTAAATATTTACTATAAAGTAGCCCTATAAAAAATAAACTTAATAAAGTAAAATTCCCTATCCAAAATATAAAATTATCTACTTTTAATCCACCAGATATAAGTATCCATATTAAAAAACTATAAAATACTACATCGTTCAATTTTAAATATTTCATTTTATCCTTCATTTTCAAAAAAACCTTTATCAATATCTTTGTTATTAGATACAAAACTTACAACACTAAAACTAACCAATAGCCCTTGCCTTGCAGTATCTATATCAAAAACATCATTAATGATATAAAAATACTATCTTTTAGGTTGTCAATAATGCTTATTATATCCATATTTATTTTATACTTCCTAAATATTTATTAACAGTATCCGAACCACTTGTATAATTATAAAAAAATACTAGATAAAGAGATATTATATCTGTAATAATAAATCCCAAATCCAATACATCAAAATCTTTTATACCACTAAAAAAGTTTTTAGACTCAGAATCTAAACATAAGTATCCCCAAATAGCTCTTGAGTTGAGATTTGCCTTTCCATCTGTTTTCTTTTCAAAAAAGTTTTTATAAAATACACTATTTTTATCTTCATCTTCACTTGTAATCGACATAGGTATAATCAAAGTAGAATTATAGCTAGTATTTTCACCTGATTCATAAGGTGTCCAACAATCTTCCCAAGTAATATCACTATTCAATAAAGCTTCTTTTTTGCCTATATCTAATCTATGGTTTTTGTATGTACCATTTTTGAAAGATTCTTCTACATTATCATTTAGATAAAATAACACTTTATCACTTTTAATAGTGTCAAATCCACTGTTTTCAGATATTTTTGACTGTGAAAATATCATACTGTCTTTTGTATTTCTATATATATCTACTATATTATCATCATCTATCATCTTAACAGATACTCTTAAATTATCATTATTTTTTCCAAATGTATTTATAATATATTTTGTATTTTTATCAAATATATTTTCTAATAAATTAAAACTTTCCAATATAAGAGTGTTATATTTTTCTTCTTGTATCTCTTTACTATCTTTTTCCATAGATATTCTAAAATCTTTATGTAGTTGAGAGATTGTATATTCAAATCTTATTATCTCTTTCTGGTTATAGCAGATAAATTCTCTTAGTGTATTCATTTTGAAAGCCTTAGTCTTTTAATGGTATCAAATAAATTTATTATATTATTTTCTTGATGATTCTGATTTATAGGTATAACCTTTATATCTTTATTTATAATTTGATGATTGTATAGCCTATCCTCTACATACTCTGTAAATTGAAAAAAGTTTTTTATATATCTATTTGCTTTTCTTAATGTTACATATTGCTCAAACAATTCATTTACAATTTCTGTTTCACTTTTTTCACTATATATCAATTTATTATCAGTCATGTGTATATAGCTTGTTATATACATAGCTTGTGTTATGATTTTTTTTCTTTTCGCTTTTTGTAAAATATATTTTTTTGCTAGTTCTAAATCTTTTTTAGTAAATATTGGAAATATTGAAGAATATATATCAATATTTTCAATAAATTCTACTTTTGGTGGTTTGTTTTCTTGCTCTATTAATATTCCTATATTTATTTTCTCAAATGTTTTTGGAGATTCTACTTGAATGATTTTAAAAGTAATTGTTCTTTTATGTAAACTTACTTCATGATTGACTGATACTATCAAAACA
>Ga0256837_1002091_pt1 | contig 12796 bp, 13 predicted proteins | sample 4562384metaG_FD_185976 | JGI IMG/M metagenome (GOLD analysis project Ga0256837, IMG submission 185976) | Hydrothermal vent microbial communities from Guaymas Basin, Mexico - 4561-384 | ecosystem: Environmental > Aquatic > Marine > Hydrothermal vents | place: Mexico: Guaymas Basin | collected... | reverse complement strand
AGAATAACATAAGTGATTAGATACATAATCGGCATATATATCATAAACATATCAGTTATAAATGACTTAACTCTATCTGAAAATCTTGCATAAATATACTTAGGCTTTATTTTTTGTGGTTTTTTGATCTGTTTTTTTAATTTTTTAAATTTCATAATGCAATTATAGCAAAGAATAAAAATCTATTTCTATATAAAAAATGTCTTAAAGTAAACAATTAACATTAAATGTAAACAAATTGTAAACAAATTAGCTGATTTAAACTAAATTTAAAAATTCTAGATGTAGAATATGCCAATACTTAATATATCACATAACCTAAGGTGATATTGGAATGACAGTTGCTGTCCTTGCAGTATCACTTTAAAAGGGTGATTATTATACAAAACAGGAGATATAAATGAAAAAAATGATTAAAATGTCAATAGCTGCAGCTATGATGATGGGTGTTGGTGCTGTTTCAGCTCAAGCTGAAGGTTTCTCTATCGCTGATGATATCTATGTAAAAGGTGAAATTCGTCCTCGTTATGAAATGGTTGAAGCTGATGACAATGGTAAAGCAAATGCAAATGCTTTTACTAACCGTTTAGTTATAGGTGTTGGAGCAAAACTTGGTGGTACTGATTGGTTAAGTGCATATGCTGAGATGACAGATGTTCATAATTTAAATGATAACTATAATAGTACTGATAATGGTGAAACAGGTCATCAAATAGTTGCTGATCCAGAGCAAACTCGTTTAACTCAGTCTTACTTAGACATCAAAGTTGGTGCTACTAAGTTACGTGCTGGTCGTCAAATGATCAATCTTGATAACCAAAGATTTGTTGGTGCTGTTGGTTGGAGACAAATGCCACAAACTTTTGATGCTTATATGTTAACAAATAATTCAGTTGATAAATTAAATTTAGCTGCTGTGTATATTACTCAGGTTAATACTATTAAAGCTGATGCAAGTTTTGATACAAGAACAGTATTATTAAATGCTTCTTACGCTGCAATGCCAGCTCTTAAAGTAACTGCATATGCTTATATGATAGGTTCATTACATGATACTTATGGTCTTTCATTAACTGGTAAGCCTAAAATTTCTGATGCATTAACTCTTAACTATCGTGCAGAGTATGCTACTCAAGATGATTCTACTATGGAAAATTCTGGTGCAAATGAAGGTAAAGCTGATGCTGATTGGTACAATGTTAATGTTGGTATGAACTTTAGTGGTTTCTTAGCTGCTGTTGGTTATGAGTCATTAAGTGGAGCTGGTGGAGGTAGTGAAACTGCATTTACTACACCTTTAGCAACATTGCATGCACACAATGGTTGGGCTGATAAATTTTTAGCTACTCCAGCTGCTGGTTTAGAAGATACTTCAGTTATGCTTGGTTATAAAGCTAAAGGTTTTGGTTTATTCAAAGCTGTTTATCATGATTTCTCAAGTGAAGTTGGAAGTACTGATTACGGTACGGAAATTGATGCTGTTTACAAAAACAAAATTCCTGGTATAAAAGGTCTTTCTGGTATGCTTAAAGTAGCTGACTTTAGTGAAGATGATAACTCAGGTTATATTGATACAACAAAATTCTGGGTAATGCTAGACTATAAATTTTCTACTAAATAGAAAATAATCTTTCTTTCAAGTCACTTATTGTGGCTTGAAACCTTCATAAACAAACTTCAACTTAATAACTTCTATATATACTACAAAAAATTAACTTTTTAACTTAACTTTATACTTCAAATCGATACAATTGCCTTATAATAATATTTAGGAAATATAATGCTAATAGATAGCTATGATAGAGTAGTTGATTATCTTCGTGTTTCAGTGACTGAACGCTGTAACTTTAGATGTCAATACTGTATGCCAGAGAAACCATTTTCATGGGTTCCAAAAGAAAACTTACTCTCATTTGAAGAACTATTTGAATTTATGAAAATAGCGATAGATGAAGGTGTTAAAAAAATTCGTATCACAGGTGGTGAACCACTTCTTCGTGAAGATTTAGATAAATTTATAAAGATGATTTATGATTATAAATCAGATGTAGATTTAGCTATGACTACAAATGCTTTTTTACTAAAAGGAACAGCTCAAAGACTTAAAGATGCTGGACTTAAACGTATAAATGTAAGTATAGATACTCTAAAACCAGAAGTAGCTCAATCAATCACTGGAAAAGATGTACTTAAAAATGTACTTGAAGGTGTTGAAGAGGCTCGTAAAGTTGGTTTAAAAGTAAAAGTAAATATGGTTCCGATGAAAAATATGAACTTTGAAGAGATTGTGGATGTTTTAGAGTACTGTAAAGAGCGTGATATGTCTATAAGATTTATAGAGTACATGGAAAATAGTTTTGCAGCTGCTGATATATCTGGTGTAAAATCTCCTGAACTTTTAGCAAAACTTCGTGAGCATTATGAGTTCGAAGATGAGGGTTTTGATGGCTCTTCTCCATCGCATTACTTTCGTATGAAAGATGGTTATAGATTTGGACTTATAGAGCCTTATGAAGATGATTTTTGTAAGAAGTGTAATCGTATCCGTTTAACTGCTGAGGGTAACTTAATCCCTTGTCTTTACTTTGATGAAGCACTAAGTATTGGAAAAGCTATAAAAGCGGGAGATATTAAAGGGGCTGCTGAAGTTTTACGTGAAGTTGTAAAAAATAAGCCAGAAAAAAATCGCTGGGGTGGGGAGGATGGTGAAACATCATCTCGTGCCTTTTATGAGACTGGTGGCTGATGTTATACCTCGTTGAACACTTTTACTCTATTCAAGGTGAAGGAAAGTATACTGGAACGCCTAGTCTTTTCTTTCGCTTTGGTGGATGCAATATGAAATGCGAAGGCTTTGGCTGTAAAGAGACCTCTAGTGATGGGGTGGAAGTTTTAGGTTGTGATACTGTATATGCTGTAAATAAAGAACATTTTTCTCACACTTGGATACCAATAAATAAAGCATCTGAACTTTTAAATATTTTAAACCAGTACGATTTACCCTCTGCAGTTGATATTGTTCTAACTGGTGGAGAACCACTTATTTATGCAAATGATGAAGTATTTGTAGAGTTTTTACAAAGGCTTCATCAAAATGGACATCAGATTACTTTTGAAACAAATGGTTCTCTAGATGTTAATTTTGATAAATACCCAATATATAAAGAGTGTATTTTTGCTTTGTCTGTGAAGCTAAGCAACTCAAATGAAAGTTTATCAAAAAGAGTCCGTGGGGATATTATTTATAATATCTCTAGTAACTCAAAAGAATCTTTTTTTAAGTTTAGTATAGATGCTGAGTCAATAAACTTAGGTTTAGAAGAAGAAATACAAAGTATAATATCACATTCACCAAATACTAAAGTCTATTGTATGCCACTTGGTGGTAACAAAGAGGAAGTAGAAGCTAATACAGAACCGCTTATTGAGTTTTGTAAGGCTAAGGGCTATAATTTCTCAGATAGGCTACATATACGTATTTGGGATATAAATAAAGGTGTGTAATGATAATCAGAAAACTTTTTAAATTTGAAAATGCGCATATAGTTCGTGGATGCTCATCAACTAAATGTAGAAGCTCTGTTCATGGACACTCATACAAGATTGAGCTGCTTTTTGAGTCTAATTTTTTGGACAATGGTCAAATGGTTTATGATTTTGGTTTAATGAAGCAAAATATGAAAGCTTTAGTTGAAAGTTTTGATCATGCAATTGCTTTATGGTCTGAGGATGATAAAGAGTATTTAGAGGATATGAAAAAGCACTCTGTTAGATGGGTAGAACTTCCAGTCTCTCCATCTGCTGAACAATTTTCTCGTGTTATATTTTTACTTATAGATAAACTACTTCAACTTACATCTTCTGTAAATGGTGAAAGAGAAGTGAAATTAAACTCTGTCATAGTCCATGAAACAGCTACTGGTTATGCTCAAGGATTTGCACAAGATGCTTACTCAACGCAGATGGGTAAAATAAACCTAGAAGATATTATTTTTTCAGATGAAGTTAAAAATGACTGGACCGATAGTGAGTTATTTGAGAAAATGAAACGAGATGAGAGCTTTGTAAACCCTTGTGATGTTTAGGGTTTTATGATATAATTATTTTGTGAAGAAAGCTTTCGTTTAGTCTATGGGGCTGTAGCCAAGAGAATTAATTACTCTCTTGGCTTTTTTTTTGTCTATACAAAATCAGTCCCCAGACTAAATGAAAGGGGATTTAATGAATAAGTTTTTCTTCACACTCTTACTTATCTGCATTTTTGCACCTAAGTTACTATAACTTATTCAGGGGATTTTTCCCCTGTCCCCACAATCTAGCGACTCACTAAATCAACACTCTTTTTAGCAGTAAATGCAAATCTAGTTGGTAAAACTTTTACTATAGTATCTTTTGCTAAAAAACCACACTCTTCATCTATGATTATATATCCATTAGACTTTGCTAGTGGTGAAATCATTCCCGGTGCAAATTTTTTGTAAGGCTTAAAACTACTACCGTTAAAGAATCCAGGTACTAAAGTTCTTCTTCCTTTTTTTAGTTTGTAATCATCTGCTAGTTTTGTTTGTATTACATTTAGGTATTTGTTCTCTTCACCACTTAATGCAAGTAAAATACTTTGTCCAAAAAGTTCAAAGTTTAGTGCAGCAGCGAGTGGATTTCCTGGAAGATTTAGTATGTAAGTATTTCCAATTTGACCAACCGTAGTTGGTTTACCTGGTTTTATCTCAATCTTATCGAAAAATATGTCATAACCAAATGCACCAAAAGCTTCTTTAGTATAGTCAGCATCGCCAACACTAACACCACCAGATGTGATGATCAGGTCACAGTCTAGTGCTGATTTTATATGTTCATGTATATCTTCTAAAGTATCATGTGCAGTCCCTATAAACTCAACTTCACAGCCAAGTTCAATTGCTCGTGAGTAAAAAGTTGGTGTGTTTGTATTATATAGTTGGTAAGACTCAACATTCTCAAAGTGCATTTTTAGCTCATTTCCAGAGGCGAAGATAGCTACACGAGGTTTTTTATAAACTTTGATATGACTTATGCCTTGAGATGCTAAAAGTGTGATGTGATGGGCTTGAAGTTTTGTACCAATACTTAGTAGTTGTGTCCCTGCTTTTATATCTTCACCACTTAGTCTGATATGTATCCCCTCTACAAGATTTTCTGGTAAAGTAACACCATCCTTTGTAATTTTTACATTTTCTATAGGTACGATACACTCACAACCATCAGGTATCTTTGCCCCAGTCATGATTTTTAAGCCCATTGTATCTTTTACGATACCATCGTAATTATCGCCTGCAAAGATAGTATGACTCACTTTTATATCTTTTGACATGTCAGCTAATCTGACAGCATAACCATCCATAGCAGAGTTGTCATAAGGTGGTAGGTTGTGAACTGCAACTATATCTTGTGCAAGTACCATGCCTAAAACAGACTCAATTGGTAAAATTTTCAGATGTTTAGATTTGACTTTTTCATAAATAGTTTCAAGTGCTTTTTCAATAGATATAGCCAAGTTAATCCCTTTGTGTAAAAAATAAGGTAAAATTCCATTATGAATGAAATGTATAATATGGGTATTGTAACACATTACTATAGTGTGTGGGCTGTTTTTGGAGTGATTTTACTAAATTTATTTATGCTTAATAAAGCCGATGATGTGCAAAAATATAGAAGGTTTAATACCCTCTTTATGCCAATAGGTTCTATGTTTATTGGTGGGGTAATTTTTACTGGTGTTATTATGATGGCAGCGAAACATTTGGACTTTACAATAGAAAATATTTTGATGATAGTTATTGGGATTTATATAATTGTTTTAGAAGCGAAAAGAAGTAAAAAACTTAGGTTTATAAAAAATGATGATTTGCAAACTTTTGTGTTGTATCAAGCAGAGGTAAAAAAACTCTTACTTTTAGAGTTGCTTTTACTTGTGCTTATATCTGCTTGGATGTTAATTTGATCTATATTTTTCATAAAGATGCTGGAGATAAAACTTTAAACATCAAAGGTGAAGTGCATAAATATTTGGTGAAAGTAAGACGCCATGATATTGGTGATAAGATAGACTTTCGTTCACAAGAAAATTTAAAAACACTACATACATATGAGATAAAATTTTTAGAATCAAGGTCCGTATTTTTAGAGTTAATATCTTCAACAGAGCATGAGGTAAAAGCTTATAAACCTTTGCATATCGGATGGTGTGTGATAGATGCAAAATCTGCTGAGAAGGTTTTACCATCACTTTGTGAAATCGGTGTAGAAAAAATTACTTTTATATATTGCGATAGAAGTCAAAAGAACTTCAAAGCAGACTTTAAAAGATTTGATAGGATTCAAGAAGCATCTATGCAACAATCTGGAAGAAGTAGTTTTATAGAGTTGGATACTTGTAAAAATATTCAAACATTTATAAAAACTTATCCAGATACAAAAGTATTTGATTTTTGTGAAAATATTTTAGAAGATGGTTCTGATTTTCAAACTGTACTTATTGGTTGCGAGGGTGGTTTTTCACAAAATGAGAGAGAGTTATTAAACAAACAAGATAATTTTAGGTTGAACTCTCCTATGGTATTACGTTCAGAATCAGCTGTACTAGCCGTAGCTTCAAAGATAATACTATAACTTTAAGAAATATTTAGATATAATTTCGACTTAAAATTCCGCACCCATACGGAATTAAAAAATATATAGATGTTCGTACACTCCGAATATCAAAAGGCAAAACAATGAAAAAAGATTTACACCCAGAATTTGTAACTTGTACAGTAACTTGTGCATGTGGAAACACTTTTGAGAACAAAGCAGCTCAAGATACACTTAAAATAGATATCTGTAACGAATGTCACCCATTCTTTACAGGTTCAGAACGTATGGTTGATACTGCTGGTCGTATCGAGAAATTTAACGCACGTTACGCTAAAAAATAATCAAGAATTTTTCTTGCTTAGTCTAGTTCCAACTCCGATTGGAAATATAGGCGATATTTCACTTAGAGCTATAGATGCTTTAAGTGAAGCGGACACACTACTTTGCGAGGATACTCGCGTTACAAAAAAATTAATTCACATTTTAAAAGAACGTTATAACACTGTCTTTAAAGAAAATCAAAACTTTATATCTCTACATTCACATAATGAAAAAGAGTTTATAGATAAGTTAGAGCCATCTTTCTTCCAAGAGAATGTTATATATGCTTCTGATGCAGGTATGCCAGGTATTAGCGATCCTGGTCAGGCACTTGTAAAATATGCACAAGAAAATGATATAAAATATGATGTGCTCCCCGGTGCAAATGCAGTTTTAACAGCATTTGTAGCTAGTGGTTTCGTAGAGACTCAGATGCTTTTTTGGGGCTTTTTGCCACATAAAGGTAAAGATAGACAAGCCTCACTTCTTGGTGCTTTAAATTCTGGTTTTACTACTATAGTTTATGAGTCTCCACATAGATTAGAGAAATTTTTAAATGAACTAAATATTGAAGATAGTGAACGTAAAATATTTTTAGCAAAAGAGTTAACTAAAAAATATCAGCGTTATTTATTTGGTACTGCAAAAGAGTGTTTGGATAAATTAGATAAAAATTTTCGTGGTGAATGGGTAGTTGTTATCAAAGCATCTAGCAAGCATAATGCAAGTGCAATAAGTCAAAATGACATATTAGAATTAGATTTACCAAAAAAAGTTCAAGCTAAATTAATCTCTAAAATAACTGGTGAAAACACGAAAGAGTGTTATAAAAGACTCTTAAACACATAAAGTAGCCAGTTTGTTACCTTTTTTTAATTTTTTTCGCTAAAATATCTTCATGTTAATTTATGCTAAGCAACCAATCAATTATATTATTAAAAACTATCCTGAGAGAATCAAGACTTTGTACCTTGCAAAAGAGGTAGATAAAAAAGAGTATTCTCGTTTAATGAAGATGAGTTTTGAAGTAAAACGTATACCACCTGATGCAGCTGGGAAAATGTGTAAAAATGCTTCACATCAAGGTTATTTAGCAGAAGTTAGCGATTTTAAAATGTATGACTATCAATCATTTTTAGGTAAAGAGTTTGTACTTGTGTTATCTGGGCTTACTGATGTTGGAAATATTGGTGCAATAGTAAGAACAGCTTATGCACTAGGTGTCGAAGCTATGATCGTTTGTGGTGTTAAGCAACTTAATTTTGAAGGTATACTGCGAACAAGTACAGGTGCTTTATATGATATGCCTTTAGCATTAGAAACAAATGTTCATAATGTTATGAATGATCTAAAAATGTCTGGTTTTACCACTTATGGTGCTGATATGGGTGGTAAAAATATTCGTGATGTAGAAGTAAAACAAAAACGAGCTTTATTTTTAGGCTCAGAGGGTGAAGGCTTAACTTCAAGACTTGTTTCTAAGCTAGATGAAGTTGTTAGTATAGAGATGTCACATGGCTTTGACTCGTTAAATGTCTCGGTTGCTGGTGCTATTTTGATGGATAGGATGCGTTAATGGGTGAGGGCTATGATAAATTAACGAGTATTGGTACACAAAAAATTCATGAGGCTACTCATATTTCAAGATTACATATCCAAGCGGTAATTCATGAGAGTTATGATGATATGACTAAAATTCAGTTTTTAGGCTTTATCTCAATTTTAGAAAGAGAATATAACCTCGATTTATCAGAGTTGAAAACTAGAGGAATTGAATATTTTGGTGAAAATACAGTAGAAGAACAAATAAACAATAAAGTTTTTGTTATACCAAAAAAGAAGAAAAGTTTTAAAGTTTTTTATATATCTTTTGCAATTTTAGCCTTTATGGCGGTATCATATTTTTCTTTAGCAAGTTTATCTCTGGATGATGAAAATATAGAAAGCGTAGATAATACGAGTATAATAAATGCACAAGAGAGTATTGAGGCAAATATAAGTTCAGAAGCTAATATTACAAAAGATATAAAAGTTGAAGTAGATGAAAAAAAGCCTCCTGAAGCACAAACATTTGTAATTACTCCAAGTGCTGATGTTTGGATAGGTTACATTGATTTAGATACACATAAAAAGTATCAAGCTACTGTAAGTGATGAACTATCTCTTGATGCTAGTAAAACTTGGCTTTTAACATTTGGACATGGTTATTTTAGTGTAAATATCGATGGCAAAAAAGAAAAATATGCTGATAAAAAAACACTTAGATTTATATACAAAGATGCAAATATGACAAAAATACCTTATAAGAAATGGCAAGAGTTAGAAAAAGGCGGTGAATGGTAAAAATATTTTTACTTCTACTACTTACCTTTTCTCTTTCTTTTGCAGATAACAATGATAACTTAGTTTTTAGCAAGATTAAATCTCTTGTTGGTAAAAGAACATACAGTGAAAATGAAGCTTATATAAAAATTGTATTTTCACCAACATATGATTATGTCCAAAATGATAAAGTTGATTCTGTAAAACTTATAGCTATGCTTAAAGAACAGGGTCTATTAAATCTTTTTTTCAAAAAACCAAGAGAATTAAACCTTAATTTTCAAACAAATGGTGCACCACTTTTTTTTGTAAAAGTGATGGGTGATACTTTGCGTAATATTGGCTACTATCGTTATGTTACAAAAGAATCAAATCTACAAGATTCTAAGTTTACTTGGAAAATATCTATAAATTCTGAATATGCAACAGATCCAATAATACTTCAAAGAGAGTTATTGAAAAGTGGTTGTAAAATAGTTGATGTACAAAGAAATGCTCCTGCAGATTGGACATATATTATAGATATGAAAGATGCATATCTAAATACTCAAAAATTAAGTGATGGAGTAGAAGTAAGACTTAAACGCTCTTTATATGCTTACTGGGTAAATGTTTCAAGTATCAGTAAGTTGAAAATTAAAAGTTCTTATAGAAATAATTGGTATCCATATATTGCTTATTATGATAAGTCTTTAAAACTTTTACAAGTTGTGAAAAGAGATACAAAAAGACGAGCGATTACTCTAAATCTTAAAGAAGATACCTATTATATTAAAATATCTGATATTTATACTCTTAAAAATATTAAAGATTCTCTCATTTTAGAACCCTCAGGAGAGAGGTAAAGTAAGTTCATAAACTTAGCATTATCTTTTTTCGCTAAAATACGATTAATAATTTAAAAAAGAAATAGATGACAGATGAAACTTAATGTTTATCGGGCAATATTTTCATAAATGAAAATATGCTCCTCAAAACAGTTTCTACTGTACGAAGGGAACCTTCTTGTTTGATGAGATAAGATTTGATAGAGTAGAGAGACTTCCAAAATATGTTTTTGCTGAAGTAAATGACATTAAAATGGCAGAGCGTCGTGCTGGTAAAGATGTAATAGATTTTTCAATGGGTAATCCTGATGGAGATACACCTGAACATATCCGTGCAAAACTTGTAGAGTCTGCACAAAAAACCAAAACTCATGGTTATTCAACATCTAAGGGTATTCCAAAACTACTTAAAGCGATTGCTGACTGGTATGAACGTAGATATGATTGTGTACTAGATCCAGAAACAGAATGTGTAGCTACTATGGGTTCAAAAGAGGGTTATGCTCACTTAACTTATGCTATTACAAACCCTGGTGATTTAGCTGTTGTTCCTGATCCAACTTATCCTATTCATGAATACTCTTTTATATTAGCTGGTGGTTCTGTTGTGAAGTTTGGGATAGAGTTTGATGAGGACTATAAAGTAAATGAAGATAAGTTTTTTGAAGATTTAGAGAGAATGTTTAAAGAAAACTCTCCTAAGCCAAAATATGTACTTGTAAACTTCCCACATAACCCATCAACTGCAACTGTAACGCCAGAGTTTTATGTACGTTTAGTTGCAATGGCAAAAGAGAAAAGGTTTTATGTAATCTCTGATATTGCGTATGGAGACATCACTTTTGGTGGTTATAAAACTCCATCTATCATGTCAGTCCCTGGTGCTAAGGATGTAGCAGTTGAATCTTTTACACTTTCTAAGTCTTACAATATGGCTGGTTGGCGTGTGGGTTTCTTTGTAGGAAATCCTAGACTAATCGGAGCACTTCAAAAGATAAAATCTTGGTTAGATTATGGGATGTTTACACCTATTCAAGTAGCAGCTACTGTTGCACTAAATGGTGATCAGCAATGCGTGCAAGATATTACAGATAAGTACGACCACAGACAAGATGTCCTTATAGAAGCATTTGACAGAGCTGGTTGGCATATACGCAAAAATCAAGCAAGTATGTTTTCATGGGCTAAAATTCCAGAGTGTGCAGCACACTTAGGTTCACTAGAGTTTTCAAAAAGATTACTTACCGAAGCTGGAGTTGCAGTAGCACCAGGTATCGGTTTTGGAGCATATGGTGAAGGTTATGTCCGTATAGCCTTAATAGAAAATGACAACCGTATCCGCCAGGCTGCTAAAAATATAAAAGCATTTTTAAAACAATTTCAAACTGAGTAATCACACTAGTGTGATGGGCTTCCTGCCGAAGGAAACCTAGTGTTAACGTAGGTAAAGGAATTACTTCCTTTGCCGTTATAAATAGGGATAAAATGGTTCCCTTAAATTTATGAAATAAATTAAAGGAAATAATTAAATGATAAAAGTTGGAATAATTGGAGTTGGAACTGTTGGAACTTCAGTAGCACAAATATTAAAAGATAATGCTGATGTTATATCTGCTCGCGCAGGACAAGAGATAGTTGTAAAAACTGGTGTTGTTAAAAATCTAAACAAAGACAGAGGTTTAGACATAGTTATAACTGATAATGTTGATGACGTTTTAAATGACAGTGAAATAGATATCGTTGTTGAACTTATGGGTGGTGTAGAAGAGCCATTTGAAGTGGTAAAAAAAGCACTTAAAAGTGGAAAAGCAGTAGTTACTGCAAACAAAGCACTTCTAGCATATCATCGTTATGAGCTTTCAGATTTAGCAAAAGATATTGCATTTGAGTATGAGGCATCTGTTGCTGGTGGTATCCCAATCATCAATGCTCTTCGTGATGGTTTATCTGCAAATCATATAGAGTCTATTATGGGAATCATGAACGGTACTTGTAACTATATGATGACTGAGATGACAAATAATGGTGTTGATTATGATGCTATTTTAAAAGAAGCACAAGAGTTAGGTTATGCAGAAGCTGACCCAACATTTGATGTTGGTGGATATGATGCAGCTCATAAACTTCTAATACTCGCTTCTATCGCTTATGGAATTGACGCGAAACCTGAAGATATCTTGATAGAGGGTATTGACAATGTAACAAGTGATGATATCGCTTTTGCAAAAGAGTTTGGTTATGCTATAAAACTTTTAGGGATTGCTAAAAAAGATGCTAATGAAGTTGAGTTAAGAGTCCATGCTTGTTTAATTAAACAAGAAGAGATGATTGCTAAGATAGATGGTGTTATGAATGCTATAAGCGTTGTAGGTGATAAAGTTGGTGAAACACTTTACTATGGTCCAGGTGCTGGTGGAGATGCAACAGCGTCTGCCGTGGTTGCAAACATCATAGATATAGCTAGGAGTGGAAAATCTACTCCAATGCTTGGTTTTGATAAACCTATGGAAGGCAAGTTAACACTTAAGCCAACAGCAAATATAGAATCAAAATACTATCTTCGTATAAATGTATCAGATAAAGCTGGTGTTTTAGCTCAAGTTACTAAAACTTTTGAAGAAAATAACATCTCAGTTGAAACAATGTTACAGCGTCCATCTTGTGAATATTCTGCAAATTTACTCATCTCTACTCATCTTGCAAAAGAGAGTGAT
>Ga0256837_1002090_pt1 | contig 12801 bp, 11 predicted proteins | sample 4562384metaG_FD_185976 | JGI IMG/M metagenome (GOLD analysis project Ga0256837, IMG submission 185976) | Hydrothermal vent microbial communities from Guaymas Basin, Mexico - 4561-384 | ecosystem: Environmental > Aquatic > Marine > Hydrothermal vents | place: Mexico: Guaymas Basin | collected... | reverse complement strand
ATAAAAATTTTTGAATTAACCAGTTAGTCCTACAAATTTTTCTATTCACATCTTACCCCTTGTAATACTCTCAAACATTGAGTTAGTTTGTTGGGGTGGTAATAATCACTATACTGCGTATAACTATCTATATCAAAATTTCTCAGCCCTTTAGATATTAACTTATCTTCTGTTACTTGAAAAGTCTCAATATTATATATTTGACAAGCATTACATGAAGCTGTTTTTGTTCCTTTTGTTGTTATAGAATCTATATAATAATTACCATCTTTTGCTTTATATATACCTACTATTTCTCTCTCTGTTTCTTTTCTTTTATTTGCTTGATACTTATTTATTGGCTGTATTACTTGACCGATTTTATGATTGTTTCTTTTTAAGTAAATGGTACAAGAAAAGTATTGGTTTGAAGAACTAATATCAGAATTTACAAGCACTTTAAAAGGAATTGTCTCTTTCTTTAAATTATTTATAATAAAATATGCCTTCATATAATGATGTCTATTTTGTATAAAATTTTTCATATATATAGATGCTGATAACTCTCTATCTCCAAACTTTAAAATAACAGGTTGTCCATGCATTGTATTAAAGAATTTATCTAACTTTTCTTTGAATTTTTGAGCAAGTTCTTTAGAAATAATCTGTTTTTTGTCAACCTCTTGCATTTTTTCTATTTTAGGATTACCAATATATCCACCAGAGTAAAATGGAGAATAAGCTTTAACAAGTTGCATAAAATTAACTTTAAATCTTTTTAAATCTTTTATATTTGCATTATTATAAATTCTTTCATGTGCCAAGTCTATCCCACTTTGTCTGCCCAACTCTAAGTCTCTATATATTGGATTTTTTGCATTAAAATAAAACACATCTTTAACAAGAGGAGCAAATTTATTGAGCTCAAATAGATACTGTATCCCATGTACATCAAGATTTGCAAAATCTTTTTGCTTAATATTTTTTGGATTATATTTATTGCTAGAAGCAAAAGCTTTTATGTAAAATGTATCTGTATCTAATACGACAGAAATAAGCTCTTGTGCATCATATAATGCTTTTAACTCATAAAGCTCTTTTTCTAAACTACTTTGCATATTAAAATCTATATTTAAGTGAATATCCTCTGCTTTTGCAAGTCTATCGTTATATGTTTTTTCTATACCACTTACTCCACTAAGATAAGTAAAATCTGTTTTTTTATTAATCTGTTTTTTATTATAGCCAATCACAGGAGTTAAAAAATCACTATATGGATATACTCTTTTTTCTCCACTCAAGACAAAAGAGAACTCTCTACTTATATCTACATCATTTAAAATAGTTTGTATTTTTGCTACATCATTCTCATTTAAATTATATAAAACAACTTTATACTTTTCACGTGGGTTTTTAAAATAACGTCTTAATACACTACTTATATCTATAGAAACTTGTTTCTTTATATTTTTCAAAAGTGCTCTTAGCCTCTTCTTAGTATAAGGTGTACCTAAAAAAGTAAGCTTATAAACTTTTTGAGAATATGTAACTATTACATTATCCTCTGTTATAATTTTTCCACGAACTTTTATATCATTACTATTGATTTTAAAATTTGTATTTGCATAAATTTGGCTTAGAAAAATTATACTAACAAAAAAAAATATTTTATTTATATTTAACATTGGTCAAAACTCCTAACATTCCAATCATCAAGTAGGAGACAACGGTAATTGAAAATCCATAATCAAAGAAATATAAAGGAAATGAAACAAATGGTAAATATCCAAAAATATTTACTATATTTAATACTAAAGATATTAATATAGTTATAGAAATTCCCACTATAAATAATTTATATTTTTTAATAACAATATTTTCTCTAATAATGAAATAAATTAGAAACAAGAAAAAGGCCACTATAAAAATAACAAAAACCATACCAAGCTCATTAATTATTAATAATAGACTTCCTAAATCTAAAGGGTTTTTTATAACTACTTTATCGGATGAATAAAGCCAACTTTGAAACCATGAAAGTCTATGTGGTGAAGTTAAAATAAAAACTATAATTGTAAGTACAATACCTAAAATACTTCCAAAAAAATATTTGTTAATACCACTGATATAAAACAATAAAAACATCAATAAGACTTCTAAAAGTAAAAATCCTCCATAGTCATGAAAAGAAAGACTTATAGCACCACTAATTAGCATAATACCCATTACACTAAAGTTAAGTTTTTTTATACTTAAAAAATCATGTAGATAGTTTATAAACCAAACAATGCCAAGTATAAAAAAGAGCATAGGATATATATAAATCCCACCTAAAACAATATAAAGTTTTTTTGCATCTATTAGAGGAACCATAGAATTTGGTAAAAAAACCATACTTATTAGCATAATAGTAGACAAACTAAATACTAGTAATCCTATTCTATCAAACAAAATAGATGACTTTAATCTTATCAAGAAAACTACTATACTAAGCCCAAACAATAAATACATAAACTGTTTTTTTAACAAATACATCTCATCTGAAAAGCTAAATAAATCACTCCACATAGGAGAAATAGTATAGATTAAATATAAATATGCAATTGATAATAATGTTGCAATAGATATAATTTGTTTCATGTCTTGCCTTTTAAAAATCTTTTAATAGATTGTTATAATTTAACTTGGCAAGTTTATCATAAGCTTAACTAAATTGCAAAATTTATCATATTATAAAAAAGTACTCCAATATTACATTTAATCTAACATCCACCACTTGGATCTAATCCTTCTAGGTATTCACTTATACTAAGAATTTTACCTTTTGAGTTTATAACTACTTTACTCAACTCGTACATAAAACCCAGTTCTTTTTTAGTATAAGCACTGAGTACAGCGATAATCTCTAGAAAGTTTTTATTATCCTTGACAACATTTTGAATTTCAGAGATTTTTGTGAGTATTTTTATAAAGAGTTGCATTGATATGGCCAAGGATTCAAGCTCACATTCTAAATCTCTAAAGAGTTCGCCAAGTGTTTTATACGATTGATATAACTCACGATGTTATATGCAAACATTGAAAGTGTTTAAGAAAAATATTAAAAAAGTATGATTTAATCTAAATTAACTACTTTATAAAAAATAAAATTTTTAAAGTGTTATTATTTAAAAGTTTAAAAGTTAATGGTGCGGATGAGAAGACTCGAACTTCCACGCCGTGAAGCACCAGATCCTAAGTCTGGCGTGTCTACCAATTCCACCACATCCGCACATAACAATAAAAAGTCTAATCAGTCATAATTGGTAGAAGCTTTTTAAAGCTTTTATGACAAATAAAAAAGTGGTACTCCCTACACGATTCGAACGTGTGACCTACGCCTTAGAAGGGCGTTGCTCTATCCAGCTGAGCTAAGGAAGCATCAAAAAAATGGTGCGCCCGACAGGAGTCGAACCTACAACCTACGGATCCGAAGTCCGTTGCTCTATCCAATTGAGCTACGGGCGCTAACCCGAACAAATCATGGGGTAAGTGATGGGAATCGAACCCACGGCCCTCAGAACCACAACCTGATGCTCTAACCGACTGAGCTACACCTACCGTGTAAATTAAAAAAAATGGTCGGGGTGAAAGGATTCGAACCTTCGGCCCCCTGGTCCCAAACCAGGTGCGCTAACCAGACTGCGCTACACCCCGAGCCTTTAACAAAAAAGCCAATGCTTCCGTGTTTAAGGCTGAAATTTTACCCAAATTATCTCTCTTTGTCAAGATAAAAAGCAATTTTTAGCAAATTATTATCTATTTAACTCTATAAGTCCCTCTGTTGGCGAACTTGCAGTTGCAAAAGGTTTTTTTAAAATTCTTCCAGCAAGGAAACTACTACGTCCTGCAATAACTGCATTTTTCATAGCTTCTGCCATAAGTATTGGATTTTGCGCTTGAGCAATTGCTGTGTTTGTTAAAACTCCATCAGCTCCTATTTCCATTGCAATTGCTGCATCACTCGCACATCCAATTCCAGCATCAACAATAACTGGAACACTAACTGCCTCTTTTATAAAAAGAATATTGTATCTATTTTGAATTCCTAATCCACTTCCTATAGGTGCGGCTAATGGCATGATTGCGTTACTTCCTGCATCTTCTAGTCTTTTTGCCATAATTGGGTCATCATTTGTATATGTCATAATATTAAAGCCATCTTTTGCAAGAACTTCACATGCTTTTAATGTTTCCATAACATCTGGATAAAGAGTTTTTGCTGTATCCCCTATCACTTCCAATTTAATTAGATTTAAGCCTGTTGCTTCTCTAACCATTCTAAAAAGTGTTATAGCATCTTCAGCAGTTGTACAACCAGCACTATTTGGAAGAAGTTTTATATCTGTATCTTTAAAATAATCCATAAGATTTTCTTCATTTGGATTTGTTATATTTACTCTTCTTACTGCTACAGTTATAAGTTTTGAACCACTTGCTATTGTTGCATCTTTTGTTGTTTGAAAATCAGGATATTTACCACTTCCTACTATGAGTCTGCTATCAAACTCTATATCACCTACCTTTAAAACTGTGTCCATTTTTACCTCTTTAATTTTTTTTATTTAGTATATCAATAATTGTCTTAGGTAAAAGCTTATGTTCTAAAGAGTGTATCTTCTCTTCAAACTCTTCTAAGCTCATATTTTCACTTTTCTTAAAACACTCTTGAGCTATTATTTTACCAGCATCAAGCTCTTCATTTACATAATGAACGCTAATGCCTCCCACTTTCATATCTGAGTTATAACTATCTTCAATTGCATGTGCACCTTTAAAAAGAGGTAGCAAAGAGGGATGAAGATTAATAGCATTTACATTTTTAGTAAATTCTGAAGTCAAGATACGCATAAAGCCAGCTAAAACTACAAGCTCTGCACCACTTTGTTTGATTACTTCTACCATCTTTTTATCAAAACTTTCTCTATTTTCAAAATTTGCATGCTCTATGATAGTTGTTTCTAAACCATATCTCTTAGCTCTTTGAATACCATAAGCATCTCTTTTATTGCATATCAAACAAACAACTTCTATCTTGCATGTAGAAAAACTCTTTTTATGAACATTTTCTAAAATTTTTTCTAAATTTGAACCACTTCCACTAAATAGTACTGCTATCTTTTTTACAACCATTTTATACCTTCACATAAATCTTCAGGAGTCAAACCAAAACTTGCACATCTACACTCACTTGCCACTTTTACATGAGCTAACACTCCACTAATCGCTGAATCAAGTGGTGAGTAACCTTGAGCCAAAAGAGAACCTATCATACCTGATAAAACATCGCCACTACCACCTTTTGCCAGTTTTGATGTTCCCAATGAATTGATATATAGTTTTTTATCTTGTGTTATGATTGTGTTAGCTCCCTTTAAAACTAGTATCGCTTTTGGGTATACTTTTGAAAACTCTCTTACCCATTTAAATCTATCAATTTGAATCTCTTTTGTATCCACATCTGCAATGTCTAAAACCTTTAAAAGTGAAGCAAATTCTTTTGGATGAGGTGTTAAAATAACTTCCTCTTTTTTAACTAAAATCTCTTTTAAAATTTTATGATGTAATAAATCAGCATCTATAACAAGTGGTTTTGAATGTGAAAGTAAAAAATCACGTAGTTTTTCATCACCATAAATATAGCCCATACCCATTCCAGCAACAACTACAGAAAACTCTTTAGGCATAACTTCATTTCCCATAATACTAAGAGGTATATTATTTCTATTTTTCCCACAAAGTGTCACTAATCCTGCCCCAAAATTAAAAGCCGCTATTGCACTTAAACGACTTGCTCCCTCTTTATGTCCACTTATGACTATTACATGCCCAAAACTACCTTTATTGACTGTTGCTTGTTCTCTATATGGAAGTTTTAAATCACTATCTTCAAGTAAAAAACAGCTCTGTTTTGTTTCATAATTTTCCCTACTAACTCCTAGATTAGCTACTTTTATCTCACCAACATAATCCTTAGCATCATCACTAAACAAAGACTCCTTAAGAGCACCCATGGTTATAGTCACATCTGCTTTAAAACATATAGATTTAACTCTTCCTTTAGAATCTATACCGGTAGGAACATCACAAGCTATTTTTTTAGCTTTTTTATTATTCATTTGTTGTATTATTAATAAAATATTTTCACTAAAATCCCTTACTAATCCTGATCCAAATAGTGCATCTACATAAACATCTGCATTAATAACACTCGTAACAACCTTTACATGTAAAGCTCTCAGTCTTTTGAGCTGAAGCTCTGCCATCTTTGATTTTACACCTATTGGTATGTACACTGATACGTCTCTTTGTTTTACTAGTATTCTTGCTGCGGTAATTCCATCTGCTCCATTGTTTCCTGAGCCACAAACAAAAAGAACTTTATCATCTTTTTTAGTTTGTAGTAAAACTTCATTTGCCAGTGCCATTGAAGCTTGTTCCATCAAAATATCTTCACTTAAATGCAACTCATCATAGCATCTTTTATCTAGACTTTTAACCTCTTTAAATACTTTTTGCATTATCGTCTCCTATAACTAAGAGCTTCTAAAATATGCTCTTTTTCTACTTGTCTACTCTGTGCTAAATCTGCTATTGTCCTTGCTATTGATTCTATTTTATGAATACTTCTATGACTAAAACTAAATTGTGCAGAAGCCTTTTTAAGTATCTCTTTTGCTTCATCATTTAAATTTTTTATATCTTCTAAATCTTTTTCACTCAATTTTGCATTAAACTCTATTTGACCTCTTTTTTTCTGAAAAATAAAGGCACTTAATACCTCATCAAACATTTCACTTGAACTTTTAGTATCATTGCTATCTTGGTCTTCACTCATTTGAAGATATATATCTATTCTATCTAAAAGTGGCTCTGATACTCTATTTTTGTATCTTCTAATCTCCAACTCATTACATCTACACTCTTTTGTAGTTGAAAGTAAATTTCCACAAGGACAAGGGTTTTGAGCAGCAGCAAACAAAAACTTAGTTTCATACTTCACTTTTGAATTCACTCTTGATATAAGAATTTGATTGTCCTCTAATGGCTCTCTAAGTGCTTCTAATACAGATTTTGAAAAATGAGGAAATTCATCAAAAAACAAAATTCCACCGTCGGCTAAAGCACATTCTCCAGCCATAGATTTCGAACTTCCGCCACCAAATATACTAGGTTTTGATGAACTATGATGTGGACTTCTAAAAGCTCTTTTTGAACTTAGCTCTTCATCCTCTCCACTTAAGCAACTATATGCATTTGAACGTAACATCTCTTGCATACTCATAGGAGGCATGATATCTCTAAGTCTTTTTATACTCATACTCTTACCACAACCAGGACTTCCCTCTAAAAGTATATTATGCATACCAGCAGAGCTTATAACCATCGCTCTTTTAACTCTACTCTGACCTTTTACATCATCAAAATCAAGCTCAAAATCTTTCTCATAAAAATACTTTTCTTCTTCTATCTCTATCATATTTTTATAAGAAAATTTCTCTACATGTAAAGCCTTTTTATCACTTTTAATAAAATCTATCGCTTCACTTAAACTTTGTACTCCAAAAGCCTCTATATTTGGTATTTGATTTATTTTTTGTACTAATGATTTTGGAACTATAGCTTTAAGTGACTTCTCTTTTGAAGCAAGTGAAAGCAGTATAGGAAATATAGAATTTGTAGACTTAACATCTCCATCAAGACCAAGCTCACCAAAAATATAAAATTCACTACAACCAAAACTCTCTTTTTGCATATAAAGTAATAATGCTATACCCAAATCAAAATGACTTCCCTCTTTTTTTAAATCACTAGGAGACATACTAACTGTTATTTTTTGTGCTGGAAATTTATATTTTATATGTATAAGTGCAGATTTTATACGATCACGAGATTCTTGGATAGACTGATTTGTCATACCAACTATAGAAAAGCCTGGGAGTGCTCTTACAAAAGCTGACTCTACATCAACTTTTAAAGCCCTGTTGTCAGATAAAGTAGCACAGAGAAATTTTTTAGACAAACTATTTTCCCTCTTTTAACTTCTTTTTCCACTCTTTTTCAAATTTTTTACGTTTTAAGTATGAAAGTTTTTCTATAAAAAGATGTCCTTTTAAATGATCTAGTTCATGTTGAAAAGCTATTGCCATCAAACCATCTAAATCTTTTTCTATCATATCTCCATCTCTATTAAAATACCTAACTCTAATATTCTCTTTTCTTGTCACATCTTCATAAACAGAAGGGACACTTAAACAACCTTCTTGATACGTAATACTACCTTCTGCCTTTAAAATTACAGGATTGATAATCTCTACCAAATTTTCATCTAACTGCTCTGAGTCTTCATCTACAAGATTAATAATAAGAACATTTTTAGGTATGCCTATCTGTATAGCAGCTAATCCTATACCTTCATTTGCATACATAGTCTCTTTCATATCTTCTAGTAAAACATGAAGTTCACTATCAAATTTTTCTACATCTTTTGAAATTTTTCTTAAACGTTTATCAGGATATATTAAAACTTCACGAATCATTCTCTTCCTTTGATTCTTCTTCAATATCAAGTTCGCAAACTATATAAGGCTCTAATCTTTTCCCAGTTTTTGGAAGAAAATCTAGTGCTGTTGAAACTAATAATTCTGTTGTATGCCCAGGAACTATTGGTGCAATTGCTAATTCTATATCAGTATCTATCTCTGAATCACCTATGAAAAAACTAGTAGCATATATAAGGTCACTTATACGCTCACAAGCCCGTTTAGCATTATTTACGTCCGTATGTTTCATAAGCATACCAAATACACCATCACCATAGTGTGCAACGACATCACTTCTACGAGATGTCTTTAAAAGTAATTTAGCTATATTTCTAGTAAGTACCATTCTATCTTTTGAGTTAACGATTTTACTTAGAACACTCTCTTTAATCTTCGCTAATACAAGTGTACTTCTATGATTAAATTGCTCTATTGAGTTGCACTCATTTTCTATAGCTTTTAATAGATACCTTCTATTATAAACACCAAAACGCGAATCAAATACAGCTTTACTCTCTATTTCTTTTAAAATTGAGCCTGTTTTTTCATAGTGTACTTTTAAAACTTCCATCTGTTTTTGCATAAGAGTTGAAAGTTTTTTCAAATCCTCATTCAGTGCTGAAGTTATATTTGTTACTGATAGTTGCCCTGAACTTACTTCTAATTCAGCAGTTCTTTTCTTAACTATCTCTTTCATAACATTTATATTTTTATACACAGTAGAAACAACTTTCATAATACTCTTTATCTGTCCAAAGCCCTCTTTAACTTCCATTTCCATTTTTGCACGATGTTCATCATCATTAAGTGTTTCTGCTTCAAGAAGGTCATTTATACGTTTTTTAAATGAGAGAGGTTTATTGTCTAAAAGCTTTTCAAAATATATCTGAAAATTATTTGGTGTGGGAGGAATATTTTCATCCATTAGAACTTTTAAAACATATAGGGAGAATTTTTCTAGTTCACTATTTGAATTTGTAGATTTTGATATATCCATATCAGAGCTATTACTACTCTCATGGGGACGACGCCCTAGACCACTTTGAATCTTATTTTTATCTAAACGAACCATCTGCTATTCTCCCTAAAATAATGTTACTTAAAGCTTTTTTCCAATACTTTATCAACCAAGCCATAATCAACAGCTTCTTTAGCGCTCATAAAAAAATCTCGCTCAGTATCTTTTTCTATCTTTTTTATAGTCTGTTTCGTATTTTTTGATAAAATTTCATTCAAAGATTTTTTCATTCTTAATATCTCTTTTGCTTGTATCTCAATATCTGTTGCTTGTCCTTGTGCCCCACCTAGTGGCTGATGAATCATGATACGAGAATTTGGTAAAGAGTATCTCTTACCTACAGTTCCACAACTAAGCAAAAATGCGCCCATAGAAGCAGCTTGACCAATACAAATAGTACTTATATCTGGACGTATATAATTCATTGTATCGTATATACTAAAACCACTAGTAATAACTCCACCTGGAGAGTTTATATATAAATAGATATCCTTTTCAGGGTCTTCAGCCTCTAAAAAGAGAAGTTGCGCCACTATTGATGACGCAACTTGATCGTTTATTTCTCCACTTAGCATGATAATTCTGTCTTTTAAAAGGCGAGAGTATATATCATAACTTCTCTCTCCACGACCTGTTTTTTCAACTACTACTGGAACATAACTCATTATTTATCTTTGCTAAAAAGTTTAGTAAAAAGTTTCTCTTCAATAATAGACATTTTTATTGCTGGGAGAACACCTTGTTTTTGATACTGCTCATAGTATGCTTTAGGGTCTTGTCCTTGTTGCATCGCCTCAAAGTAAATCATCTGCATAACTTCTTGATCATCAACTTTAATCTCTTCTGCCTTAGCTAATTCATCAACAATAAATGTCAATTTAACTGATTTTGTAGCTTCTTCTCTATACTCTTCTCTTTTCTCAGTAATTTTTTCAGGATTTTCAGAATACTCTTTAATTTCATCTTCACTTAAGCTTTGGAAAATATTACGAACTTGCATATCTATCTCTTGCTCTACAATATTTTCAGGAAGTGCAAATTCTACTTTTTCTATAATAGCATCAATAAATGCAGGTTTTACTTCTTCATTAAATATTTTTGTAAGTTTTTCATTTTTTAGTTGCTCTTTTACTTGTGCTTCTAAAGTTTCCATAGTTGGATTTTCTACACCTGGTAAAAGTTGTTTTAAGATTTCTTCACTTGGCTCTTTAGGAATATCTTTTACTTGAATATCATTTAGTTTTACTTTAAAAACTGAAGCTTTTCCAGCTAAATCTTTAGAGTTATACTCTTTTGGAAAAGTAATTTCAATCTCTTTTTCTTCGCCTATCTTCATGTCAATTATACCATCTTCAAAACCAGGTATAAAAGATCCACTTCCAATCTCTAGTGAATAATTTTCGGCTTTTCCACCTTCAAATGCAACACCATCAATAAAACCTTCAAAATCAATTTTAACAAAATCACCATCTTTAACAGCTCTTTTTCTTGCTAATGGCTTCAGTGGAGCAGAAAGTTTTAACATAGTGTTAACTCTCTCATCTATATCTTTTTTTAAGATTCTTGGAGTTTTATACTCAGGGATAAGTGCTTTATAATCACCTAAGTCTATTTCTGGACGAAAAGAGATTTTAATCTCAACATCAAGTCCATCATCAGTCTTATCCATCTTAGTTATACTTGGCTCTCCAACAACAGCACTATTTTCAACACCTAGTTCTTTTAAAGCATCATTTAAAAATACTCTTAAAGCTTCTTGCTCAACATCTTGTTGAATCTGCTCACCATGTCTTGCTATAACAACATGTGCTGGAACTTTACCTTTTCTAAAACCATCTACCTTCATAGTTTTTGCAACTTCAGCTGCCATTTTCTTCTGTTTTTCATCTAAAAATGCTTTTGAAACTTTTGCCTCTGCCTTAGCATTTGCACTATCAACTCTTTCTACTTTGATTTGCATACATTACCTTTTTCTAAAAAAATTTTTCTTAATATATCAAAATTTTGCTTTAAATCTAATTATTAATATTTTGATAACTTTAATTTTGCACAATTAACAGCTCTTATAAATGTTCTATGCATATTTTGTTCGCCTATTAAAGAAACTACATTATGTTTCTTAAGCTCTTTAAAAATTTCATTATTTGTTCCAGATGTAATAATAATAGTTCCATTTTCTTTAAGTAGCTTTATAGTTTCATAAAAATTATGTAAAGCAGTTGCATCAATAAAACTTACATGTCTCATCCTAATTATCAATATTTTTGCACTTACTCCTCGTTCTTTAATCATCCGTGCATACTGTTTTGCTGAAGCAAAAAACAGAGGTCCTCCTATCTCATAAACGGCTATCTCTTTTGGTAATTTTTCATAATTTTCTATATCATTTTCATCATCACTAACAACTATTTCATGTTTATCAACATCAGCCATCCTTTTCATAAATAGTAATGATGATAGTACTATTCCAACTTGAATAGCTACTGTCAAATCTACTAAAACTGTTAATACAAAAGTTGTAATCAAAATAATATAATCATAAGGTGACCCTTTAAGTATTGAAATAAAAGACTTATATTCACTCATATTAAAAGCTACCACTATCAAAATTCCAGATAGTACAGACATAGGAATAAGTTTTGCAAAATTCATAAAAAAGAGCATAATTAAAAGTAATGTTATAGAGTGAACAATACCTGCTATAGGTGTTCTGCCTCCATTTTCAATATTTGTAGCAGTTCTAGCAATCGCTCCAGTTGCTGGTATACCACCAAACAATGGAGTCATAATATTAGCTAAACCTTGTGCTATTAATTCCGTATTAGAGCGATGAGCACCACCAATCATACCATCTGCTACAACGGCGGATAATAAAGATTCTACACTTCCAAGTAGAGCAATTATCAAAGCTGGTACTATATAAATAGAGAGACTTGCTAATTCAAAATTTGGCATAGAAAATGTAATATTACCAGATATGGTACCAAAAAAAGTTTCGATTGTTGTAACAGGTAAATTTAATATATTTACTAAAATTGTAAGTAAAATAAGCGCCACAAAAGAGCCTGGTATTTTAGAATTTATTTTTTTAAAGTTTATAGTAATAAAAATAGTTATAAGTGTTATACTCAACGCATAAAAATTTATATTATCAATATTTATAAAATAAGCATTCCATTTTTCAAAAAAATTTGTTGGTAATTTACTGATATGTATAAATGA
>Ga0256837_1002089_pt1 | contig 12808 bp, 10 predicted proteins | sample 4562384metaG_FD_185976 | JGI IMG/M metagenome (GOLD analysis project Ga0256837, IMG submission 185976) | Hydrothermal vent microbial communities from Guaymas Basin, Mexico - 4561-384 | ecosystem: Environmental > Aquatic > Marine > Hydrothermal vents | place: Mexico: Guaymas Basin | collected... | reverse complement strand
TTAGTGCATCAATAGGCGACAAGATACATCTTATTAAAGATAGAGGTCTTGTTACAAATGTATTTAAAGATGAAAAGAGTTTTGATATACTTCAAGGAGATTGTGCTATTGGTCATAATAGATACTCCACAGCAGGTGAAGAGTCTATATTAGATGCACAACCTGTATTTGCACGATATAAATTAGGTGAAATATCTGTAGTGCATAATGGAAATTTAGTAAATAAAGCATCCGTAAGAGATGATCTTATAGATAAAGGTGCTATTTTTCAAACGGGTATGGATACAGAAAATATAGTACATTTAATTGCAAAAAGTAAAGAAGATAAACTAATTGATAGAATTAAAGATATGCTCACTAAAATAGAAGGTGCATATTGCTTAATTATTCAAAGTCGCTCCAAAATGTTTGTTATTAGAGACAAATATGGAATTAGACCTCTAAGTATTGGTAAATTACCAGATGGTGGTTGGGTAGTAGCTAGTGAAACTTGTGCTTTAGATTTAGTTGGAGCTAAATTTGATAGAGATGTTAATGCTGGTGAAATGTTAGTTTTTGAAGATGGGTTAAATGAACCAACATCTTATCAGTTAGAAGAGCCAGATTATCATCCTTGTGCATTTGAGTATATATATTTTTCAAGACCAGACTCTATTATTGATAATAAAAATGTTTATGAGATGCGTCTAAAAATGGGCAAGATATTAGCTAAAGAAGAACCAGCCGATATAGATTTAGTTTTACCTGTTCCTGATAGTGGGGTTGCTGCAGCCAAAGGTTATGCTGATGAATTAGGTGTTCCTTTTGAAATGGGTATAGTTAGAAATCATTATGTTGGACGAACTTTTATTGAACCAACACAAGCAATTAGAGACTCTAAAGTAAAATTAAAATTATCTCCTATTAAACATTTGATAAAAGGCAAAAAAGTAGCCATTGTTGATGATTCATTAGTTAGAGGAACAACATCAAAACAGATTGTAAAGATTCTAAAAGAGGCAGGAGCTTTAGAGGTACATATGAGAATTGCATCACCAGAGATTAAATATCCTTGTAGATACGGAATAGATACACCAACAACTGCAGAACTAATATCAGCTTCAAAAACTCCAGAAGAAATTTCAGAACATATTGGTTCAGATAGTTTAGGATTTCTATCAATAAATGGTTTAGTTGAGGCATTAGGTAAAGATAAAAAATACTCTTTAGTTAGTTTTGATGGAAATTATTTTGCTGGTGGAAACCCTGATACTCTTGGTTGTAGTAGAGGTTAACTATTTGAAAAAAATAAACACTTATGGGAAATATCTCAAAAAAAAGTTTAAGACAAAAGTTAGTAAAATACCATTAGGAATTAGTGGTTTTACTTGTCCAAATATCGATGGAACTGTGGCAAAAGGTGGTTGTACTTTTTGTCTTAACGATTCATTTAGTCCAAATCTTTCAAAGAATTCTCATAAAATATTTTTAAATCTTCAAAGTAAATCAAATCCAATTTTAGAACAACAACTTATTGAGTTAGAAAACCAGATTTTACAAACAAGAGAAAATATGAGAGATAATTGGCAGAGTAAGAAATTTCTTGTATATTTTCAATCTTTTACAAATACTTACGCACCTGTTGAAACTCTAAAGGCTCTATATGAAAAAGCTCTTAGTTATGATGATGTTATTGGACTAAGTATTGGAACTCGAAGTGATTGTGTAAATGATGAAATATTGGACTATCTAGTTGAATTATCTAAAACAAAAGAGATTTGGATTGAGTATGGAATTCAATCTATATATGATGATACTCTTAAAAAGATAAATAGAGGTCATGATTCTTTAAATGTTGAAAAGGCTATAAAAGAGGCTAAAGCAAAAGGTCTTTTCGTTTGTGGTCATCTTATTTTTGGACTTCCAGATGAAAATCAAGAGATGATGTTAGAATCTGCGAAAAAAGCTTATGAATGGGGTATTGATTCCATAAAATATCATCCATTATATGTTGTTAAAAATACACTTCTTGCAAATGATTATAAATCTGGTGAATTTATGCCTATTACAAAAGAGGATTATATAGATACTCTTATTAAAGCTATAAAACTTAAACCAGACAATATATCTATTCAAAGAGTTACAGCAGGAATAGATGATGATACACTTTTAGCTCCTTTATGGTGTGGTCTTCCAAAAAATGAAATGTTACGATATATTAATAAAGAGTTAAATAAAGAGGGGTTTGATTCCATATGAAAATAGATTATGTAAAACACAACACTACTCGTTCAAAAGAGTTTCAAGTAACAACTATAATTTATGAAGATAATGGCATTAAATATGTTAAAAAAGAGGCTTTCTGTGAAGAGTCTATTCCTCATTTGAAAAAGATGGAAGATAGCTATATTTCTCTTAGTCGAAGTATTAGAAATCCTAAAATTAAATTAGCAAAAATAGTTAGTAGAACTCCTACAACTCTTACATTTGAATTTATTGATGGTATCAGTTTTGAAGATAAGTTTTATAATGCTTCAGATAAAAATAAAATTATTCAAGAGTATAAAGAGTTTTTATATAATAATTTTAGATTTGATGAGGTGGCAAATATTGACCTAATTTTCTCTAATATTATATTTAAAGATGATATAATTTATATTATAGATTATGAATGGGTATTTACGGATAATATAGATAGGGAGTATATATTTTTTAGAGCTATAAACTCTTTAGGCAATATAGATATTTTAGAGAGAAATTTTACAGAAGATAAAATATTAAAATTTAAAGATAGAGAGAATAAATTTATATTAGATTATGCCTTAAATAAAGAATCATTTTTTCAAACTCAGCATAATTATTTAAAAAACAAAATAGAACCATTTGAAAAAATTAAAAATTTAGAAGATACACTTGCATATACTATTTTAGTTAAAGATACAAAATTAGAAGAGAAGCAAAAACTACTTACACACGCAAATGAAGTTAAAGAAAATCAAGCAGAGTATATTGATACTTTAACCATGCAGATTGCTGAACTAGAAGATATAGCTCAATCTCTTAGAATAAAAAATAGAATCAAGAAAATATTGCCGAAATTCTTACTTAAAGCAATACAAAAAATAATTTTAAAGAGTAAAAAGCAGAATATTATTCCTATAGAAACATCAATTGATATTAAAACTATTAATCCAAAAGATTATTTTATAGATTTTGATATAGAGAAATATAAAATAGATATATCAATAGATATTATTATTCCAGTATATAACGGATATGAATTTTTAGAGGCACTTTTTGATAGTTTAGAGAAAAATACTCAATCATCTGCTCATAGATTAATTGTTATCAATGATTGTAGTCCTGATGATAGAGTTAAGCCATATCTATTAAAAAGATTAGAAAACCATAAGAATCATATTTTTATTGACCATGAAGTTAATTTAGGATTTGTTAAAAGTGTAAATGAAGGTTATAGCCATACAAAAAATCATTTCCTAATTCTTAATACAGATACAGAAGTACCTTCATTTTGGTTAGAGAGAGTTATGTATCCTATTTTAAATATGGATAAAATTGCATCAACAACACCATTTACAAACTCTGGTGAAATTGCTAGTTTTCCAAATTTTATTGCTGATAATAATATTTTTGAAGATATGAGTGTTGACGATTTAGATAAATCTTTTAAAAATGTAAATGCAGATAAGTTTTATGCAGAAGTTCCAACAGGCGTAGGTTTCTGTATGGGTGTCAATTATAATTTAATTCAAGATATAGGCTTTTTTATAGAGAAAGATTTTGGAAAGGGTTATGGTGAAGAGAACGATTGGTGTCAACGCTCAATTGTAGCAGGATATAAGAATTTAATAGTTCCTAACCTTTTTGTATATCATAAGCATGGTGGTTCATTTACTGCTGAACAGAAAAAAGCATTAATTAAAGAGAATGCAAAAAAACTTTTAAAAAGATATCCAAATTACGATAGAGTCGTTCAAGATTATATTAAACTAAATCCACATAAAGATTTGAGAGAACTTTTAGTTGTTCTCTCCTCAAGTGATATATATTTTGTTATAGACCATGGTTTAGGTGGTGGAGCTAACGATTACACAGATAAATTATTAGAAAGTTATAAACAAGACAATAAAAAAGTATTAAAATTAATTTATAATTATCATAAGAATATATATGAACTCTATTTCGATTATAAGAATTATCATTTTATTTTTAATATTTTAAATTTTGATGAGGTTCAAGATTTTATAAACCGTTTAGATATTAAAGAGATTTTTTTAAATAGTACAGTTTCGTTTAAAATGCCTTATACTATTTTAGAATGGATTGAAGAGTTAAAAAATATTACTAAATCCAATCTTATTTTGCCAATTCATGATTTTTATCCAGTATGTCCAAATTATACACTATTAAATGAAAAAGATGAATATTGTGAAGTTCCTGATAATTCAGATATATGTCAGAAGTGTATGTCAAATAATGATTTTGAGGCAAAAGTATTTTTAAATAGTGATATAGATATGACTATTTGGAGATCGAAGTGGGGAAAAATAGTTTTTATATCAGATAATATATTATGTTTTTCGAACTCATCAAAAGATATTCTATTAAAAGCATATAAAGATATAGATAAAAACAGAGTAGAAGTTATTCCACATAAGGCTCAATATAATTTAGAACCAATAAAGTTAGAAGAGAGAGATAATAATATTACAACTATAGGCGTTTTAGGTTCAATTAATAAAGCTAAAGGTGCAGATATAATTAAAAATCTAGTTGATAGAATTGATAAGGATAATCTTAATATTAAAGTTGTACTTATTGGTGAAATTTCAACTTTGATAACAAGCCCTAACTTTATAAAAACTGGAAGATATAAACGAGATAGATTACCAAGTCTAATTAAAAATCATAAAGTTGATATATTTTTAATTCCATCAGTTTGGGCAGAGACATTTTCATATACAACTCAAGAGATTATGATGATGGATATGCCATTAATGGTATTTAATATAGGTGCTCCTGCAGAGAGAGTAAAAGATTATCCAAAAGGTGTAGTTTTAGAAAAAGATTATATAGAAAGTATATTAGAGCATATAGAGAAATGAAAAACCATTTAGATGGAATTGATACACTTCGAGGATTAGCAGTTAGTGTAGTAGTTATATACCATTTTTTTATTCTCTTAGATTTGCATAATATTATAAGTCCTTTTGTTCACTCTTTTGGACTTCTTGGAGTTCCTCTATTTTTTATCATAAGTGGTTACTTAATATATTCATCAATAGATAATAATATTAAAAAAAGAGGTAAAAAAGCAGGAATTAAAAACTATTTTTTGCATAGATTATTCCGTATTCTTCCAGCCTATTATTTTAATCTTTTAGTTGTATTATTAATTGCATCTTTTACCATAGAAGTTAATTATTTATATTCCGATGAATTTATCAATCAGTTTCTATCTCATTTATCACTAACCTCATACTTTACTCATAAATCAGCAGGATTAGGCGTTAACGGTGTATATTGGACTTTAAATATTGAGATGTTATGGTACATCATAGCTCCACTATTTATTCTATATATTAGAGAAATAAGAATTCTCATATTTATTATGATTTTAAGCCTAATATATTTATTTGCGTTAGATAAAGGATTTCTGGACAGCTTATTTGATATCAATTCTCAAATGCCATCTTATAGATTACAACTATTTTATATAAACTCTCAATTAATGGGAGAGATAAATTATTTTATAGTAGGGGTTTTAATATATAAATATTCAGTAAAGTCACCACTAAATAGTAACTTCTTATCTATTTTATCTATATTAATATTCCTATCAATTTTTATAGGATTTAATGGATATTACGGAATAACAGAGAGCTTCTTGATTTTACATATTTTCACAATAATAATTACAGCCATGATTTTTATATTAATATATCAAAAAAAACTACCCAAAGTTAATCCAATAAACTGGTTAGGAAAAATTTCATACTCCATATATTTATGGCATATGCCAATATTATTTATCATGAGTCATACAAATATATTATCCTATTATTCACTAACAAAAACAATTATAGTATTCACTATATTACTTCTATCAATTTCTTCATTAAGTTACTATTTAATAGAAGAGGGAAGCTTGAATTTGAGGAAGAAGCTAGAGAGATAATATGCTATAATTTCAAACTATCAAAAAAGGAAAATTAATGAATGGACAAAAACGGGCTGATATTAAATCTGGAATAGATGTTAAAATTGTATTAAAAGAGCATCAAAGATGTGGAACACTAACAGAGGGAACAGTGCAGAGAATTTTAACAAATTCTTCAACTCATCCTCATGGTATTAAAGTAAAACTAACTTCTGGTGAAGTGGGAAGAGTCAAAGAGATTCTGTAAATGAAGTTATTTATAGACGGAGATGCTTTTCCAAATTTACTAAAACCGATTGTTTTAAAAGCGATAAATAGATTACAACTAGAAACTTTTGTTATTGCAAATAAAAAAATAAATATAGGTCAGTCAAATCATATAACTTATCTAATTGTAGAACAAGGAGCAGATGAAGCTGACCATAAAATAGTAGAGATGGTAGAGGAAAAAGATTTAGTTATTACAGCTGATATTCCTCTAGCAGATAGAATTATTAGTAAAAATGCTCATGCAATAGACCATAGAGGAGAGTTATATTCTGTCGCTAATATAAAACAATATCTAACAATGAGAAATTTCATGCAAGAGATGAGAGAAGCTGGAGAGATAACTGGTGGACCAAAAGCTTTTGGAGAAAAAGATGTTCGAGAATTTGCTAATCAATTTAACGCTTTTTTGGGTAAAATTTAAAGGAATTTATTTAAGTAAAGAATAAATTCTATAAGATATAATTCTTAGTGTTATTTATATCAAAAACCAAGATAAAATAACTTTTTATAAAAAAGCTTTAATAAAACTACCGATAGTTCATCGGAAAGTAACGCCTGTGCAGATAACGGCAATGGATTTAGGAGCTAGTTTTTTAAATTTAACTAGTATCGTTGAAGCAGGAAGTAAACATCAATAATACTTAATTATAAGTAGGGTTGAATAGGTTTTATGGAACGGTAGATATGCAACTATTCGGAAGATGTGCTAGACAAGGTCAAGAATTTTCACTAATAATATATAAAATAATTCAATATACAACAGATAAAAGTGCATCAAAAAGAAGAAGAGATATACTAGCAAACGACTTCAGTATGAGCAGAAATCTATCTTTTTCTTCTAAGTGAGATAGAGTAATTATATATTAATTTTTCCTCTTACACATATAAAAGATGCATGATAGCCTGATTTTACATTCTCTTCTCTTTTTGTCTTAAAATTCATCATTGATATATTATTTGAATTTGATGTACTTATCCAATATAAATTATTCATTTCACTATTTAAAGGCTTTTTAATATAACTTTTGTGAAAAGGATTATCACTTATTAAACTTTTTAATTCATCTATTGTTGGTAGTCTCCAATCTTTAAACCCTGCATATTCTTGACTATTTAATTTTTTAATAATATCTTTTGCAGAAGTAAATTTAAAATAACTTTTCTTTTTATTAACTTCCCAAATTAAACCTGTATCTAAATCTTTCCAAGCTAATACATTATTTTCTAAAGTTTTATTTTGTTCTTCTGAAACATTAATTAAACTATTCTCTACTATTTTATAAAATTCATCAATAGTTTTAATATATAAATCTTTATTATTATTTATATTCTCAATATAGGTTAAAATAAAAGTTAAACTATTAATTTCTTGAGCTGTTAATTTAGGAATAATAAATTTAAGATGAGGATAATTTTGTAATTTTAATTCTTTAATATATTTTTTCATATCTGTTCTATGCTCATCATCAAATATTTGTTTAATTATTAATAATTCTTCTTTAATATAATTAAATGGTTTACCTATCTCTTTTTCTATATTATTTCTCAATTTATCTATAATATCTATTGGTGCTTTAGATTCTTTTAAATATTCCAAAGAATCTTCAAAATTTTTACTATTAAAAGATTCTAATGCTAATTCATAATAGTCATCATATTTATTATTTATGTTATTTTGCTTTGTCTTTTTTACTATTTTTTCTTTTGTTATATTATTTTTAGGATTTTTTACATTACTGATAGGTATTGATTTTTTAGCATCTTTTTTCTTATTAGGATTTATATTTATAGCATTAAATATATCCCCATTATTATATAAATTACCCGATAATTCTTTTAATAACTTGTTTTGAAAATTATATAATTTAAATATATCTAAACTATTATTATTTAGATTTTCTAAAATATTTTTATCATTTTTATATCTTTCAAATAAATATTCACGAGTCTCTAAACTTAATCTATAACTTGAAGCAACTTGATGTATTAAAGAATTAGTATTCTTATTATAATATTCTTTATATTTTGCAATTCTATCCATTGTTTCAGTTGTAAAAATAGTATTATTATTTTTAACAATATCTTTAAATTTACTATTATTATGAGTTTTAAAACTTATGTTTTCTACAATTTCTTCATCAATTCTATGTTTAGATAATTCATTTAAAACTTCTAAATCATCTGTATTAGAAGATATATATTTTCTTATATTATAAAATCTTTCTGAAGTGTCTTTAGCATATTTTAATTCTAATTCTCTATTTTGAACTAGTTTTTTATAATCTTTAAGTGCTAAATTGTCATATTCATTAACTTGCTTGGACTTCTCTTCAATAACTTTAGTTTTAGGTAATAATAATTTAATGTATATATTTAGATTATTTTTATTTTCATCATAAATATTTACGCTATTTAATTGTAACTTTCCTAATATTTCTAAATTATATCCTATTATCTTTTTGTCTATTAATAAAGACTTTAAATTCTTTAATTCTAATATTTTATTAAGATTGTAATATTATTATTTTTAAGATTTAATATATTGATTTCTTTAAACTTTGTAATATTTTTTGGAATATTAATTATTTCTAAATTATCAATATTTATTTTATTAAGTTTTCTAAGATAATAAAGATTTTTAAATTTATTATTTATTCGACTAGGAGATAAATTTTTTCTTATATTTTTATTATGATGTAATATCTCTAATTCATTTATAAAATCTTCTAAATTAAATTTAAATTCTTCTTCCTCTTTTACAACTTCTAATTTTTGTTCAACTTCTTCTTTCTCAATAACCTTAACTTTTAACTTCAACACACCATCTATAATCTCAAACCTATACTTCTCAATCAATTCATCAAAATCCAAAGAAAAATCAATACTCAAAATACTAATAGATTTATTACCTTCTTCAATAGGTGTAAAAATAATTTCATCTTCAAAGTCATTATTATTTTTAGGAACAATAAAATATCCATTAACTTGTTCCTTTGATGAAACTAAATTCATATAAGAAAAAAGTTGCCAAAAGTTTTGAGCATCTAAGCCATAAATAGGTTTATCTTTTGATAATAATTTCCATTTTGCATCAGCTACAATTATATTATCCTCTTGAGATAAAATAAAATCAGGTTTAGCATTTACTGTTTTCTCTTCATTTTTAAAACATTTAATTATACTTTGTTCTTGGGTCTGTATATTTGATTGTCTTAATAAATAAGCACAAAACTTTTCAAAAAGATAGTTCATATCAAAGAGGATTGCCCAAAATGGTGTGGAATTTATATGAGAGGTAAAAGGCATATATTGATTAAATATAAATTCTGCTTGGTTAAAAAGTATTTCAAATTTATCATTAAGTCTATTAAAAATCATAGATTTAAAATCTTCTTTTTTTAGAGGAATAATATCTACCTCATCAAGTAAAAGATAAACTTCATGTAAAGTTTGTTTGGCTTTATAAGAGAGATTATTATCATTGAGTAAAAGTTTAGAAAGACTTCTAAATATTTGCATTAAAAGATTATTACTTGAATGTTGTTGATAAGAGTGATAGACTTTTGATTTATCTATAATATTATTTTGAATGGTTTTAGAAATAAGTATATTCCCTCTAATAAAAGAACTATTTTCTACTTTTTTTGTATAAGTAGCATAAGTTCCACTTCTTAGAGTATGTAATAGTTCTACACTAAAGAGTTCTATCACATAATGTAGCAAAGGCATCTCATCAGCTACAAGTTTAGAACTTTGAGAAGCAGAAGAGATAAAGTTTTTTTCATTAGAAACACGCAAAATATTTAAGAGCATTTTACGATGTTGTTTAACACTCTCTTCATCTAAATTATTTTTAGCAAACTTAGGTAATATTTCAAGTGTAAGTCCAGTTTTTAAAGAGACAGAACCCACAATAGAATTTACTTTAATTTCATCACCACGGTTTCCACTACGAGAAACAATATAACGAGTCTCGCCTTTTTTATCTTGATAAGTAACATTAAATAAAACTTTTTTATCTTCATTAGAGATGGTATTATTTTGAATATCCCTTTTTTCAGAAACTAAAATCTTTTGATGTTCACTAACAGTTAGAATATCATTCATAAATAGATTTTATCTCTTCGTATAGATTGATTTTATAGCTTCTAAAAATAACTTTGTATCAAATTCATCTTTAATTAGAAACTTTTTAGATATAAATATTTTTTTATTTTGATGTTCTATTAAATGGTCAAACTCTTTATCAAAAATAGCTTTATTGTCTTTCCCATCAGTAATATCAAATAAAAAGTTTTTAGTCTTAAATTTATATGACTGATTTAATACAGCACAAATTGATTCCCAATCATCATAAAAATACTCTTGAAGTAATGGAATAATATTTTTTCTCATTACTTTTTGAAGCGCTTCAATCGTTTTAATATTTAAAAAATAAGAGTGTCCTATTTGATAGTGTTCATTTTTCAAAATAGTAATTCTCTCATTCATACTTTTTAATAATATGGATAAATCTATATTATTAGTCTCCTTATATTTAGTAAATTCTTCCAAATTATATTGTGGCATACACTCCTCAAAATCAAATCTTCGTCTTAAGGCTACATCAATAAGGGCAATAGATTTATCTACAGTATTCATAGTTGCAACAATATGTAAATTATTTGGTACTGTTAATTTTTTTGGATTACCTTTATCATCTTTAGAATAAGGTAGATTAATTGACATCTCTTCTTCTTCATCTTTTCTTTTAGAGTCTTCAAGTAAAGTAAATAATTCACCAAAGATAGAAGATATATCACCTCTATTAATTTCATCAATAAGTAATATATATTTATATGTTGGATTTGCTATGGCTCTATCACAAATTTTTTTAAAAATACCATCTTTTACACTATATATAATTTGATTTTTTGGAGTTGTTTCTACTGAGATTCCCTCTACAAAATCTTGATAAGCATAGCTTGGATGAAAAGTTACGGTTTCAATAAGTGGATATTTATTATAATCAGTTTTATATGCTTTCATCTCATCTAATGAAATTTTATATTTTCTAGGAATAGAATCTAAAATTTTTTCTAAGTTAGTCTCTTTTTGTATGCGTTGAATATATTCAAATGGAATATTTAAACTTAATGGATTAGATGATGTCTGAAAGGTTTTTAATATCTTTGTATAATCTTTTAATAAAGCTTTATTTTCATTATTTTGCACAATTTGAACAGCCTCTTCTATAGCTCTTCTTGTTTTTCCTGTTCCTGCTGGGCCGTAAAATATTTTATTTAGTTTGCTTATATATATATCCTTGAATTATCTTCATATCATTATAGCTAATTGTTAATATAAAACTTAATTAAAATAATATTTCATAAGATAACCCCATCTTCCATATATATTAATCTGCTATTAAAGTCTAAATTTTGAAATAGGGAATCATGTGTTGCTACTATTATTGTCTTATTTTCAAGGTTTAGTTGATGTAATATTTCTATAAATTTAAGAGAATTTTCTTTATCTAAGTTTGCTGTTGGCTCATCACAGATTATTATATTAGGTTCTCTCACTAATGCTCTGGCTATTGCACATCTTTGTTTTTCTCCACCTGATAATGCTCTTATAGTCTGTGAAGCTTTATGCTCTATATGTGCCTTTTTCATAGCTTTATTAACCATCTTTTTAGCTTCTAAAATATCTATATTTAATGGAATTAATGGAGCTAATATATTATCTTCTACAGTTAAAGATTCTAAAAGATTAAAATGTTGGAATATAAAACCTATCTCTTTAGAACGATATAGAGATGCATGATAATCTGGTAGTTTACTAACCAATTCACCATTAACATTAACCATTCCATTACTTGGTCTATCAAGTGAAGCTATAATAGATAAAAGTGTTGATTTTCCACTTCCACTAACTCCACTTAGAATGATTGTTTCTCCATTTTTTATCTCTAAATTAATATTTTTTAGAGCTTTAAACTCTTGTGGAGTATTTTCATTAAATATCTTATCTATAGAACTTAAAGTTATCATAACATAGCCTCTTTTGGGGAAGTAACTGCTACTCGCCATACAGGTATAAGAACCGAAGCAAAAAATGGCACAGCATAAAAAATAAGTATTGAACTAAGAATTCCAAATTCAACTGTTGGTATAAAAGAAAGACTATTTTCTAAATTTTCTCCCCCTAAAAATATATCTTTAATTAATGGAGCATTGAATATAAAAATATATATATAAGCTAAAATAACGCCTAAAATAAATGATATTAAAACAACTACGAATGTTTCATAAAATTTTAATTTTAATATATCCTTAATACTCCAACCTATAGCTCTAAGAATACCTATATCTTTTTTTTCTGATGATAATACCA
>Ga0256837_1002088_pt1 | contig 12811 bp, 11 predicted proteins | sample 4562384metaG_FD_185976 | JGI IMG/M metagenome (GOLD analysis project Ga0256837, IMG submission 185976) | Hydrothermal vent microbial communities from Guaymas Basin, Mexico - 4561-384 | ecosystem: Environmental > Aquatic > Marine > Hydrothermal vents | place: Mexico: Guaymas Basin | collected... | reverse complement strand
ATAAAAGATAAAATAAAAAAAGAAGCTCTTTATGTATGATAATGATGATTTAGATAGAATTAGATTGCTTTTATTAAAAATTGATTATATATTAGATATTTGTAACAATGGTATTGTTATTGCACTAAATGATGATAAAATAAAACGACCTGCTATTTTAATGCATTTAACATCTATAGCAGAGCAATTTAGTAAAATTAAAGATAAAAATATTTTAAATAGGTTTAATATAGAAGATATAAAAGGTGCAATAGATACAAGAAATTTTATAGCACATGATTATGAGGGTATAAATTTACCAATAATAGAATTTATAATTAGAGAGAGATTACCAATATTAAAAAAGATTATAAAAGAAATCTTGATAAGTTAATAGAAGAGGCTAAGTATTTTAATGTATAGTAAAAACGAAGAGGCACAAAAGTTATATTATATAGCTAGAGATTTTTTGGAGCAAAAAAAGCTTGATGAAGCTTTATTTTATTACACAAAAGCTATTTTTTTAGATAAAGATTTCACCCAAGCTTATTTTGATAGAGCAATAGTATATTTTTATCAAAATAATATCTATAAAGGTTTGATAGATTATGAAAAGAGGCAAAATTTTGATGGATTTCCAAACTTTAAAGTACAATATCCTTTAAAATTACAAGATTTAAAAAATAAAAAAACACTTATATTTTGGGAACAAGGGTTTGGAGATACGATTAATTTTTTTCCATTTATAAAAAGATTAGAAAAATATAAACCAAATCTAACTATTTTAGTACAATCTGCTTTATTAAAAATATTAAAATATTCATATCCAACTTATAATATTGTAGATAGTTTAGAAGATAATAAGTTTGATTATACAATACCACTTTTAAGTATATCGTATCTTGTAAATTTAACAAAATATAAACCTAAAAAAAAGTATCTAAAAGTATCTAAAAAAGATATAAAAGATTTTAAAAAAACTTACAGTATAAAAAAACAAAATATAAATATAGGTATCTGTTGGGCAGGTACAAACTTAGGACCTAGAGATAAATATAGATCTATAGATATAGAACAATTTGTACCATTTTTTAATCTAGCTAAAAAACATAATATAAGGTTCTTTTCTCTTCAAAAAGATATAAGAACAAATATAAAATATTTAGAAGATATTGCTCAAAATTTTAATAATTTTTATGATACTGCAGTGGTACTTAAATCTATGGATATAGTAATTAGTGTAGATACTGCAATAGTACATTTAAGTGGTGCATTAGGAGTTGAAACTAAACTTTTATTACCATATTTACCAGATTTTAGATGGAAATTAGATACCTCTAAATCTCAATTTTACAAATCTGTAAAGATTATAAGGCAAGAACAAAAACTACAGTGGCAAAAGCCTTTAGATATTTTAAAAAAAGAGATATATAAAAAATTAGATATAAAAGATATAGTTTTATTTAGATCTTATAGTGGAGATGAAGATAATAAACATCTTATACGAATTGGTGATTTTATGGCATATATGATAATAGCAAATTATTTTAAAATTATAGAGAAAAAATATATGGTATTGTCCTTAACTTCACCTTTATCTAAAAATTTTAAAGCTAATGTATTATTTGAAAATATTTTTGATGAGGTGTATATAGATCAGATTCCTTTAGATATAACTGATGCTATTTTTGATCCAGATAAAACAGATGGATTATGGAGTGTGGCTCCACTGTTGTATAAAAAGTATGGTGATAAAATATTACCAAAAATTACTATAAAAAAATCACTTTGTAAAGAGATATTTACAAAAGAGAAAAATTATATAGTTTTTAATCCTTTAGTTTCTGCTCAATATAATATAGATAGAAATATGGATAAAAGATTTGTAAATAAACTAGCAAATAAACTTTATAAAAAGTTTGGATCAAAATTAATAATTATAAGTGATAAAGAGAATTTAATAGAAAATAAAAATATAAAAGTTGTATTTACACAAAATTTATATGATATTTTTTATCTTATATCAAATGCTAAAGTATTTATAGGTGGAGATACAGGTTTTAGTCATTTTTCAGCAATTGCAAGGGTAAAATATATAGTTACTCTATATGGTACTGTATATCCTACAAATTTTAATAATAAATATTTTGATGCAAGTGTTATTTATGATAAAAGTAAAACAAAATTAGATAATTTTATTTTAAAAAATAATAGTTTATCAAAAGATAAAATAGATCAGTTACTTAGTTGTTTTTCTAATTACTTAAATCAGTAGATTTATTTTCGATTAACTCTATAGATTCTTTTTGTTTAGTCATAGACAAAAGGATCTCTTTTTGTAACTCTGGTCCTACTTTATCATTTGCTATTAGATCTAGCATCTTATGAACTCGTTTTTCCTCTAGTTCTTTATGTTTGAATTCCATATCTTGAGCATGAAGCATCTGTTTTAGTTCTCTATTTTTTTTACTATTTAAAAATAAAAATATAAAACCAATAATAAGCACAACTATAAATGCACCAGCTGTATACATAGTGATTTTTGTTTTCTCTTTTAAAGCTTGTGCATCTATTTTTGTTGTTGTTATTCGTGCATTTGCATCTGTTTGGGCTACTGTTGTAGATGCTGTTGTTTTAAGCTTTGTAACTTCCACTTGACTTTTAGAGTTTATTTTTGCTATTTCTATTTTTGCTTTTGTCTCTAACTCTTTCATCTTTATTTTTTTATCTAAAATAGCCTCTTTGTTTTCTACTAAATGAATTTTATTATTCATATTGCCAAATAGTTTTATATTTGATTGATTAAAATGAGCTTTATTGTCCTCATCTTGATACCCTTTTTGACATCCTATAATAAAAATAAAAATAAATAATAAACCAATATATCTCATAGTTATCTACTTTTCCTCTTGTGTTTTTACTCTTAGCATAGTCATATATGGTAATTTTTTAGGTAATTTTATAGGGTTTGTATTTCCACTATGAACACTTGCTAACTCTTTTTCATCTTTTGTAATAATTTTTTTAAAACTTATATAATATTTATTATCTCTTTTATAAATTTTACCTATATCATTATCACACTCATTTATAATACTATTTAACGGAGCAAATATCTCAACTTCATCATTTGGATAAATTTTATATTTACACATAAAATAGTTTTCATCCTCTAGTACAAAACCAGCAACTTCATAGCTACCTTTGCTCATAGCATAGTCATGATTTTGAGTATCATTTTTTTCAAATGGCTTGTGTACTAAATATGCATCTGTAAAGCCTCTATTTTTTGTAGTATTTAATTCATATTGATATTTTTTTTCATCAAAAGTATTATTATAACAATCCTCTATAGCCATACGATATGCATATGCAGTAACCGCACAATAATAAACAGACTTTGTACGACCCTCTATTTTTATACTATCTACTGCACCACTATTAATTATCTCTTTTACATGAGAAGCTAAGTTCATATCTTTTGCATTAAATATATAAGTTCCAATTTCTGGTTGTTCCTCAAGACGAAATAAAGTGCCATGCTCTTCATTTCCTGCATATAGCGTATACTCAAATCTACAATCATTTGCACAACTTCCTCTATTTGGCACTCGTCCCATTTGAACGGCACTTACTAAACATCGTCCAGAGTAAGCAAAACACATAGACCCATGTACAAATATCTCAATCTCAAGATCAGGAAGCATCTTTTTTATCTCTTGTACATCTCTTAAGCTAATTTCTCTTGCAGCTATTATTCGGCGAACTCCCATATCGTAATAAACTTTAGCATCAAGATAGTTCATAACATTTGCTTGTGTTGAAAGGTGTATTGGTATATTTGGAGCTAGTTCGTGACAAAGTTGTACAACTCCAGGAGTTGCTACTATTAGCGCATCTGGATTTAGGGCTGCTACATTGCTAATATGTTTTTTTAATAGTTCTATTTGAGAGTTAAATGGAAAACCATTTATTGTAACATATACTTTTTTACCAATACTATGAGCATAATCAATACCCTCTTTAAAAGTCTCAAAAGTAAACTCTTTTCCACTTCTAATACGAAGTGAAAAATGACTCACCCCTCCATAAACAGCATCTGCTCCATAAGCAAATGCAATTTTTAATTTTTCTAAATTTCCTGCTGGACTTAGTAATTCAACTTTTTTCATATATTATTTATCCCTTTGTTTCATTTAAACTTTATAATACAAATCATTAAGATCAATATCTATCTCATCTATTTGATCTTCTAAAAAGTTTTTATCAACATATTGTTGATATAATTTATCTTCTATAAATATTCTTACAATATCTTTATCAAGATGTTTATCTTGTACCATAAATTTTAAGATATTTATAATCTGACTTAGTTTATTTGGTCCTCTATATGGTCTATCATGTGCACTTAATGCTTCAAAAATATCAGCAACTGCAAGTAATTTATCAGCTATTGTCATAGGTGCATTTAATAGATCTTTATGTGCATAGCCTTTATTATCAACAGTTTTATGATGTGATCCTGCTATTTTTGCGACTCTATCAAATTTTTTAGGAAAAGGAAGTTCTTGTAACATTTTATATGTTACTATAACATGATTATTTATAATCTCTCTTTCCTCATTTGTTAATGTTCCTTTTTTTATAGATAAATTATATAGTTCATTTTTAGTTAAAATATTATAATTATTTTGAATTTTGTTTAATCTTTCTAGTTTATCTTCACTCATAAAAATATCACCACTATTAATATCGTGTAAAAATATAAGATCTTCATCTAATTGTTTATATTTTAGATCCATATCTTCTTTAGTTATTTTGTGTTTTAAATATGAGATCTCTATATCTTTTTTTATTAACTCAAATCTTGTATCAATATCATTAATTCTATCATAAATAGTTTCTAACCTTGTAGATTTATCTACTATATATTCAGGTGTTGTAATTTTACCTATATCATGCAACCAAGCAGCAAGACGAATTTGTTCTAATTCATCATCACTAAACGATTCATCTTTAAAAATAGTTTGATTTTGACTAATACCTTCTGCTAAGAGTATAGATAAATCTGCTACATTATTAACATGTTTTGCAGTATATTCTGATTTTTCACCTAAAGCCGAACCTACAGATTTAATTAAAGAGTATAAAAATGTTTCAAGATCTTTTACTAATTGGTTATTTTGTAAAGTCATAGTAGCTTGAGCTGACATAGAAGTTATTAAATTTTCATCATGATTATTAAAAGGTATAATAATATCATTTGATAATTTATTTATAAGTTGAAGTACCCCTACTAATTCATTGTCTCTATTTCTCATAGGGATTACAAGCATAGATGTTGTTTTATAATTTTTCATAGTATCAAATGCTTTTGCACCAGAAAAATCATAACTTGTTGAATTATAAATATCACTTATATTGATAAGCTTATTTTCCATAGCACATACAACAGATACATTTTTATTATTTATTTGATTTTCTTCATCATATATTTTTAAAGGAGGTAATGGTATATCTTCACCTGCTCCACCAAAATGCATATTAAGTTTATCATTCATCACTATTTTAAATTCTAATGTTTTATTTTGCTTATTGTATAAATAAAGTGTACCACCATCTGCATTTGCAATATCTTTAGCACCTACTAAAATAGTTTCTAGAATTTTTTCATAATCTTTTTCAGTAGATAACATATATCCTATTTGAATAAGTTTTTCATTTGATTCTTGTAAAAATATTAATTTATCTTTTTGAATATTTATATTTGTGATATCTTCACTTATATTTCCTAAAAGTTCTATTAATTTATTTATAGAGATAGGTTTTGTAAGATAGCCTTTTATATTTAATTCTATTGCATTTTTATAATATTCTAATTCATTATGTGCAGTCATAATAATACTAGGAACTGATCTATTTAGCTCTTTAATTTGATATAGCATATCCATACCATTTAGATTTGGCATATTAATATCAGTAATAATAATATCAATATAGTTTTCGTTAAATTTTTCTATACCTTTTTTACCATCTTGTGCATATATAACAGTATTAAATAGTTTTTTTAAAAGTTTTAAAGTAGATTTTGCTACTAATTCATCATCTTCTACATAAAGTAGTGTTAAGTTTTTTGTTTTTGCTACGATACTAGATAAACTTTTGATCACTTTTAACTTCCATTATATAAATATAAATTATTTTAACATAAAATAACTTTTATTTGTATAAACTATTTTAACCTTAATTTTAATCCATATTTTACTTCATATACTTCATCACAAAGAGAGGTTAATTTTTGCCCTAAAAGTCCACTTCGTTTAACAAACTCTTTGGTTTCTTTTTCTAGTGGTACCAAACCACCATTTATATCATTTAATACAAAGATAATATTAGCATCAATTTTAAAAATATTTTCAAGTGTTATCAATAGATCATCTAATTTTTTATCGTTATTATTAAAAAGCCACATAGATATACAATCTACTATATATGTATTGTTTGGTTTAATCACTTTATTCAACTCAAAAGATTCTTCAATTAATATAAAATTGTTTTTTCTATTTAAATTATGTTGATTAATTTTTTTGTTCATATAATCATCATTAAAATCATTATTATATGTAGCTATATAATATGGTTTTGTTTTTGATATTTTTATTGTATGATCTTGTGCTAAAATAGATTTGCCAGAGTTTTGAGTACCAAAATATAATATTTTCATCTATTTAAATAATTTTGTAGGATCTATATATTTACTATTTTTTGTTGCTTGAAATTGTAATATATTATTTACACGACCTACAACATAACCTTTTGGTATCCATTTTCCTACTTTTAAAGTGGGAGATATTTTATCTAAATGTGAATAAATAGTATGTAAATTTCCTTTGTGTTTTACAATAACAACATTATCCAATAATCCTGCATTTTTTTTAGCATACACTATTTTACCTCTTAAAACAGAAAAAACTTTTGCATTTGCTCTTTTTGTTTTCATAGAAACCGATTCATTAAAAAGTCTCATTTTATATACAGGATCATAATATGTACCAAACTTTTTTACTATTGTATAATGTTTTAAAGGTGCTATTGTTTTTTTACCAATATATTTTGCTATTCGTATACCTTTTGCACTAGAACCTATTTTTTTAACCTCTATATTAATATCATCTTGAAGATCTTTTTTTGATAAAAATTTTATCTGTTTTGTTTTTTTAGGAGTTTTTTTAGGAGTTTTTTTAAATCTTGATTTTTTTGCTGTATATTTTTTTGTTTTAGTCTTTGTTTTAGTTTTACTCTTTGTTTTCATTAAAGATTTTTTTAGTTTTGCTAATTTAGCTAATTTTTCTTTTCTTTTTCTTTCTAATTCTTTTTTCTCTTTAGCTAATTTTTCTTTCTCTTTTTTTATTCTTAATTGTTCTGCTTGAATCTCTTGTGTTTTTAAAATATTTAAGTTTCCTAAAAGATCAGTTAATTTATTTTGTCTATCTATAATACTTTGTAAAGATTTTTGATACTCTTTATGTTGAGAACTAAGAGAATCTAAAACAATTTTTTGTTCTTTTTTTAATGCTAAATATTTTTGTTGTATCTCATGTTGTTTTTGTATAAATTTTTCTAAATTGGTGATTTTATCTTGATTTAGTCTTTTATTTCTATTAACTTTTAAATAGTTTATATTAAGATCTAATAATTCTTGTTTTACATTATCTAGTATTATAGAATATACCTCTTTGTCTATAAGTTCTTTTATGGTTTTTTTATCAACTTGCTCTAAGCCCATTGTCATAGAATATCTTTGAATTATAAATTTAATTGTTCTTTTTTCTATCTGTTTTTTTTGTTCTTCTAGAGATAATGCAGTATCTTTTAGTTTTGATACCTCTTGTTTTGCATTATCTAATTTTAATTTATTTAAAAAAATCTTTGAATTTGTATTTTCCAAAATAGATACAATTTTACTATATGATTCTTCCTCTTTATTTATTTGTAAAGCTAGATTTTTAATCATATTATCTAACTCTATTTTTGTTTTTTTTGTTTTTTTAAACTCTTTTTTATTTTTATTTATTTTTGTTTCTATATCTTTAATTGCACCAAAAAGAGATAAACTAATAGATAAATATAATAGAAATAATTTTAGTATCATTGTAATTTATATTTTGTTAATAACCAAAAAAATGTAACAAATGGTATAGCAAAAGCTACTACAATAATCTGAATTATATCAAAAGTAAAATCTTGGATATTTGGGATTAATCCTAAAAGTTCAGGCTGTATAATTAAAGAGATATTTGAAATAAATCCATAAATAAGTCCAGCAACAGTTATACTAGCTACTGTTGCACTTGCTAATACTATTTTAATAATAGGTTTTGAAGCATACATTATAGAACCACCATGAAGTTGTATAATATCGATTCTTTCTCTATGTTCATAGAACCATATTTTAATCTGTTTTGCAAGTATCAAAAATGATAACACAAGGATAATACCAAATAATACCAATATAATATTTTGAATCAATACTAAAATACTATATATTTTATTATGATTTTTAGAAAAAGTTTCTATTTGTTTTATATTTTTAATTTTTTGTAATGCCGTTTTTATCTCTTTTAGTTTTCTTGTTGTTGGAAAATCTTGTAGATGTAATTTATAAAAATATGGTAATCTAACTTTTAACATATTTAAAGAAGATTGAGATAATTTATTTTTAATACCTTTAATAATATTTTCTCTATGTATTATCTCAATATCTTTGATATTTACTCCAGCTATTTTATTGAATTTTATTAAAGGAGTTTTTGTTATTATTACTATTGAATAATCATTTGCAATATCTTGTTTATATTTTACAACCACTTTATTCATACCTAAATAGATAGTAAAAGTAAGAAGAAGTACCATTAAAGGTACAATAAAAGAGAAAAAGGAATTAAGAGGCCTCATATATAACCCCATCATCAATATTAAATCGTCTATATCTTATACCAAAATTTACAGGTATTTGATGTGTTACGACAATAACTGTAATTCCTAAAAGCTCATTAGCACTTTTTAAAAGATCCCATATCACGCCAGCTGAATATTCATCTAAGTTTCCTGTTGGTTCATCTGCTAATATTATTTTTGGATTATGAGCCAATGCTCTAGCAACTGCTACTCTTTGTTGTTCTCCTCCACTTAATTCTGCAGGATAAGATCCTATTCTATGACTTAATTTGATATGTTTTAAAAGTTTTTCTACTTGTTTTTGTGATACAATATCATCATATCCTTTTATTTTTAAAGGCAATATAATATTTTCCTCTATGGTATATTCTTGTATAAGTTTATAATCTTGAAAAATAATCCCTAAATTTTTTCTTAATTCTAAAAGATTACTTTGACCACCTTTTGAAAGATTTATTTTATTTATAAATAATTGACCTGACATTATCTTTAATTTTCCATATAAAGATTTTAAAAGTGTTGATTTTCCACTTCCACTAGACCCACTAACAAATATAAACTCTTGTTGCTTAATATGAAAATTTCCATTTTCTATAATTTTTTTCTTTTTATCATACGATAGAGTTATATTTGTAGCTAATATCATTTTAATAACTCTTTTATAAGATTATGTGCATTTAAATTTGATCTTGTTTTAATAGGATTTGATGAAAAATATCTAGCATTATCATATGCAACTATTATATATTTTGTAACAGGTTTATTAAAACTACCTAATGTAACTTTTAATAATAATCTATCATCCATACTATAAATTGTCTCAAAATGTACTAAAAAATCATTTTTTATTATAGGTGTTGTATTTAAATTATCTTTTATTTTTGATATATCATAACAATCATCAAAAGAAAAGTCACCTTCAAGTTCTATATTATCATTATTTTTAGTAGATTTTATAGTTATATCCCAGATAGTTTTTTCTTGTTTTTTCCATCTAGCTTCATATTTGCTTGTAATATCAACATCTTCATTTTCTCTAATAGCTATAGGATAATCTTGAAATTCTTTTAGTAATTCTAGATTATATTCATAATAATTTATACTATCAGTTCTAAGTTCAAGGGTACCATTAATCCTAAGTACTCTTAATGATTCTGTAATAAACTCATGACTCATAACTCGTCTATGAGGTTTTTTATCCCAAGGTACTGGAAAATGTACAAAAATTCTACTTACACTATTTGATTTTAAAAACTCCAAAAAAAGTCTTGCATCATAATTTATAATTAGAATATTTGTAATATTTTGAAGTTTGCATTGTTTTAAAACTTGCTCTATAGATGGATAATGTATCTCAAGACCTATATAAATTTTATCAGGATTATTTTTAGCTTGATGAATAAGATGAACACCACTTCCAAATCCAACCTCTATACATATCTCTTTTGTGGTATTAAACTCATTTGCAAAATAGTTTATATCTTTTAAATACTGTTTTGTAGGTTCTACTTTATTGTATTTTGATTCTATATTTGAAAAAAGTATTTTTTTAGATGATTTTTCTGCAAAATTTTTTAAAGCTTTTTTCATAAGACTTACAGGTGTTAATCTTGTGGCATTATCTAATTTTATCAGAGTATTTGAATCTTTTTTAATTTTTGTTAATAAAAACTCCTTATTATCTAAAGATACACCTATTTTTTGATCATAAGAAGATGTAGCTATAAAATTAAATTGTGTATCTAAGATTATATCTACATCAGATTCTAGTAAAATATGAGGCATATACTTAAACTACTTTGTTTTAGTTTGTAATGTTGGTAATGTCATAGATGACTCTTTTGTTTTATTTGATGCTAAACCAAATTGATCAACTGCTTGTATGCTATACCTATATTCTATACCTCTTACAATATCTGGATCTTCATATCGTAAAGCTTGAATATTTGGTATAAGTTTTGTTGTAGAACTTGCCCATCCATCTTTTGTAGTTTTGTATATATTATAAGATACTGATCTTTTATCTGCAGGAAGCCAATTTAGTATCACTTTATTACCTTGAATTTGTGCTAAAGTTACAAGAGGTGTTTGTGGTTTTGCTAGTGTTGTTCCCATAATAGCAGTACTTTCTTTAATATCACTTTCTAATCCATCTTTATCTAATGTGGTTAATTTATAAAAATATATCTTACCATCTTCATTAACCATATCATCATATAGATGATTATCAACTTTTGATTGTGCTATTTTTTTAAAACTACCATCTACACTATTAGATCTGTATATATTATATAAAATAATATCTTGAGTTTTAGAGATTCCCCATTTTAACTCTATCTTTCTAGGTAGATCATTTGATGCTGAAAATTCTTGTACATTTAAAGGCAATGGTTTTGTTTTTGCTTTGCTAACTTTACTATAGCTTGACTCTATTCCATCAAAAGTGATAGCTTTGATTCTATATATATAGATCTCATTATCCCCTAAATCATCATCTATATACTCTACATTTAGTCTATGATTTACTACAGCTATCTCATTCCATTTTGCTTGAAGTGGTGTTGTTCTTTCAATAACATATTTTTTTACAGCTGCATATGGATGTGGTCTCCATAAAATTTTGATCTGTTTTGGAAGATTGCTAATTGCTTCTATGTAGCTAACTGATTCTAAAACTGGTAGAGTTTGAAAAATTTTTGATTTACTTGGGTTTGATTCTAGATCATTTGTACCAATTGCTGCTACACTATAGGCATATTTACTATTTGGTTCAAGATCTCTATCAAGATAATGTGTTATATATCTATTTTCAAGTTTTTTTATTCTTTTAAATTTTGTTCCATCTTTTTGCATATTTGATCTATAGATATAATACCCTTTTATAGATGGTTGAGCTATATTTTCCCACTCTAAAGCAATAGATTTATAGCTTGGTATTGCACGAAGTGATTCTTCTGAGATTACAGGTAGATTTATATCTATTTTTGGTTTTGAAGATGGAGTAGTTAAGCTTTGTTGACAACCACTAAATAGTATTATTGAACTTGTTAATAATAAGCTCTTTGCTAATATTTTCACTTTTATATTCCTTAAAATATTTTTTATAAAACTCTCTCATATCATTTGGTATCTCTACACTAAACTCCAAGGAGGTTCCTGTAATAGGGTGTTTTAGATATAAGCAAAATGCATGGAGATATACTCTTGAGAGTTTATCAAATTTGCCCTTAAATCCATATAAGTTATCTCCTATTATATGACGATTAAAAGATGCTAAATGAACTCTTATTTGATGTGTTCTTCCTGTAAAAAGTTTTGCACCTATTAATTGATATTTATTATCTTTTGAATTTTCAATTATACAAAATGATGTTTTTGCTATTTTACCATGAGATTGAATAGAATTTTTTAAACGATTATTTGGATCTCTTGCTATTGGTGCATCTATAGTAATATCATCTTTTAAAGGGGTATCTATAAATGCAAGATAGTATCTTCCCATAGTTTTATTTTCAAGTTGACTGCTTAAAGATATATGGGCTTCATTTGTTTTTGCTATTACTATAAGTCCACTTGTACCTTTATCTAGTCTATGAACTATACCATATCTTTCTTCTCCACTTATGGTTGAAAGTGATATCCCTTTTTTTATAAGCCAGTCTACTAAAGTAGCCTCTTTTACACTTGGTGCATGGTGTACTACTATACCTGCTGGTTTATTTAATACCATAAAATATTGATCTTCGTATACTATATCTACATCAAAATCTACATCATAGCCTTTTTGTTTATTTACTTCTGGTAAAGTAACAATAATCTTTTGACCTAAAAATAGTTTTAAACCACTTTTAGCTTTTTTTTTATTCTTTACAAC
>Ga0256837_1002086_pt1 | contig 12815 bp, 9 predicted proteins | sample 4562384metaG_FD_185976 | JGI IMG/M metagenome (GOLD analysis project Ga0256837, IMG submission 185976) | Hydrothermal vent microbial communities from Guaymas Basin, Mexico - 4561-384 | ecosystem: Environmental > Aquatic > Marine > Hydrothermal vents | place: Mexico: Guaymas Basin | collected... | reverse complement strand
ATATATTTGTATCTCTTTTGGATCATTTACATTTAAATTTACATTATTATGGGTTAAGCTAATTCCAATTATCTTAATAATATCATCAATAACTTTATATACATAAAATGTTGATTTTTTATTATCTGTTCTATAAAAATCTTTAAAATTCTCTATTGTATCACTCATAAATGATATTTGTTCTAGTGAATCTTGCATAGATTTTTCAAATATTTCATCACTTAATTTATTTTTTTTCTTATATGCATTCATATTTTGTAGTATTAATGATAATCTTGTAAGTGGATGTCTCCATTGATGTGCTATATTTCCTACCATATCACCTAATTCTGCAAGTTTTGATTGATGTTGTAAAAGTCTATCTTTTTTTGCATTTTTAAGTGTTTCTTCCTCAATCTTTTTATCAAGATTTAAAGCTAAATCGTGAAGTTCATCACCCTCTTTTATAATAATATCAAATGCTTTTTTTGCAGGACGAGATAAAATATATGCAAATGGTATTGAAATAATTATTGCAAATAAAAGTATAATAATAGCCATTTTTGTATCATTTTGTCTTAATTTTTTAAGCATTTTATCTTTTGTCTTATATATTAAAAACAATGGTTCGTAACCAATATTTAATTTTTTAACAAACAAATTATTTTCATACAAAATAGTTTCATCATTAGTATTTAATATTTTACTTAATATCTTTTTATCAATATTCAACTTATTTTGAATAAATTTACCATTTTTATTTAATAAATATATATTATAAATAGGTGATAATTGAAAAACTTTTAAAAACTCTTTCATAAAAATATTTACAATTAATATTCCTTTGTATTTACCATGTATATAAATTGGAGTAGAGACTCTTATAACGTAAACATGGGGTTCTTGTATCTTTCCATTTTCTACATTTAAATCAATTTTTGATATAAAAACTTCACCCTCTTTTAATTTTGATGTTTCTTTATAATAATATCTATCTTTTTTATTTTGAAGATATGCAACTTTATATGCAATTTGCCCATAATTTTTTCTATCAAATCTTAGTACTTCATCACCTTTATTATTTATAAATCTAAACTGCATATAATCTTTATTTTCTTCCATAATTGTATAAAATAAAAAATCTGTGTTATATTCATAATTTTTATTTGCTGCAAATTCTCTAAAATATGGATTATTCGATATTGCAAGTAGAGAATCTTTTCTTTTTTGTAAAAAATTATCTAAAAAAAGTTTCTTCTCTTTGTACTGTAAAGATGATTGAAATTTAAATGTTTCAAGTTTTTGTTTTTTTGTAAAGCTTACATGTATAAAAATAATTGAACTTAATAATAAGATAGAAAATACTATAAAAGAAAAAAATAGTTTATATACATAGTTTTTATTCTTTTGAGATATTTTTTTTAGTTTTATCATCTAATTATATATCCAATATTTCGTATATTTTCTATAAAATTTCTCTTCAATTTTGCTCTTATTTTTTTAATTTGTGTTCTTAAAGTATTTCCACAAACATCTTTATCTTCCCAAACATAATCAATTAAAATATTTGGATCTACTGGTTTTCCTTTATATTTTAATAAAAAATACAATAAATGTTTTTCTTGTTTATTTAGAGCAACGCAATCATTATTGTAAAATAACTCAAGTGATTGTATATCAAATTTATAATTTTCATCTATTTTAATTATTTGAGTTTTATGTAATAATTGAGCTATTCTAAGGCTTAGTTCATCTAAAATAAATGGTTTACGAACATAATCATTACAACCTAATTCATAACCCTTTTTTACATGATCTATATCACTCATAGCTGTTAAAAATATGGCTGGCGTGCCAATTTTTTGTGCCCTAATCTCTTTTAATGTATCAAAACCATTTTTAATAGGTGTATTTATATCTAATAAAAATATATCATAAGTTTCTAGAATCGCATTATTTAATAAACTTTGCCCATCACTATAGCAATCAACAACATGATCATCAAGCTCAAAATAGTTTTTAACTTGTTCAAGTATAAATGTATCATCTTCTAAAAGTAAAATTTTCATTTTATTTCTTATTTTCCTTTTGACATTTTATATATTCATTCACTTGAGGTGTATAGTTATAAAAATGATATTTAACAACTGTTCCTTTTAGTTTTGTTGCATCTCCTACTACCCCATATATATAAACTTGCAAAGATAAATAATAATTATTATAATAAATCAATGTTTGTTCAGGATATAATTGCATCTCATAAGCATCTTCAATCCAATTTTGCCAAAATCCACCATAACTATCATTTATATCCCCAGCAATTGCATCTGCAGTAAATCTATACAACTCTTTTTTTTCTATATCAAACTCTGTTGGTTGATTTTTTAAATCAATATTTTCAAATAATGTCTCAAACTCAGGTGCATCATAAAATCTATCTGGATTAAAATATGGGCTACATTCTTGTGCATTAATAAAAGAGATAAATATAATACTAGTTATATATAGTTTAATTAATTGCATGTTGGAATCGTTTCTGAATCATATGCAAATTCTTTAATAAATTTTAACATTCGTTTTTTTTCTTTTTGGAAATCTTTACTTTTTAAATATATAATAATTTTATCAGTATTTTCTTCATCTTCATGAAGTTGAATCAATTCTTTTGCATTATTTTTAAATAAATCTTCCCATTCACCCATAGAATTCATATTCCCACCACGATTTCCATCTCCATGACAAGATGAACATCTATTTAAATAATATTTCTGACCTTTTTTCTCTTTAGTGATATGAGTTTTATATTTTGCATATGAATTTGTAGATATTAACAAACATAAAATTAATAAAAACTTGATTTTATTTTGCATATTTATCTCCATACATCTTATCAAATTTTCTTTTTGCATCTTTAAGCCAATCAACCATCTCATTTGCTTTCCACATACCATATATTAGCATATGTTTTTTACCTTTTCTATTTAATTTTTCTTCATTTGGTCCCATAAAATAAATTGCAGGTGTCATCGATGTAGTAAGTCTTTCAGGAGCATAGCCAGTACCTTCAACATCACTTTCAGCACCTGTTCCATTATCCAAAATTAATGGTATAAAATTTTTATTAATAAGCTCTATAACTTTTTTATTTGTAAAAGTTTTCTCTTTCATAATAGGACAATAATAGCATCTTCTTGATTCCAAAAATAAAATTATTGGCTTTTTAAATTCAACTGCTAATTCTTTTGCATCTTCCAAACTATCTTGCCATTTTATTTCATTTGCATTTATAAATTGTGAGATTAACAATATAAATATACCAATAAATAATTTTATTTTCATTTTAAATACTCCAATATTTCACTAAACAAAATGATAATATCAATATTATAAATTAAAACTTAAACTTATTTTAAATTTATAAAATAATACTTTTTTATAACTATTGGCACTTTGCAGGCACTTTGCTATGATACAATTTTGTAATTGGGTAGTAGTGCTTCTTGTGACTATATATCCAAATTATAAAAGGAGAGAACATGAAAGCAAGCGTAAGAGCAACATTTAAAGTTGCGATTCTAGCTGCACTGTTATCATCAACTACTCTTTTTGGTGCTATGCATGAAAAAGGAGATACTGCACATAAAAGTGTAAGTAGTGGTGATAGCTGTGTTAAGTGTCATAATGGAATTGAATCAATTCGAGATACTGATTCAGATATGATGAATCAAATTATCGATCTTGGTAAAATTGCTGGTGATACTGGTGGATGTACAGTATGTCATGGTGGTAACCCAGATAATGGTACAGTTGCAGGTGCTCACAAAGGAGCTCCAAGCAGTCATGCTGGTGGATTAGCTGAGTTTGTTAGAGATCCAGGTTCAATTTGGATAGCTGATAAAACTTGTGGTATTTGTCATGCAGATACTGTAGCAAATACTAAAAAATCATTGATGGCTACAGAAGCTGGTAAAATTCAAGGAAATCTACACTCATGGGGAAGCGAACCAACAAAAAAATCAAAATTTGCAAACTATGATATAAAAGATGAAGATGGTAAAACTCCAGCTTGGGGAACAAAAACATATAAAGAATATATGGTAGCAATGATTGATAAATATCCAAATCAATTCCCAACTGAACTAAAACAACTTCCATTACCACCTCAAGGTCCAGAAGATCTTAAACAAAAAAAAGGTGAATCTGATGAAGACTTTGCTGCAAGAATTGGATATCATGCATCTATTACTTATCAAAGATCTGACTGTCAAAGATGTCATATTGGTGTAAGAGGTAGAAAAGGTCGAGGAGACTGGAGAGGAATGGGATGTAGTGCATGTCATGTACCTTATGCAAATGAAGGTATATATGAAGGAAACGATCCTACTATAGATAAAAAAGAACATGGACATCTATTAGTTCATACACTTCAAGCTACAAGAGATCAAAAAGTAAAAACTCCAAGTGGAGCTGAATTTAGTGGAATTCATCCTGAAACTTGTAACTCTTGTCATAATAGAGGTAAAAGAATTGGTGTATCTTATGTTGGTTTAATGGAACAACCTTATGGTTCTCCACTTAATATGGGTGGTAAATCACAATCTAAACACCATGGTAAAAGATATCAACATATCAAAGAAGATCTACACTTCCAAGCAGGTATGACTTGTCAAGATTGTCATACATCAATTGATATGCATGGAGATGGTACATTATTTGGTACTACTTTAGGTCAAGTTGAAATCGAATGTTCTGATTGTCATGGTACAAATGATAAATATCCATGGGAATTAAAAATTGGATATGGTGAAAACTTTGGTATAAAAACACCTGAAGGTCCTAGAGGTTTAGCAAATGAACTTCCACAATGGATGAAAATGGGTATGGAATATCCTGTTGAAGGTGGATATTTACTATCTGCAAGAGGTAATCCACTTGGAAATGTTGTAAAAACTAAAGGAAAAGATAAAGCAATTGCTCACTTGGCATCTGGTAAAGATCTTGAAGTACCATTATTGAAATACAAAGCTACAACACATACTTGGAAATCTCAAGATGCTGCAGTAGCAATGGGTACAATCAAAGCACACATGGATAATATGGAATGTTACGCTTGTCACTCTGATTGGGCTCCACAATGTTATGGATGTCATATTAAAGTTGATTATACACCTGGTAAATCAAAAATTGACTGGATTGCTTCTGGATCAACTCACTTTGCAAATGGTGAAACAAGTGAATCTGTTCTAGGAACAAAAGGTAAAAAACAAATTGGTAAAGCAAGTGAGACTAGATCTTATACTAGATTTGAAGATCCAATCTTAGGTATCAATGGTGAAGGACTTGTAACTCCAATTATGCCTGGATGTCAAGTAACATATACTGTTATTGGACCAGATGGTAAAACAATAGTTCTAAACAAACAAGCAAGAGTAATGGACAATGGTAGTATGGTTGCAGGAACTGATATGTCTCCAGTTCAGCCACATACAACTGGTGCTAAAGCTAGAACTTGTGAATCATGTCACTCAAATCCTAAAACATTAGGATATGGTATTCAAGATGGGCAATTTGGAACTGGATATGATAAAGACCAATATTTAGATCTTCAAGATTTAAAAACTGGTAAATATATTCCAACTAGTAAAACTGTTCAAATGAAAGCAATTCCAGGAATGAATTATGACTGGAGTCAAGTTGTTACAAGAGATGGTAAACAACTTCAAACTGTAGGTTCTCACTGGCCAGCTTCTCGTCCTCTTGATCAAGATCAAAGAGAGAGAATGGAAAAAACAGGGCTTTGTATGGGTTGTCACCAAAACATGCAAACTGAGAAATTATGGGGAAAACTAAATACTTCTAAAAAATTAAATGATAATGAGCATATTAGAAAAATGCACCTTATCTTTATAAAAGCTGCAAAAGCAAGTAAATAAGAGGTAAAAGTTATATTATAGGGATTAACATCTGTTGATCCCTATTTTTTATGCTCATTTTAAAGAAATATCGATACAATATTTTTTTACAATTAGTATATAAAGGATTAAAATGTATAAAATTTTAAAAACAACCGTTATAGTAGGTGCAATTTCAGTATTATTTTTAGGTTGTAATGATAAAACATCCGAAGCTAAGGTTGTCGAAGAAAAACCTAAAGAAGTAATACAAAAAAAAGTTGAACTTCCAAAAGCTAAGCCTGCTCAAGAAAAACCTCAAACTATCAATGTAGCAAAAAAAGCAGAAGATGTTTTTAATGATGTGTTTAAAGATACTGCTAAAATTGGTCCAAATGGAAAATATATGATTATTATTTTTGGAACAAATACATGTCCTTATTGTATGAAATTAAAAGAAGATGTTTATGAATCAAAAGAATTTCAAAACAGACTTAAAAATGATTATTCTTCATACTATTTAAAAACACATGAAAATTTAAGACATAAATTATATCATGAAAAAGAATTTATGGATGTAGATACAAAAACAATGGTTTCAATTTATGGAGTAAGTGGAACTCCTACAATCATATTTACAGATTTAGAAGGTAAAGCTATAATTATGGTACCTGGATATATGCCAACTAAACAATTCCTAGCTACTATGGATTTTATAGAATCTAAAAAATGGGAAGGCAAAGATAGAAAAAATGGAGAAGTTTATCAAGCTTTAAAAGATTTTTATATTTCAAAAGGGATAATTAAAAAATGAAAAAAATACTAATAATACTAAGCTTTCTATTTACATCATTATTTTCAAATGATATGATTAAAAATAGTACTGATATAGTTAGTGATGGTAAAGCAGTAATGCTTATATTCTCAAGTAAAACTTGTCCTTTTTGTGATATGTTTAAAAAAGACCTTATAGAAAATGATGAGTTACATCAATTAGCAAAAGATATGAATATATATGAAATTAAAAGAGATGAGTATAAAGAGTATACATTATGGGGAAAACCTACAAATCTTAAAACTCTAGAGATGACTTTTGCTATAAAAGTAACTCCAAATGTAATAATATTTGATAAAACAGGAAGAAAAATTTGGCAAGTTCCTGGTTATGCAGATCCAACTATTATGATTCCATATTTAAAATTTGTAAAAGGTTTAGATAATGGAACATTTAAAATAACTCAGTGGAAAAAATATCTTCAAGATGCGGGTATAATCAAGTAAAAAGTTTATCTTTTACTTGATATATCATATTTAGCTTAATTTGTTCTACTAATATACTAAAAACAAGTGTAACATTAATTCACTTTTGTTATAATCTTCAAAATCTTTTTAAAAGGCAATAATTTGAAAAAAATTACCGACATACTATTTTCGTATTGGATGATGCTTTTACTTCTATTTATATTAGGAGTTGGTGCAGCAATTGGTACATTTATAGAAAACGACTATGGTACTTCAACAGCAAGAGTACTTGTATATAATAGTCTTTGGCATGAAATTGTTTTAACTCTTTCTATAATTAATATGCTGGGAATAATATATATAAGAAAAATGTGGAAAACATCTCTTCCTAAATTTATTTTTCATATGTCATTTGCAATTATGCTTATAGGTTCAGCAATGACAAGATATGTAGGATATGAAGGTATTATGCATATTCGCGAAGGGCAAACTCAAAATGAAATGATCTCTCTTGAGCCATTTTTACAAATTCATATAGATCACAAAGGTAAATCATATTATCAAGAGTATCAATTTGATATGAGTGCAATTGACATAGGAAATGATTTTCATTATAAAATAAAATTTGCAGACAAAGTACTAAATGTAGATTATATCAAATATCTTTTTGCCAAAAAAGGTCAAAGTAAAATGGGTATAACAAATATTATGCTATCACTTGATGATGAAAAGGAAGAAGTGAGACTGGTAGGGATGAGAGCAATGCCTGGTGTTCCTAAATCAGTTGACTTTAAAGATACTCATATAGAAATTGTATATGGTTCAAAGCCTTTAACATTGCCATTTGCTATTAGATTAAATGATTTCCAATTAGATAGATATCCAGGAAGTATGTCACCATCTTCTTATGCAAGTGAAATTACACTAATTGATAAAAAGAATAATGTAGAATTTGATTATAGAATTTTTATGAATTCAACTTTACACTATGGTGGTTATATGTTTTTCCAAAGTTCATATGATCAAGATGAAAAAGGAACAATATTATCTGTAAATAATGATCCAGGAAAATGGCCTACATATCTTGGATACTTTTTACTAGCACTAGGACTAATAATGAATATGTTTGATAAAAAATCAAGATTCCAAAAACTTACAAGATATATAGGTAAATATAGTGCTGCAATTTTATTTGCATTGATAATGTTTGGTATTCAAACACCTACATATGCTGCTAGTAGCGCAATAGATAATTTAAATACAAATAATGATACAAATAAATTAGATGCATATTTAGAAAATTATAAAAAAGATTCTAAACAAACTGCAGCAAAATTTGGGCAACTAGTAACTCAAGCTGGTATGGGTAGAATGAAACCAGTTGATAGTTTAGATTTAGAAATTGTTCAAAAACTTACAAGAAAAAGTTCATTTTTAGATATGAATGCAAATCAAATAGTATTAGGTATGCTTAGTCGTCCAGATATGTGGAGATATGTAAAAATGATTAAAATTCGTACTCCTAAATTGAAAAAAACTTTAGGTTTACCACTAAATACAAACTATGTATCATTTGATCAACTTTTTCATAAAGACACTTATGTATTAAGAGATCTAATTCAAAAAGCAAATGCTACAAAACCTCTTGAAAGAGGGACTTATGAAAAAGATATTATAAAACTTGATGAGAGATTAAATATTGCATATATGGTTTATTATGGAAATATATTTAAAATTTTTCCAATGCTAGATGATGGACATAATCATGAGAACAATAACAAATGGTATAACCCTCTTGATGCAATGAAACAGTTCCACGGTAAAAATCAAAAAGCAGTAGAAGCTATGACACGTGGTTTTATAGATGCAATGTCAAATCAAGATTATAAGCAAGCAGATAAATTTTTAGATTTTATAATTCAATATCAAAAGAAAGTTGGAGCAGCAGTAATTCCATCTCAAAGTGTTATAGATAATGAGATTTTATTTAATAAAATTCAATTATTTCCAAAACTTACATTAGCTTATATTTTAGTTGGATTATTACTATTTGTAGTATCATTTTTAAGTGTATTTAATAGAAAATTATATTCGAAAAAATTTAATACTTTTATGTTTATTATAGTTGCAATACTATTTGCAATACATACTGCAGGTATGGGAATGAGATGGTATATTAGTGGTCATGCTCCTTGGAGTAATACATATGAATCATTACTTTATATATCGTGGTCAGCTATGTTTGCTGGAACTGTATTTTTTAGAAAATCACTTATGGCACTAGCTGGAACTGTTGTAATGGCTGGAATATTTATGTTTACAGCTCATTTAAGTGGAATTGACCCTCAAATTACAAATCTTGTACCAGTACTTAAATCATACTGGCTTACTATTCATGTATCTATCATTACTGCAAGTTATGGTTTCTTAGGTCTAGGAGCGATATTAGGATTTATGGCACTATTAATGTTTAATATAAGAGATCCAAAAAAACCACATATAGATGAAACAATTAACCATATAACAGCAATTAATGAAGCAGCACTTATCATAGGTCTATCAATGTTAATTGTTGGTAACTTTTTAGGTGGTGTTTGGGCAAATGAATCTTGGGGTAGATACTGGGGATGGGATCCTAAAGAGACTTGGGCTTGGGTTTCTATTATAGTTTATGCATTTGTTCTTCACTTAAGAATGATTAAAAAACTAAATACTCCATTTGTACTAAATACTATGTCTTTATTTGCATTTTCTTCTATACTTATGACATATTTTGGTGTAAATTTCTATCTATCAGGAATGCATTCATATGCAACAGGTGATCCTGTACCAGTTCCTACATGGGTATATTATATGGTTGCAGGTATGATTACTGTAACTGCTCTTGCATATAGAAAAAGGGATCTTCCAAAGCTAAAAGTTTAATAACTTTTAGCTTTAACCTACTTATTTATTTAATCAGCCTCTAAGTCTAATAAAAAATCACTCTAATTTACAAATCAGTGTGTAAATTTTAAACACCTATATCTATAAGTAAAATATATTTAGTTATAGATTACTTAATTTATAAACAATTGATATAATAATTCTAATTTTATACTTTTAAGTAAAATAAAGGAAACAAAATGAAGAATTTAGTTATGTGGAAAAAGTTAGCAGTTGGTTATGGAATTATATTGGTATTAATTGCAATATTATCTACTGTTACTTACAGTAGTATAAAATCTATGATTCATACTTCACATTGGGTAGAACATACTCATAAGGTAATAGGTGTAGGTAAAGTTGTGTCTGGTTCTATGGTAGATATGGAAACAGGACTTAGAGGTTTTTTAGTAACTGGTGATGAGAATTATCTTGAACCATATATCAAAGGTAATGTTATATTTGATAAATATATCAAAAAAGGGGCGAAACTAACAGATGATAATCCTACTCAAGTAAAAAGATGGAAAGAGGTTGAAAATCTAAAACAGGAATGGATCAATAAATGGGCAAAACCAGAAATAGAAAAAAGAAAAGAGATAGCCAAAGGAGAAAAGGCTATTAGACATTTTAACGAAATTTCTGCAAGAACTTTAGGGAAAGAACTATTTGATGATATTAGAGCTAAATTATCTATCGTAGATAAAGTTATTCCTGAAACTAACACAGAAGCCAAACATCTACTTACAAAAACTACTTTAGCTTTAGTAAATATGGAAACTGGTCAAAGAGGTTTTTTACTAAGTGGAAAAATGGAAGCACTGGATCCATATCTACAAGGAAAAGAAACTTTAGTAAAAGATCTACATCTTTTAAAAAAAGCTACACAAGGAATAAATAGTAAACTTCAAGCACTGGAAGATGCAGTAAATAAATGGCAACAAAAAGTAGCAAATATAGAGATAAAAGCTAGAGAGGAAATGAATAAACATACCTTAACTTTAGAAGATATTATACATGATATGTCTAAGGGTACAGGTAAGAAATATATGGATACTATAAGAGAAAAACTTAATGTTATAATTGATGCTGAAGAAAAAATGATAATTGTAAGAGACAAAGCACAAGAGGATACAGCTCATTTTGCAGAAATGTTTGCTTTAATAGGTACTATAGTGACTATGCTTCTTGGCATCTTTATAGCATTTTTAATATCAAAAAACATTACCTCTTCTATTGAAAATTTTCAAAATGGTTTATTAGGATTTTTCAAATACTTAAATAAAGAAACAAATAGTGTTAATCAACTTGATGATGGTAGTAATGATGAGATTGGTACTATGGCAAAAGTTGTAAATGAAAATATTAAAAAAACAAAAGACCTAATAGAACAAGATCAAAAGGTTATAGACGCAGTTAAAAATGCAGTACAAACTGCAAAAACTGGAGTTATGAAACAACAAATAAATGTATCTACACAAAATAAAGGCCTTGAAGAATTAAAAGAAGGATTTAATGAACTTCTTGAAGTTGTATCAAGCAAGGTTTGTGGAAATTTAAATAAAATATCTGATGCACTTGATCACTATGGTAAACTAGATTTCACGCATAGAATAAGTGGAAACTTAGGTGAAGTATCAAATGGTTTAAATACCTTAGCAGATATTATAAATGATATGTTAGTACAAAATAAATCAAATGGTATGACGTTACAAAATAGTTCAGATATACTTTTAGACAATGTTTCATCTTTAAGTTCAGCTTCTAATCAAGCTGCAGCAAGTCTTGAAGAAACAGCTGCAGCACTAGAGCAAATTACAAGTAATATTACAAATAATACAACAAATGTAGTTCAGATGGCTTCTCATGGTAATGAGGTTAAAGACTCTGTAACAAAAGGTCAAGAATTAGCAAATAAAACAACACTGGCAATGGATAAAATTAATATTGAAGTTACAGCAATTAGTGAAGCTATTACAGTTATTGACCAGATTGCATTTCAAACAAATATTTTATCTCTTAATGCTGCAGTTGAAGCTGCAACTGCAGGTGAAGCTGGAAAAGGATTTGCAGTTGTTGCTCAAGAGGTGCGAAATCTTGCAAGTAGATCTGCTGAAGCTGCAAATGAAATTAAAACACTTGTGGAAAATGCTACAAGTAAAGCAAATGATGGTAAAAATATCGCAGATGAGATGATAGAGGGATATACAAACCTAAATGAATCAATTAGTAAAACACTTGATCTTATTTCAAATGTAGAATCAGCATCAAAAGAGCAGCTAGCAGGAATTGAACAAATCAATAGTGCAGTAACTGAACTAGACCAACAAACACAACAAAATGCCAATGTAGCCAATACCACAAAAGATATTGCAATACAAACACAAAATATAGCACATGATATAGTTGATGATGCTAATCAAAAAGAGTTTATTGGAAAAGATAGTGTAAAGGCTAAAGATGTAAAACATATTCAACAAATAGATACTTCAAATAGTACATCACAATCAAAACCATCTGATAAAACATATAACAGTTCAAAAAATGAATCAAAAGTTGTGACAAAATCGGCAGATACAACAGATGAATGGGAGAGTTTTTAAACTCTTCTATTCATAATTGTTAAGAATTTTTAAGAAAAATATCATCCACCATATCAGAATAATCCTCTTTACTTCGTATTAAATTATCTCTAATATCAATTAACTCTTCAAGCTCCAAATATCTTAATAGATCTGGGTTTATATCTGTAGTAGTACCATCACTACTAATCAATAA
>Ga0256837_1002085_pt1 | contig 12820 bp, 11 predicted proteins | sample 4562384metaG_FD_185976 | JGI IMG/M metagenome (GOLD analysis project Ga0256837, IMG submission 185976) | Hydrothermal vent microbial communities from Guaymas Basin, Mexico - 4561-384 | ecosystem: Environmental > Aquatic > Marine > Hydrothermal vents | place: Mexico: Guaymas Basin | collected... | reverse complement strand
TGGTTTTCCTCTGTTTTGCAGATACTCTATTATATGAAATGATGCACATATATATGCACCATAGCTACCATAAGCTTTGCCCAAAGTCCCCATCTTTATATGATTTGGAGCAGGTTTTATATCATAATAGTCAAATACTCCAAGTAGCATCTTGCCCAAAGTTCCAGAACTGTGTGCTTCATCTACTATCAGTATAGTCTCTTCCTCTTCAACTACTTTGAATATATCTCTATTTAATATATCGCCACTCATAGAGTAGATACCCTCTACTGCTACTATTACTCTATTTGATCTATACTGTTGTATCTTGTATAATAGATCTTCTGCATCATTATGTCTAAATGTAACAACTCTACCTTTTACCAAATTTGAAGCCATAATACCACTGGCGTGATACTCTTCATCTATAATAAGTGTATCGTTTTTGCGTACAAGTGACTCAATTAAAGCGATATTTGCCAAATATCCGCTACCTACCATAATAGCATCTTCAAAGCCATTTATTTTGGCTACTGCTATCTCAAAATCTTCATGAATGGGGTGGTATCCATTGACCAACATACTGGCTTTTGGTGCATGGGCAGAGTATTTTGATACTCTCTCAATGGCTCTATGTAGTCTATTTTTATCTTCGGCTAATCCCAAATAGTCATTTGAGGCAAAGTCATCTAAATTTTCATTATATATGACTCTGTATCTAAATCTGCCACTCTTTTGCAAAGCGGACAACTCTTTGTTATATGGTTTTAATCTATCCACGGTAGAATCTTTTCTACTTGTAAGCCCATAGCAGTAGATTCCAAGCCATCAACCTTTAGTATATATTTTTTGCAAAATCCCTCTACCATACAGGCTCCGGCTTTTCCTCTCCACTTGCCACTTTTTAGATACTCTTGCAAGTCATTTTCATCAAACTTTGCAAATTTATAGTGAGTTGCAGATAGATCTATAAACATAAGTTTGTTACTTTTTAGATGAATAGCTGAGACTATTGATATAGTATTGCCACTTTGCTTTTTTAGTATCTCTCTTGCTTCATCTATAGTGTATGCTTTACGCAGTATTTCGTCATCACTTGTAGCTATTACAGTATCTGCTGTAAGTATTGGAGTATCCAAGCCATACTTTTTGATAGCTGTCTCAAGTTTACCTTTTGAGGCTTGATATACAAACTCTCTTGCACTATTGCTTTGTATTGACTCTTCGTCAAAATTTACAGAAGATTGTATATACTCTATACCAAATCTATCCAAAAGTTTTGCTCTTGTTTGTGAAGATGAAGCTAATCTTATCACTGTCAGTATCCTCTAAGAGATATTCCAAGCCATAAAGCTATAGTGCCAAGTGCTATATTTATAGGTAGTAGTATATTTGGTATATACTTTACCAGTGATTTTGCTCTTTTGAAATCACCATCTAAAAATGCTCTGTATGCTTTGGCTCTTCTGATATACATATATATGTAATTGAGTGTCATTATACTCCAAATAATCTCTTTTGAGATAAATATACCCTTTAGGGAGTTGTGGTGACCATCTAGTGCTATTGCCATAATTAATGCAGTAATCAAGATTATACCAATAAAGGGCATAACCAGATTAAACAATCTTCCGGTAATTTTTAAAGTAGTACCTAGTTTAGTTGGTACATCTTCTATCTCCTGTAAAGAGGGGTGAACTGCTACTCTTATAGCTATCATACCGCCTACCCAGACAAATGCACCCAAAACATGCAAAAATATTATAATATGTGCATAATCACCAAATAGTTGACTCATACTCTCTCCTACTTAAACAGATTCTCCAATGCTGATATATCATGACTTTTTTCTTCTGATTGGGTTTGGTTTGGAGTTCTCTCAACTACACCCTCAACCTCTTTTAGCTCTATTTGGTATTTTGTAAGCATGGAAGCGAGTCTTATATTGATACCACTTTTTCCTATAGCTTTGGCTTTTTGGTCTGCTGTAATGCTGACTATGGCTTTTTGTTCACTGGTATTATTGTTTTCTATCTTTACACTCTGAACAACAGCAGGTGATAAGGCTCTAGTTACATAGATTTCAGGAATTGATGAGTACTCTATACAATCAATATTCTCATTACACAACTCTTTGCTTACAGCATTTATTCTAACACCCTTTTGACCAACAGCAGCACCAATTGGGTCAATATCTGCTCTATCAGTTTTTAGTGCTACTTTGGCTCTCTCTCCCGGGATTCTGGCAGAAGATATTATCTCTACCGAGCCATCTTGAATCTCTGGAACCTCTCTTTTCATAAGCTCTTCTAACATCTTTGGTGAAGTTCTGGTAAGCTCAAGATGTAAACCATATTTTGGATCTATTGATACATATCTAAGCAGAGCTTTTATTGTATCACCTGTTTTAAACTTTTCACCTTTGATTCTGTTTCGTTGGCTTAGTATTCCCTTGAGTTCACCAATCTCTACATATGTATTTTCATTACTGTCAACTCTGCTTACTGTACCTATCATAATAGAGCCGACTTTGGCTTTGTACTTTTCAAACAGATCTTGTTCTATTCGTCTTTGAATATGATATTCAAGCTCTCTAAATAGGTTACTGGCTGCAGTTCTGCCAAAATCCTCCAAGTGAAATTCTGTTCTTATCTGATCACCCTCTTCTATATCTTCATCATACTCTTTTGCTTCATTTATAGTTATATACTTTTGTGGCTCACTCTTAGCTTTTGGATCACTGTCTTTGACTACTGTTACAACTTTGAATATTGAGTATTTTTGAGTATCTCTTTCTACAATTACTTCATATATACAATCTTGACAGTCAAGTCTCTTTGCTGTATTGATAACAGCCTCTTTAAACGCCTCTATAGCATTGTCAAATGATATATTCTTCTCATGTGCCATAGCCTCTATGATATTGAGTATTTTTTCCATAATCTATAATTCCTCTCGTGTTCCACCTTTGAAGATAACATATATTCAAGTAAGATAGACAATAGTTACATTTTGTGTGGATTTCAAATTTTTTTGAAGTAACAAATTCTATCTCATTGTACCTTTACAGAAAATTAAGTATAATCAATCCCAATTCTTCTCTATCGAGTATGAGATAGATTATCGGATATGTGAAGTAAGTGGTAAGTAAGACCTAAAGGATATATAGTATGAAACTAAAACTTGCACGAACAGGAATAAAGTCAAAGCCAAAAACAATTGAGTTGGAAAAGATAGAAGAGATGCTTCCCCAAAAATCAATATTCTATTTTGACAGAGAAAACAGTCACAAGGATCTAAAAGCATTGATAGAGTATTTTGAGGAGAAGGGCTACAGTATATATATGCGTGAAGTTAAATATGGACTCAATGAAGATGAATATATATATGAAGTACATATAATACAGTGAGCAGTATGAAAAAGAAGTTATATATAGAGACACTTGGCTGTGCAATGAATGTAAGAGACAGTGAGCATATCATTGCAGAACTGTCAAACAAAAAAGATTATGAATTGACTCAAAATCTTGAAGATGCAGATTTGATTTTGATAAATACATGTTCTGTTAGAGAAAAGCCGGTTGCCAAACTCTTTTCAGAGATTGGAGTATTCCAAAAAAGAGGTAAAAAGGGTGCAAAAATTGGAGTAACCGGTTGTACTGCAAGTCATCTTGGAGAAGAGATTATAAAAAGAGTTCCGGCAGTAGATTTTGTACTGGGGGCTAGAAATGTATCTAAAATCAGTGAAGTTGTAGATAAAAAACATGCTGTTGAAATATCAACTGAGCATGATGAGACACTATATGAATTTACAGATTATCGCTCAAATCCATACAAAGCACTTGTTAATATATCAATAGGTTGTGATAAACAGTGTACTTTTTGTATAGTACCAGCAACAAGAGGTGAAGAGATCTCTATACCCAGTGATTTGATTATACAAGAGATAAGAAGAGCAGTTGAAGGTGGAGCCAAAGAGGTAATGCTCTTGGGACAAAATGTAAATAATTATGCCAAAAGATTTACTGCAGGTAGTGACAAAGCCAGTAGCTTTACAGATCTTTTGAGATTGGTATCTGAAGTTGAAGGGTTAGAGAGGATTAGATTTGCTTCTCCTCATCCTCTGCATATGGATGATGAATTTTTGCAAGAGTTTGCTACTAATCCAAAAATATGTCCACAAATTCATGTACCTTTACAGAGTGGTTCAACCAATCTGCTAAAGAGAATGAAAAGAGGTTATACTAAAGAGTGGTTTTTAAATAGGTGCCAAAAGATTCGCCAGATGGTACCAAATGTAGTAATATCTACTGATATTATAGTAGGTTTTCCAGGTGAGAGTGAAGAGGATTTTGAAGATACAATAGATGTATTAAAAAAGGTAAAATTTGAGCAACTATTCTCATTTAAATACTCTCCAAGACCTCATACCCAAGCAGCTGAGTATAGCAATCAGGTACCATCTGAAGTAGCTTCACGCAGACTTATAGAGCTTCAATCTATTCACAAAGAGATACAAGAGCAGAGTATGCAATCTCAGGTAGGCAAGAGAGTATCTGTATATTTTGAAGAGTTAAAAAGTGGCAACAAAGTAGCAGGTCGTACAGATAATGGCAGACTTGTACTAGTTGATGGTAGTGAAGAGTTGCTTGGTAAAATTGTAGATGTAGATATAGATAGAGCCTCATTGACTACTCTTTTTGGAAAGGTTGTTAGGCAGTGAATCAATCACTATTTTTATATATCAACTCATTTGCCAACAAAAGTCAAATATTAGATGCTTTTATGATATTTGGTGCAAAGGCAATGCCTTATATATTTATGCTTATTCTTGTATATTTATGGTTTAAGGATAAAAAGAGTGAAGCACTCTATAGTGGATATAGTGCAACCTTGGGTATATTAATCAATTTTGTAATAGGAGTTTTTTATACCCATCCAAGACCATTTATGGATAATTTGGGTGTTACACTACTAAAACACAAGGCAGAAAACTCATTTCCTTCAGATCATACTACATTTGTATTATCTATTGCCTTTATGTTTCTTGCTTTTAAATCTACAAGAGTTTTGGGAGTTGTGACTACAGTACTTGCAATTTGGTGTGCAGTAGGTAGAGTATATAGCGGAGTTCATTATCCATTTGACATATTAGGTTCATTTGCAGTAGCTGTTATATCTGTAACTGTTATAAAACTGCTAAGCAGTTACTTTGAAAGATTAAACAGAGTGATTATAGATATTTGGAATAGAGTAATTAAACATATAATAAAGTAGAAGTTTTCAAGTTAAAACTTTATATTTTATATATTGTTTAAATTTACCTGAGTCTTGCTTAAGCTACTAATGCTTTCTTTTCCAAAAGGTTTTACTTATTAAGGTAGTTGATTTTTATCTGTATAATATTGGTAATTATTAGGTTACAATAAACTTTGTATTCTGATAAACATACCATATAATAAAGACTCCTGTATATCCCCTTTACTCCTTTTTAGCAGAAGTTCAGTCTCTATAAGAGTATTTGCTATTGCTACAAATTTATTTGATTTTATTTTGATAGCCAAATTGGCTTTTTGATCTACTATATATTGAGGTGGTCTGTAGCCAAGTATTTCCAGTGGATCTGGTTTGCCATAGAGTCTTATATATGTATGAAACATCAAAAGTTGTTGTACAAATCTTTGGGTTGCTCTTAGGATCTGAAGTTCATCTTCACCCATCTCAAGAAGTTTTGATAGTGTATCAGCAATTGCTCTTTTTTCAAAAAGCTCTATTAGAAGTTTTTCAATTGCCAAAGGTGCTGTTGAATATACAACTTTATCTATATCTTTGGTAGTTACCGGTTGTGGAAGCAGAGCCAGTTTTGGCAACTCTGATACACATAGTAGCAAATTTCCCTCAAGCAGAGTATATAGGTGAGCGATGGCATATCTGTCTATCTCTACATTAAAGCTATCTGCTTCACTAGAGATTATAGATATTGCTTCATTTATACTGGTATCAAAAAATCTTACATAGATAGCACCATTTTTTTTGGTAAAACTGTTTTGAATAGTTTTGGCACTACTGCTATCACCCAAAAAGATATATAATAGATAATTATCTCCACCTCTTTGAACTAGTTTCAGCAACTCTTCTAACTCTTTTTTGGGTACCTTTTTATCTGTTTTTATTACAAGCAGATTACTGCCACCAAAGAGTGAGCCTTGAGAGAGATACGCTTTTGCTTTATCAAAACTGTACTCATCATGATACATTGTAAGCATAGAGTCTTGGGCATTTAATTTTGTTTTGTAGTATTTGGTATAGTAGTCTAAAAAGTAGCCGTCCCCTCCATACATCAGTATAGATCTTGGTAACTCACTCTCTAACAGTTTTTCAAACTCTTTTTTATACATCTATAGTAGTATCTCCCTGTTACCTTTGTGGTTTGGAGGGCTGAGTACTCCCATCTTTTCTAGTTGATCTACAATATTTGCAGATCTGTTATATCCTATTTGTAATTTTCTTTGCAGATATGAAATTGATGTCTTTTTATCTGTGAGTACAACCTCTTTTGCTTTTTCATATAGTGGATCCAACTCTATACCATTGATTGAGTTTGGAGTTGAGCTATCTTTTTGGTTATCCTCTTCGGTAAAGAAATTTTCATCATATTCAGGTTCTCTTTGTGCTTTTAGAAATTCAACTACCCTCTCTATCTCCTCTTCACTGTTCCAGGGAGCATGTATTCTTACTACTCCTATTGCATTTGGAGGAGTAAAGAGTGCATCTCCTCTGCCAAGCAGACTCTCTGCACCCATTTGATCCAAAATTACTTTGGAGTCTATTTTTTGTCCTACTCTATAACTGAGTCTTGATGGTAGGTTTGCCTTGATAAGTCCTGTTACTACATCTACACTTGGTCTTTGTGTAGCAACTATCAGGTGTATTCCAGCAGCTCTTGCCATTTGGGCAAGTCTTGCTATGGAGTACTCTACCTCTTTGCCTCCATTCATCATTAAATCTGCCAACTCATCAATAACTACTACAATATATGGTAACTTATTGCCACCTTCTCTTTGCATCTTTGCATTATAGTTATCTATATTTTTAACTTTTGCTTCAGATAGCATTCTATATCTTCTCTCCATCTCAGATACCATATTTGCAAGTGCTGCAATTGCTTTTTTTGGTTCTACTATAACAGGGGTCAAGAGGTGTGGAATATCATTATATGTAGAAAACTCCAACATTTTTGGATCAATAAGTACTAGTTTTAGACTGTCTGGATCATTTCTATAAAGCAAAGACAATAGCATTGCATTAATCCCTACTGATTTACCACTACCTGTAGTTCCTGCAATCAGTAGGTGTGGCAATTTTTTGAGATCTGTTATAAATGGTTTGCCGACTATATCTTTACCCAAAGCTACAGTAAGTGGTGATTTGGAATTTTGAAAAGTTTCACTTTGGAGTATATCTCTTAGGTATATTGTATCAAATTCATCATTTGGTATCTCAATTCCAACTACATCTCTACCTGGAATTGGAGCTTGTATTCTAATGGTTTCAGCCTTTAGTGCCATCGCCAAATCATCTTGTAGATTTATTATCTTGGATACTTTTATATTGGGAGCTGGTTTAAACTCAAATGTAGTAACAAGAGGTCCACTATATGTACGAACCACATCACCTTCTATTTTAAATCGTGCAAGTTTATCTAACAACTCTCCTATTTTTCTATCTATTTCAAACTCATTAACTCTTCTTTTGCCCTTTGGAGGTTTTTGCAAAAAATCAAGAGCGGGTAGTTTGAAGTTTGTTGGTTTTTGAATTTTGCCCTTTTCTAACCCCTCCATCAGTTTTTTATTCTCTTCAAGCTCTTCTACAAGTGCTACTTTATGAATCTCTTTTTTTATACTTTTTGTCTTTGGTTCCTCTTTTGATAAAACTTCTACTATACTGTTTGTATTATCTTTTAGTGTTTCTGTTTTGCTTTTTGGTTGTTTGGGAATAAAATCATCTTCAATTTCAATCTCAAATTGATCTGTATAATTATTTTTATCAAAGTTTTCTGTTTCTATTTTGGTACTGTTTTGAGCTTTTGTAATATCTTTTGGTGTGGGTATATCAAAAAAGTCATCATACTCCTCCTGCTTTTTTTGTAGAGTTTTTGTTCTATTGATACTGTTTATCATCTCCTCTTCATAAGATATTGAATTAGATAGTGACTGTTCATATTTTTTTAGTTCAAACTCTTTTATGTAATTTTTGTCTCTTTTTTGTGCTATATCTATTGGATCTAGTTCCATATCGAGTATCTCTTGCATCTCTTTTTTATATCTTGGATTGATTATATATAATATTTTCCCCCGCCAGCCAGTAGGCAAGAGTCTCTCCTCTTGTAAATCCAATCCTGTTCTATCTGGCTTGTTAGTTTCTCTTTTTTTGAATTTTGATAAAATATTTGCTATATGCACTTCAATCTCTTCTATTGTTGGAATTTCATCCAAAATCAAAACAGTAGCAAGTATTATAGTAGCTAACCAAAATAGCCATAATCCTGCTTTTCCAATGAGTGGAAACAAGGCAGTATAAAACTCTCTACCCAATATACCGCTCTTTTCACCGCTAAGTACCAATCCTTGTAGAATAATGAGTGATAGAGCCAACATTATCCAACCCATATATAGCTCTGGTTGAAGTATTAGCTTGGGATTTTTATATAGTTTGTATATTGGATAAAACAGAGCAGGGGGTATGATATATGCTAGGTATCCAAACATATCTATATTGATTTCGCCCAATCTCTTGCCGTAATCACCTACTAGTGTGGTATCGTGAAAAATGGTAGAGAATGTACCATATATTAGTACAATAGTGACGATAATCAGACTTATTCTCACAAAAACTCCTTATATATTCTATTCAATTATATACTAAAAGCATATTTTCAAATGCAAACTATGTCAAATTGTTACTATTTTATTTGGATTATTTGAAGAAACTATACTATTTTAGTATTGCTTACAAAATAAGAGTATATTATAACAGATATTGATTACAATTCTATACTATAAAAGCAAGTTAGCTTGATATTTTCTACTATAAATAACTTTGATATAGAGTAATTTTGGCTATAATTGCACATAAAATTTACTCCAAAAACAATAAAAGGTAAACAATAATGAGTCACTATATGCTCTTTTCTGGTACAGCCAATCCAAAACTTGCACAGGGGATAGCAAACTATCTTGATATGCCACTAACTGGTGCTACTATAAATAGATTCAGTGATGGTGAGATAAATGTACAAATCTCTGAGAGCGTTAGAGGAAAAGATGTTTTTATAATTCAACCAACTTGTGCTCCTGCTAATGCCAACTTGATGGAGCTTTTGATTATGACAGATGCACTCAAACGCTCCTCTGCCAAATCAATTACAGCTGTTGTTCCATACTATGGGTATGCCAGACAAGATAGAAAAGCAGCTCCAAGAGTTCCTATATCAGCCAAGCTTGTTGCAGATATGATGGAGACAGCTGGAATTACTAGGGTAGTTACAGTAGATTTACACGCTTCTCAAATTCAAGGCTTTTTCAATATACCAGTAGATAATTTATATGGTGCAATTTTATTTATTGACTATATCAAATCCAAAAACTTCAAAAATCCTGTAATTGCTTCTCCTGATATTGGAGGAGTTGCAAGAGCTAGATATTTTGCCAGCAGATTGGGGCTTGATATGGTTATAGTAGATAAAAGGAGAGAAAAAGCCAATGTAGCTGAAGTTATGAATATAATAGGTGATGTAAAAGGCAAAGATGTAATACTCATTGATGATATGATTGATACAGCCGGTACTATGGTAAAAGGAGCACAGGCACTAAAAGAAAAAGGTGCAAATAGTGTAATGGCTTGTTGTACTCACCCTGTACTATCTGGTCCTGCTATTGATAGGATAAAGAATGGTGCATTGGATGAATTGATTGTATCAGATACAATACCTGTTTGTCATGATTGTAACAAAATCAAAGTACTCTCAACAGCAAATATGCTTGGTGAAGTTATTAGAAGAGTTATAAATAATGAGAGTGTAAATACTCTGTTTGAACTATCATAAAAAGGATACCTAGTGGCTAAAAAAGTACCTCAGTCTCATATAAGAAACTTCTCTATTATTGCACATATAGATCACGGTAAATCTACACTTGCAGATAGAATCATACAAGAGTGTGGAGCTGTTAGTGAACGCAAGATGAGCTCACAAGTGATGGATACTATGGATATAGAGAGAGAAAGGGGTATTACTATTAAAGCCCAAAGTGTAAGGCTTGATTATAAAAAAGATGGAGAACACTATATACTAAATCTCATAGATACTCCAGGTCATGTTGATTTCTCATATGAAGTGAGCAGATCATTAGCCTCCAGTGAGGGGGCTTTGTTGATTGTTGATGCCTCTCAGGGTGTTGAAGCCCAAACAATAGCCAATGTATATATAGCACTGGAGAATGATTTGGAGTTATTGCCAGTAGTCAATAAGATAGATCTACCAAGTGCAGATCCAGACAGGGTATTGGCTGAAGTAGAAGAGGCAATTGGACTTGACTGTACAGAACACAATCTAATCTCTGCCAAAACTGGTCAAGGAGTTCCCAAGCTTATAGATACAATAGTAGAGAAGATCCCAGCTCCAAATGGTGATGAGAATGCTCCAACAAAAGCTTTGATATATGATAGTTGGTTTGATAACTATTTGGGAGCTTTGGCACTAGTTAGAGTATTTGATGGATCTGTTAAAAAAGGACAGATGGTCAAGATAATGGGTACAAATGAAGAGCATCAAGTACTTGATTTGATGTATCCAAACCCTATTGCACCAATTAAGACTACCGAAATAGCAACAGGTGAGATTGGGATAGTTGTAATGGGGCTTAAGAGTGTTGAGGGATTAAAAGTAGGAGATACTCTAACAGATGCCAAAAATCCTACAAAAGAGCCAATTCCTGGATTTGAACCGGCAAAGCCTTTTGTATTTGCAGGAATATACCCAATAGAGACAGATAAATTTGAAGATTTAAGAGATGCATTGAATAAACTAAGGTTAAATGATGCCGCACTTACATTTGAACCAGAGAGTTCTTTGGCTCTTGGAAGTGGATTTAGGGTAGGATTTTTGGGTATGTTGCATATGGAGGTAGTCAAAGAGAGGTTAGAAAGAGAGTTTGATTTAGATCTTATTGCTACTGCTCCAACTGTTGTGTATAGAGTGAAAAAAACAGATGGTGAAGAGATAGAGATACAAAATCCAAGTGAACTTCCTGATCCTTCAAAAATAGATACAATATTTGAACCATATGTAAAGGCTACAATCTTGACACCAAAAGAGTTTGTTGGCAACTTGATAAAGCTTTTGAATGATAGGCGTGGTATTCAGATAAAGATGGATTATCTGAATGAAAATAGAGTTTTACTTGAGTATGATATACCTATGAATGAGATTGTAATGGATTTTTATGACAAGCTAAAAAGTACTACAAAAGGTTATGCGAGTTTTGATTATGAACCAATAGGATTTAGAGCAGGAGATCTGGTAAAACTTGATATTAGAGTAGCAGGTGAAGTTGTAGATGCTCTTAGTATTATTGTACCAAGAGATAAAGCAAGAACTAGAGGTTTGGCATTTGTAAATCAATTAAAAGAGTTGATTCCAAGACAATTATTTGAAGTAGCAATTCAAGCAAGTATAGGCAATCAGATAATAGCCAGAACCAATGTAAAATCAGTCGGCAAAAATGTAACAGCCAAATGTTATGGCGGTGATATTACCAGAAAAAGAAAACTGCTTGAGAAGCAAAAAGCTGGTAAAAAGAGAATGAAAGCTATTGGCAAAGTTCAAGTGCCACAAGAGGCATTTATGGCAGTACTAAAGATAGATAACTAAAGGATAAAAGAATGTGGCAATGGATTACGCAGTGGGCATTTCATATACATCTAATAATGGCAATCTCATGGATTGGAGGCTCTGTATTTATGTTTGTACTGGGTATTACACTGCGTGATAAAGATGCCCAACAGCAAGTATATCCACATGTAGGACCTATATTTGGCTGGTTTGAAGTGGTAGCTTTGATAGCACTATTGCTTACTGGTTATATAATGGGGATTAACTACAATCTCTTTAGTGTACTGTTTCAAGATGGCTCTACACTAATCTCTCATGCTCTTAGAATGAAAGTTATTTTAGTCTCTATATTGACAATAGCTACAGTAATTCACTTTGTAATAGCATACAAAACAAATGGAAAAGAGAGAACAAAAGTAGAACAGATTCTATCAAGAGGCTCTTCTATGCTCATATTTTTCCTAAATCTTTTTATAATGCACTATGCAATAGTACTAAGAGATATATTGTAAATTGATTAAAGATACTATACTATGATTAGTATCAAAAGAGTAAATGGAGGCACTTGTGCAAATAATACATAAAATTGTAGCAGTATTTATATTGCTAATTTCAGGAGTATTAATGGCAAACTCACTACCTAAATATTTTCATCAAAAGTTGAAAAACGGATTAGAGGTTTATGCAATACCTATGCATAATGATACTGGAGTAATTACCACTGATATATTTTACAAAGTTGGTAGCCGAAATGAGATACTTGGCAAAAGTGGTATTGCTCATATGCTTGAACATATGAACTTCAAATCTACCAAAAATCTAAAAGAGGGTGAATTTGACAAAATAGTCAAAAGTCATGGAGGAGTAAATAATGCCTCTACAGGATTTGATTATACTCACTACTTTATAAAAACAACTTCAGACAATATTGATATGTCAATGAAACTCTAT
>Ga0256837_1002084_pt1 | contig 12821 bp, 10 predicted proteins | sample 4562384metaG_FD_185976 | JGI IMG/M metagenome (GOLD analysis project Ga0256837, IMG submission 185976) | Hydrothermal vent microbial communities from Guaymas Basin, Mexico - 4561-384 | ecosystem: Environmental > Aquatic > Marine > Hydrothermal vents | place: Mexico: Guaymas Basin | collected... | reverse complement strand
TTGGCCCAAAACAACCAAATCAACCAGCTCGTTACCCAGCTCATGAGATAATTTTCTTCCTTCTTAAGTTCTTTCTTTCAATTTTTTTCGTCCTAAAAAGGAAAATCTTTTAAAAACCCATTTCAGGAAAATTTAAAGAGGAACTATCAGTTGGAATAAACTCTAAACCTCAACCGTTTTAGCTCTTTTCAAAGTCTTTATATAAAGGCATTTTCTTCCCCTTGGAGTTTTATATCTATAAAACAACCCTTTTAAGGAAAACCAGATAAGGAACCCCAACGGTGGTTATAGCAACAAAAACCACCCAATAAGGATTTCCCAAAAAATATTCCAACCCAAGGAGATAAAAAACCATCAAAACCCAAAGAGGGACAATATATTTAAGCCTCCAAAAAGCGTTCCAAACTAGATTTAAAACCCTTTCCCTTAAAAGGAATAAAAGCAAAGTTAACCAAACAGCCAAGGAGGAAGAAAGGGCGATAACCCACCCCCCGAGGTGGAAAATAAAAATCCCCACCGCCGAAAGGATAACTTCAACAAAAAACCAAACGAGGGAATAAAAAAAGGCCCTACGGTAGGATTTTTTTGTAAAGAGCTTATTCAACAAAACCCTATATAGGACATAGGGAACCAAACCCAAAGAGTAAAGTTGTATAAACAGAGCCACCTTTTGGGCATCTTTGTTTTCAAAAACACCGTGTTTATAAATAACCTCCACAATAGGGAAGGCCAATATAAAAAGGCCTAAAAAGGCGGGAACGGAAAGAAGCAATCCTATTTCCACACCCCTAAGGAGGTAATCCCAACTTTCACCTTTGGAGGAAGATGAATTTCTTGCCATTTTGGAAAGAACGGTGTTAGCCACCGCCACCCCCACCAAAGAGGCGGGCAATTGGAAAAGCCTATAGGCATAGTAAAGGTTGGAAAGAACGCCAACCCCCGCGTGGGTGGCAAAAAAAGCCTCCGCCACGGTGGAAATTTGACCTATTCCCAAACTCCCTAAGTTGGGAAGTAAATTTTTAAAAAACTCTCCAACCTTGGGGGAAAAAGAAAACGAAAAACCAACTCTTGTATTTGTATACTTAGCAAACCCCCAAATGGTCAAGACCTGCAAAAATCCCCCTAATAGGGTTCCATAAACCAAGCTCCAAATACCTAAAAGGGAATGGTAAAACAAAACAAACCAAACAACGGTAAGATTAAAAACCGCCTGCGAGAGGTAAGAAAAAAATCTTCTGAGGCTACCACCCTCGAATTGCAACAAACCCATAAAGTAGGCGTTAAGCGAAGCAAAGAAAACATAAAAGGCCAAATACCGCAAAAAAGTTGTGGCAGTTTGGATAAATTCCCTATCCCCTTCGGGGGAGAGTAAATCTATTAAAAAGGGAGCAAAAGCCCAAAGCCCCAAAGCCACCGCCAAAGATACCAGAGCTGTATAAAAAAGTAAACTTCCCCTAAAGCTCCCATCTCTATCCTCCGCCAGCAGGGGTTGCATAACGGGGTTAAAAGCTCCCTCTCCCAAAACCCTACGGAATACATTGGGAATTTTCCATGCCAAGAAAAAAGCATCGGTATATTTATCCGCCCCAAAAAAGGAGGCGGTAAGAACTTCCCTGACAAGTCCCAAAACCCTGCTAACCAAAATGGCAACGGCAGAGGCCAAACTTTCTTTAAACACACCTAAGCGGGAAGCCATAGAAAAAATTGTCCCGCGGCGGGAAGAAAATAAATCAATCCTCCAAAAGGAAAGAATCAATTACCGCCATCGGTTGGAGACCAAAATAGATATTTCCCAACCTAAAGAGATATTTATAAACCACCACAAAGCGGGTTTTATTTCTGTCTATGCAACCCTTTTCGGTATAAAAAACCTTCCCGTCGGCGGTATGGTGTTCAAAAATAACCTTAGGGTGGGAAGTGAGTATTTCCTTTCCTCGGACATAGAGGGAGAACCCACAAAGGGAAAGGTAAAATTTCCCCTCCAAAAGGGCTTTGTCCAAATCTTCTTCCCAAGTTCGGTTTTGAAGAATGTAAAAACTAACCTCGTAGGGTGGAAAGGAAAAATTTTTTTTGGCTTTTTCCCAAAAGGAAAATTTAATATGGTGGTCTAACCCTCCTATGGTTTTTAATTTTCCTTCCGTCCTTTGGAGGTAGATTTTTACCCAATCCTTTATGGGAATTAGCTTAGGAAAATAATCCCCCACGCGGAAGCCTATAAAGGGATACAAAACCGCCGAACGGAGTAGAAAATAAACCTTCAACATTTTGGGGGCTTCGGTAATAACATCCTTTAGGTCTATTAGCTCGTAGAGGAAATCGGGCTTATAGTTTCCCCTCCATCGGTATTGAGGTTTTTTTCTATTATTGGGGTGGGCTATTACATATAAGGTTTTCTCTTTTAGGGGAATGGTTAAAAGTCTTCCGTATTGGGAATCTTGGAACTCTTTACCCGCCCTTATTAGGGAAGAGGGGTAAAACTTTATTAAATCATTGTCGTGGTCGGTAACAAATACGGCCTCTATTCCTAACTTTTGGGCGGTATCTTCTATCTGCTCCGGCTTTCCCAAACTGTCGTAGGAAAAACAACTGTGAACGTGCACAACGAAACTTTTTTGTCCTTTTTGAGGAGAAAGATTTTTTTCTTCCGATGGTGGGCAACTTTTAACTTTTAAAACCTTTATTGGGTAAAGTTCGAAAATTCCTATTACAAGGAGGCATAAACTAACCAAAAGCACAAATTCCATTAAAGAAATCTAAATACGGTTTTTAAGAGATTTTTTAATGTTCCAAAATAAGAAAAAGAATTCAAAATAAACCCTTCATGGAATTTCAATTAGTTCCCTTTGAGGAAGTTTTAAACCACATACTGAGCTCTATAAAAAGAAAGACCGAGGTGGAGAGAGTTCCTTTATCCCGAGCGGTGGGAAGGATTTTAAGAGAAAACATAAAGGCAACCTTTAACTATCCCATATGGGATTACTCCGCCATGGACGGTTTTGCCATTAGAAGTTCCGACACTCTAAAGGCCACAGAAAACAACCCTGTGGAGCTAAAAATAATCGGAGAAATTTCAGCGGGCGAATTTGTAGAGGAAGAACTCCCGTCGGGGTCGGCTTACAAAATATTCACAGGTGCGCCAATTCCTCCCGGTGCGGATGCGGTTATAGAAATAGAAAAAACGAAAGTTAAAGGGGATAAGGTTTTAATCTTCCACCCCGTGGAGGAGGGGGCAAATATACGCAAAGCAGGCGAATACGCTTCCTTAGGGGAAATCATTTTGGAAGAGGGCAAGGAAATAACCCCCGGCGACATAGGTGCTTTGGCCAACTTCGGTTATACCTATCTGCAGGTTGCCCGTAGGCCCACCGTAGGAATTTTGGCAACAGGTAGCGAACTTATAGAACCCGGACAACCGCTTCTAAAGCCGGGGCAAATTTATAACACCAACAGTTACGCACTGGAGGCCGCCGTAAATCAGTCGGGGGGTCTAGCCACCAACATGGGGCATATAGAGGACGACTACCATTCGATGAAAGAATTTTTAGCCCAAACCTTGCACGATTTTGATATTTACATAACCACCGGCGGGGTTTCTATGGGAGAAAAAGACTATATCCAATTTTTGGTTAAGGAATTGGGTATAGATATAAAATTCCACCGTGCAAGGGTTAAACCGGGTAAACCTACCTTGTTCGGAACTTACGACAACGGCCGCCGTTTGTTTTTCGGACTGCCCGGCAATCCTGTTTCGGCTCTGGTTAACTTTTACCTGCTGGTCTATCCCGCTATGCGGAAGTTAATGGGAGCAAAAGACCTTTTCAAGCCCAAGGTTAAGGCCATCCTAACCCAAGATTTCAAACGCCGCGGAGCAAAAAGAAGGGAATTTATAAGGGTTAAAGTTAGCTTCGGCGAAGACGGCCAAATTTACGCCACCCCTTACAAAAATGTTTCCTCGGGCGATATTCTCTCTATGAGCTTTGCCAACGGCTTAGGTATTGTTTACGAAGGGGTTAAAGAAATTAAAAAGGGTGAACCTATTGAGGTTATTCTCATTTAAAACTTGACTTTCCTTTTAACCTTTTATAGCTTCCTTTCCAAAAACCCTTTCAAAGATAACATCTCGATTTTTTATAAATTCCTCCACATTGAAGATTTTGTCCAGCTCCTCCTTAGAAAGGTATTTGGTAACCTCGGGGTCTTGAAGGAGGGCGGTTTTGAAATCGAGGTCTTTTTCTTCCCAAGCACGCATTGCACAGCGTTGAACCATTTCGTAGGCTTTGTCCCTGTCGAGACCTTTTTCCTGCAGTTTGGCCAAAACCTTGGAGGAGAAATATAGCCCCTTGGACAGCTCCATATTGCGTTTCATGTTCTCGGGGTAGACAACCAAGCCCTCCATAATCTCCTTAAAGAGGTTCAGCATGTAATCCAACGCAATAGAGTTGTCGGGCAATATAATCCTTTCCACCGAAGAGTGGGAAATATCCCTTTCGTGCCAGAGGGCTATATTTTCCAACGCTGGTATAAGGTTGCTCCTAACATACCTTGCTAAACCGGTTATTCTCTCGCTGTGAATCGGGTTCTTCTTGTGGGGCATAGCGGAGCTTCCACGCTGGCCTTTGGTAAAGGGTTCTTGGGCTTCCAAAACCTCGGTGCGTTGGAGATGTCTAATTTCGGTGGCAAATTTTTCCAAGGAAGAGGCGGTTACGGCGGTTGCCCAAACAAACTCGGCGTGCCTATCCCTTTGAACAACTTGGTTAGATACGGGTTCTATTTTTAACCCCAGTTTGGAAAGGGCTATTTTTTCCACCTCGGGAGGAACGTTGGAATAAGTGCCCACAGCACCGCTAATTTTTCCGTAGGAAACTATTTCTTTAGCCCTTTGGAGCCTTTCGAGGTTTCTTTTCATTTCCTCATACCATAGGGCGAACTTTAAGCCCAAGGTCATCGGTTCGGCGTGCACTCCGTGGGTTCGACCTATCATTACGGTGTCTTTGTGCTCTAAAGCCTTTTTCTTTAGAACTTCCAACAGTTGTTTAACGTCCTCTATAAGTAGCTCTAAGGCTTCCCTCATAAGGAGGGCCAGGGCCGTATCTATAACGTCGGAGGAGGTTAAGCCTAGGTGGATATATTTACCTTCTTCGCCTGCCAGCTCTTTTACCGCTGTAACAAAGGCCAAAACATCGTGTTTATAGACCTTTTCTATTTCCTTTATTCTCTCTACAACTTTTTCATCTATATAGGTTCTTTCCTTTATTTTCTCTACCGCTTCTTTGGGGATTTTTCCCAAAGAGGCCCACGCTTCGCAAACGGCTATTTCTACATCCAACCACTTTTGGAATTTGTTAACTTCGCTCCATATTTTCCCCATTTGGGGGCGGGTGTATCTGGGAATCATGGGAGGTATATGGTATTCAAGCCCTTGGAGGAAAATAAAAAAAGAAATTTCAAAGGACGGACTTTAAAAATTCCACCCATTGGGGGTCTACCTTTTCAAATTCCTTCCAATCCACCTTTTGGTTTAGCTCTTTTTTAAGTTTTACCAACTGGAGGATTACAAACCTTTTTAACCCGCGGTAGTCGGGGAAGATTTTTAATATTTCCCAGGTTAGGGAATAGTATTTGAGAGCTTTTTCCAAAAATTGTTTTCTGTAGTAATGCCCCGCCAAGTAGTAGGAGGCAAATAATCTTTCCAAAAGAAGGTTTTTATATTCTTTAGACCTATTAACAAAGAGCTCCCAATAGAGGGAACCTAAATCCCAACGGCGGTTTAATACATAACCCCAACCTAACCAAAATAGGGCTTCGGTTTTCCATTTTTTGTTCTTTATGTCGGGATAGTAAATTTCCAACAGGTAGGGGTTTCCTTTTATAGCCTCCAATACCCCTTCGACGAAATATTTTGTATCGGAGGGAACTTGAACTTTGTCCACAAAGTGTTTGCTTAACTTAAACTTACCCAAATAAAGGTAGTAATAGGCCAGTTTTAAATACCCCAAACCGTCAAAAAATTTTTCAAACAGCTTGGGGTTGGTTTGATAAAGGATTTCCAAACTGTGGAGGGTTGCTAAATCAAATCTGTCCTTCAATAGGTTTAGAACTTCTTTGTAAATATTCCTTAGTTCGGGAGGAGGATTGAACCTTTGCAGTATGCTCCAGGCTGTTAAAAAGTCTTCGTTAAGGTAGCCTGTTTTAGCAAATTCCCATAAAAAGTAGGCAAAGGCTATTTTTCCCCGCGGGCGGTTGAGGTTAAGCCACATAATCTTTGCCATGTAGTAGTCATAGAAAGGTCTCCAATAGAAGTAGGGAAAGAAGTTTCTTATCAGCCAGACCCGAACAAAAGCATCCTGCAAATAGGGGTCGGATATCAAATTGCCCAACTGAAGCAAACCTGCAAAGTAGCTGTTGGCGGCGTTGTAATCTCCCAAACGGGCGGAAACAAAGAAGAGATGGTAGAGCACTTTTTTCTGCCAAATGGGATGGTTTACATACTTTAGAGCCAATTGGTAGTAGAAAAGGGCATCTTTAAGTTTCCCCACCCCTTCTAAAGCTCGGCCCATAAAAAAGTCCACCCGCCCTTTGCGTAAATAAAAGAGGTCGGTTTTAAAGGCTTTTTGGAAATATTCCAACGCTTTTTTATAGTCCTTTAAAAGGAGATAGTAAAAACCGACCTCAAATTGGTAGAGAGCTTTCTCTTCGGGGGTGGTAAGTTTGTTTTCATCCACCCTGTCGAGGAGTTTCTTTATTAAGGAAAAGTCATAGTAGGGTTCCAATTCGTTGTAATAGGTGAATTCGGTTGCGTAAATTATGTCCAACCAACGGTTTATAGTCGGTTTCCTCTTGTAGGCTTCTATAAAAAAAATAACCGCACGGCGGTATTGGGATATTAGGGTGTATAACCTTCCCAGGGTGGTGTAATACCAGTCCTCATAATGGCGGTTTTTTTTGAAAAAACCCCAGTAGAGGTTTAGTCCCCCTATGTCGTCGAGAATTTTGTTAAATTCCCCTTTGTGGTAATGGTAAAAACCCGAAGCTTCCCAATAGAGGATATAGGCTAACTCTTTAACCCTTTCATCGGTTGAATTTTTCCAAAGAAAGTCGGCTACCTTTTTGGCACCTAAAAAATCGTTAGCCTCTATTTGGTAAATAACTTTTTCTATTTCGGGAGGTATTTTTTCTGTATCCTCTTTTTGAACTGCTACGGTTGTTTTATTTTCTTGGGGAGGTTTATTTAAAGTTGAATTGTTAGAGAAAGAAAGAAAGGGAGCCGCCGCCAAACAAAGGGCCGAAAGGATTTTTGCTATCTTTGAGCGGGTGGGGTTCTCCATTTTTACCTCTATTATTATCGTAGTCTGCGTCGATGTTATTTTTGTTTGACGCCAACCTCCTATTTGCTTGCGGGTTGTTGTAGATTGTGGCCGCCTGTAAACTGATGCTTGCCGAGGTAAATCCTAAGTTAACTATACTTTCGGCCAACGTTTGTAATCCGGCCCGGAGTAGGTTAAAGTTTTCGCCGTTGGTTTTTATTACGGCGTTAAAGTGGTGTTTTGTAGCTTTTATTAACAATACGGTATCCCTATCCAGGGGTATTTTTAATCGAAAGACCTTTGTATGGTTTTCTAAATTTTGAGGAACGCGGGAGGTTTTTGCTATTTTCTCGGCCGAGGGGGTTGGTTTAACTTCCCCATGTTGGTTTGGTATTTTTTGTCCACCGTAAGGGATGAATTTTTCATAATTTCGCTTGTAGGTTTGAGTCTGAATACCTTTATTGGTTGGAAGAAGCTCCAGCTTTTTGAGCAAACTTATTTTGGGTAGTTTTATGTTTTGAATTTCCCTTTCTTGTTCCAACTTTTGAAGAAAAGATTCCAATAACAGGTTTTTAAAACTTTTTGCCTCTTTTAGGATAAAGTCAATCTTATTTCCTATTTTGATAGTATCGACTAAGTTCCCTTTTGGGTTTTCTAAACTTTGCTGAGTTTCCTCCAAAAGGAAAATTAAAAGAGCTCCCCAATCGGAAGGTTTAGAATTTTCCACCTCGGGGAGCGTTTCATTGGTTTCACAATAGCACCCTTGTCTCTGCCAAGGGGTTAACGATTCACTACTTAGAATTTGATTTAGCCATATCCCAAAGGGGGAAGAAACATTATCCACCCTTTGGTTGTAATTTAATTTTGACCCCGTCAAGGGGGTTTTTATAAAACCTACCGCCCCTATCACTATGGAGGGAAATTTTACAAAATTTAGCAGATGTTGGATTTCTAACACTTCTCTTTGTAGTGTTATATCTTGTCATTCAAATTAGGTGTGGAAAATAAAAAACCCCATTATGGGAAGCAATGAACTTCTAAAGGAATATTCCCCCTATTTAGAATACAAAGATGGGGTTTTGTATTTTGACGGTGTAAACCTTCAGGAATTGGCCAAGGAGCTGGGAACACCCCTATATGTTTATTCCGCTAATCATATTCGCGACCAAATAAGGGCCTACAAAGAGGCCTTTAAAGATGCTTTAATCGCTTACGCTGTAAAGGCTAACTTTAACCTCGGGGTAATAAATATAGCCGCCCAAGAGGGGTGCGGTGCCGATACCGTTTCGGGAGGGGAAATTTACAGGGCTATAAAGGGGGGTATTCCCGCCGACAAAATAGTCTATGCCGGCGTAGGTAAAACCGACGAAGAACTAAGGTATGCCCTTGAGCAGGACATATTAATGTTCAACGCCGAAAGCGAAATGGAAATTGAGGTTCTAAATGAATTGGCCGGCTCCATGGGCAAAAAAGCCCGTATAGCTATAAGGGTAAACCCCGACGTTGACCCCAAAACCCACCCCAAAATAGCCACGGGAATGAAAAAATCCAAATTCGGTATAGACATCAAAAAAGCCTTTGAAGTTTACAAATGGGCGGCAAAATTACCAAACATAGAGGTGGTAGGTATTCACTGCCATATAGGCTCGCAGCTTTTAGACCTATCGCCTTTTGAAGAAGCTGTTCAAAAGGTTGCCGACCTATACCAAAAACTCAAAAAGGAAGGCATAAATATCAAATACCTCGACATCGGCGGAGGGTTGGGAATTAAATACAAACCCGAAGACAAAGTTCCCACCCCCAAAGATTTGGCCGATATAGTTTTACCGATAGTTAAGGATTTGGACGTTCAATTAATTTTAGAGCCCGGTCGTTCTATAGCAGGAAACGGAGGCATTTTAATTACCCAGGTTCAATTTCTAAAAGATAAAGAAGATAAAAAATTTGTAATAGTGGACGCCGGCTTTAACGATTTGCTCAGGCCCGCCATGTATGGTTCCTACCACCATATAGTGGCTGTTAAAGAAAATCCCGAAAAAATCACATGCGATATAGTGGGCCCTATTTGCGAAACGGGCGATATTTTGGGTGAAAACCGCACTATTTGCAAAGTTAACCGTAAAGATTATTTGGCTATATTGAGCGCCGGAGCCTACGGCTTTGTAATGTCTTCCCACTACAATATGAGACCCCGCGCGGCGGAAGTTATAGTAGAAAACGGAAGCTATAAGGTAACCCGCCCGCGGGAGGATTGGGATTATATCCTTTGGAAGGAAACAGTTTAATTTTTAACCCTTTCTGCTTTTCTTTAAATCTTCCGACCGTAGGATAAAAGTAACCGGCCCGTCATTTTCTATAAAAACCTTCATATCGGCGCCAAAAATTCCCGTTTCCACCTTTAGGGCACTTTCTTCTTTCAACCTTTGGACGAATTTTTCATAAAGCTCCTTGGCTTGGGAAGGTTCCATAGCCCTTTCGAAGGAGGGTCTTCTTCCTTTCCTCAAGGATGCGGGCAAAGTAAACTGTGATACCACCAAAAGTTCCCCCTTTATATCTACCACCGAACGGTCAAATTCCTTTTTCCCATCTTCGGAAGGAAAAATTCTTAACCCCAAAATTTTTTTTACTAAAAGTTCTATGTCCTCTTCTGTATCTCCCTTTTCCACCCCTAAGAGGATGTTTATTCCTTTACCTATCCTTCCTACGGTTTGGCCTTCAACCTCAACCCACGATTGGTTTACCCTTTGAAGTAAAGCTATCATTAGAGGGTAGAGATTTTAAAAAGCTTCGGAATATTTTTTATTTGAACAACGATAGGTTTCAAAGTTTATATAGCCCTCTAAAGGCCGGAACATATATAAATAACACCTCATGGACAGGAATAAACTCCAGAAAGTTATCGAGAGCGACCTTTATAGGCTCTATCCCACCGACCTGCTGGTTACAGGTTTCGACATCATCTTTTTCTGGGTTGCCCGTATGGTGCTTATGGGCATGTACAATATGGAGGCCGAGCCCTTTAAAACCGTTTATATCCACGGTCTGGTTAGGGACAAAGAAGGACATAAAATGTCCAAAACAAGGGGCAATGTGGTTGACCCGTTGGATATGATTGCAAAATACGGCACCGATGCCTTGAGGTTTAGCTTAGCTATACAAACCACACCCGGTTCGGACATAAAATTTGACGAAAGCCGTGTGGAAGGCTACAAACACTTTGCCAACAAAATATGGAACGCCTCCCGTTACATTCTTATGAACCTTCCCGAAAATTTTCAAGTAAAAGACCCCCTAAAGACCGATTTGAAAACCGAGGATAAATGGATTTTGGCCACCCTTAACGAAACTGTTAAAACAGTTAGGGAAGGTCTGGATACATTTAACTACTCTAAAAGTGCCCAAGCCCTCTACGACTTTTTCTGGGACCAATTTTGTGATTGGTATATAGAATTCACCAAAGAGAGAATTTATAAAGGTTCCCAACAAGATAAGGAAACAGCCCTAAACACCTTGGTTTATGTTTTAGATAAAGCCCTAAAGTTGTTGCACCCCTTTATGCCCTACATAACCGAGGAAATTTGGGATTACCTACCTACGAAGGATAAAAAATCTATTTCCCTCGCGGAGTTTCCAAAATATCAGGAAAACCTAAAGGCGTTTGAAACGGTTCGCCAACAAATTGAACATGTGAAAGAAATAATCACCGCCATTAGGAACTTCAGGAATATGTTAGAAATTCCTCCTAAAGTTAGACTTAAAGCTTTCTACCAAGGGGACAGTTTAACCAACACCCTCATAGAGGAATTCAAAGGAAAAATCCTATCCTTGGCGAAGTTGGAAACTTTAGAGCCCACCCAAGAGCGACCCCAAAATAGTTTGGCTATACCCATTAAAGGAGGAAAAATTTTCATCTCCATTGAAGGGGTAATAAATGTAGCCGAAACCCTCGCCGCCCAAAGGAAAAAGAAAGAAAAACTTCTCAAGGAACTCAAAAGGGTGGAGGCCAAACTTAATAACCCCAAATTCCTCGAAAGGGCTCCCAAAGAGGTGGTAGAAAAAGAAAGAAGGATTTACGAGGAATTAAAGCTCCGGTTGGAAAGAATAAATTCCATAATTTCGCTGCTGGAAGGTTAATTTTGTTTCTCTTTCTCTTCTTCCTGACATTGGGGGCAAATGCCCAAAACTTCCAAATTGTGGTTCAAATATCTAAAACCCTGCGAAAGGGCTATATCCCTAATTTCCTTTCCCAGTCGGGGGTTTTCAAATTCTACAATCTTACCGCACTTGACGCACATTAGATGATAATGCTCTTCCCCTAAGGGGGTTAGTTCGTAAATTGTGCGGTTGTTTTGTTTAAAAATAGGTTTGACATAGCCCAATTCTTCAAGGAGCTTAATGGTTCGGTAAACCGTAGGGCGGGAAGGACAGACTTTCTCCAACTCCTGTTTGCCTTTGCATCTTTCCCTTATCCAATCCACCAAAGTTTCTATTTCAAAGTGTTTACCGTATTGAAGGAGATATTCGATAACTTTAACCCTCGCGGCGGTTATTTTTAAACCCTTCTTTTTCAGTTTTTCAATAATTTCCTTTATTAACTCTTCCTTTTGTTGGGTGTTTTCTTTAATTTGTTCCCCAAGGGGGTTTTTTAATTCACTACCCCCGTTGGAAAAGATTAATTTTTCTTCCCTTTGAGGTCCCATTTTCCTTTTAATTAAACCATTTAATTGGCAAACGCTAAAAAACTTATCTTTAAACCTATGGAGCTTCAAGAAAGAATAAAAGGAGGCCTATGGGGGGTTATAGTTGGTGACGCTTTAGGTTTTCCCCTGCAGTTTAAAGACCGTCAAAGGGTAAAAGAAGAAATTCCTTCCCCCGAAAAGGTGCAAATGGTTTCGGGTCTATGGAGCGACGATAGTTCCCTAACGCTGGCAACCGCCGACGCATTGGCTAACTATGGCCCATCTTTAGAGAAAATTGCCGAAAATTTTGTTCGGTGGTTCTACGAAGGGGCCTATACCCCAACGGGTTACGCCTTTGACGAAGGTAGAACCACCACAATAGCCATTGAAAACCTGAGGGCAGGGTTAGACCCCCTTTCATCGGGGCTTAAGGGCGATTGGGATAACGGAAACGGTTCCCTTATGAGAATTTTGCCCGCCACCTATTGGGCTTACTTTAAAATAACCGACCTTAGGGAGAAGTTAAACTTTATTCACCAAGTTTCGGCCATAACCCACGCCCACCCGAGGAGTATGTTGGGGTGCGGTATTTATTCCTTCTTCATATGGAATATCCTAGATGGGCTTCCCAAAAAAGAAGCCTACGAAAAAACCCTAAAGGAGGTTCAAGATTTTTATTCCTCCGATGAAAGATTTAAAAAAGAACTGAAACACTACCGAAGGATTTTATCGGGCGAAATCCTGCAATTGGAGGAAGAAGATATAAAAACCTCCGGCTATGTGGTTCACACTTTGGAAGCCGCCCTGTGGGGTTTTATGAAATTTAACTCTTTTGAGG
>Ga0256837_1002082_pt1 | contig 12824 bp, 10 predicted proteins | sample 4562384metaG_FD_185976 | JGI IMG/M metagenome (GOLD analysis project Ga0256837, IMG submission 185976) | Hydrothermal vent microbial communities from Guaymas Basin, Mexico - 4561-384 | ecosystem: Environmental > Aquatic > Marine > Hydrothermal vents | place: Mexico: Guaymas Basin | collected... | reverse complement strand
CTTAACATCTTCAAGTCTTATAACCGCGTCACTCTCCATAGCCTCAAGCATATAGATAGCTTCTTCATAGTTTTTCTCTATTTGAGGTCTACATGTAGAGGCTATATCGCATCCGTCACAATGACCCATATCAAAAATCATATCTTTTTTAAGAACAGCCATTGATATAATATTTTCAATATTTAACGCTGCTATACATGGTACATTTTTTCTACAAGAGATTAAATTTTCATCACTCTCTATAAAAGAAAAAAAGAATTCCGTTGGTGAAAAATCGTCAAGAGATAGTGCCTCGCTTGGACATATCGCGTCACAAGCTCCACATCCAACACAAGATGAAAAATTAATAGCCGGAAGTGGATTATCACCTACAACTATTGCTTGTGTTGGACATATGACTTCACACTTATTACATTCACTATCAACTGAAAGAGAACGAACACAACGGCTAGCAGATAGTTGTATCATCTACGCACTTAGTTCTTTAGTTAAGTATTCATTATCACTTAAAATAAACTCTAATGCCATCTCAGCAGCATCGTAGTAAAGTGGTGTACGAGCTTCAAACTTCATGTTTATCAAGTACATTGGTGCCCATTTTAAAAGATGTTTATTTAAAAACTCTTTTTGTATATTTTTAAGTTCTGCTACTGCATCATTGTCATTTTCAGATAATGCTTTTTGTTCAGCTTCAGCTAAATGGTGCATAAACTCTAACTCAACACCAATATGATCAGCTGAAATTGTACGTGAAACTTCATAATCAACCATAAAGTTATAAGCTGAGTACATATCTGTAACAGGATTAGCTCCACCAGTTTCGATTTGTTGATCTTCTCTAGTATAAAAAGTTTCATATGGGATAAGATGCAGTATTGCAAGGTTTACAAAATCTGGGTTTAAATACTCTTCTAAAAGTTTTTTATTATCAACTTCTTGAAGTGGCCCCCACTCCTTAAAAGTTGGGAAAAAGTCTAAAATGGTTTCATCATTTTTGATTGTATTTAGCATCTTATCATCTAGTTCTTGAAGTAGTACACGAGATAACAGTGCGTAAATATTTGATCTAGCTTTTGTATTTTCCATATTTTATGTTCTTTATATTGGTTTTTTAGAGAATGATTTTATCTAAAAAACCTAAATATAGAGCTATATTTATTTTTGTGTTGGTAATTCTAAGTTATTTTCATGATAAAGTGACATAGATGGGAATGCAAATTCAAGATTATTCTTCTCTAAAATTTCCATCATTTTAAACATAACATCTTGTTTTACTTCTAACCATTCTGACCATTTTACAGTCTTAGAAAAACAGTAAATCAAAATATTTATACTTGAAGCTCCAAACTCATCTAAATATACCAAAAGTGTTTTTTTAACACCTTCTGCATCATCTTTTGAACGAACAACCCTTAGTCTATGTGACTGAGATGAATGTTTATAGTCAGTGTTTAGTGTTGCAATCCCTGGATGCTGATCTAACATGCTATAGATTTCATCAATTGCATTTTTTAAATCCTGTGGTTTAGAATCATACTTAACACCTATACTCATCTTAATTCTTCTACCTAATGAACGTCTATTCCAGTTTCTAACATCTTTATTAGATACAGTTGCATTTGGTATAGATATAAGTGCATTATCAAAAGTTCTAAGAGTTGTAACACGAAGGCCAATCTCTACAACAGTACCTTCAACCCCATCAATTTTAATCCAGTCTCCTTGAGAAAACATATCTGAAAACAAAATATTTAAAGTACCAAAAAAGTTTGCCAATGAATCTTTAGCAGCAAGAGCAACAGCAAAACCACCAATACCTAGCCCAGATAAAACAGCTGTTAAATTAACGCCTGCTAAAAATAGAACTATCAAAGAACCTATAATCCAAATAGCAAAATTCACAACTTTAATACCAACATTAATAATTTCAAATTTTATAGAATGTTTATCTGCGTTTATTTTATTAACTTTTATTTTTGCGATTACATTTGCTATTCTGTAAACTATAAATGTAAAAAGAAGTCCATATATAATATTAAATATTTTACTAATAGTTTCAACTGTAAGAAAATCATTGTATACATATACTACTAACTCTATGTTTATAATAATTATTGTGATTTCAACAAGTTTTTTTATACTATCTAAAATTTCTTTTGAATAATTTTCAAGTGACTTAATCTTTACAATATAACGTTCCAATATATTGTAAAAAATTGTTCTTATAAAATAAACGATAACTATCAAAAATAAAATCAATATCAATTTTATGACATTGAAGTTAAACTTCATCAATATAGAGTTCACTGATTTAACAATTGCTATATTATTTATATAGACTATAGGCTTAATAAGCTTATACTGAGAATATTTATTTAAGGTATACATCTTTTTATCAAAGATACTGATATATTTCATCATATCATTATTTATTTCTAATAAAGCGTAATAGTCTCTTATACTTTTTTGTACTTGTTTTATAACTAATGAGCTATCTACAATCTTTAAGATATCCTCATAATTTTCAGTATTTATTTTTTCTATTTGAAGCTGATTATTTGCAAAAATTTTACCCATTTTATCTTCAAACTTGTCATAATCTTCATCTAATGATTTTAAAATATCAACCATCATTGTATGCCCTAAATCAAGTATTTTATATGACTTTATTTTTACTTCATCTCTAATAACAGCATATTTATTTCCACGACGTTTATTTAAATTTATAATTTTTTCTAGTGCATATATTTGTGATGCACGAGATGTATTTTTATTTATATATTGTTGTTTATTAATCATAATATTTTCTATCATATCGGCATAAAAAATTTCTTGTTTTTTTGTAATTTCTATAATGCTTTCTTGTGTAGCATTATCATCATTAATCTGATTAACGAACTTTATTTGTTCTTTTACAATCTCACTAAAATCATTATTAGCTGTAGCAAATAATGGTAAAAAAGATAAAACTAATATATATAAATATTTCATACTAAAACTAAATTCCCTCAGCAATCATAGCATCTGCAACTTTTTTAAATCCTGCTATATTAGCACCATCAACGTAGTTACCTTCTACACCATAATCTTTAGCTGTTAATGCTACACGTTTACATATCATCTGCATAGTTTCTTTTAGTTTTTCATCCACTTTTTCAAAACTCCATCTACTCATAGCAGCATTTTGACTCATCTCAAATTCAGATACTGCGACACCACCAGCATTAGCTGCTTTTGCCGGAGCAAAACAAAGTTTATGAGATAAGAAATCATTTATAGCTTTTGGAGTACAAGGCATATTTGCACCCTCACTTACACTTTGACAACCATTCACGATAAGGTTCTGTGCATCTACATCTGAGAGTTCATTCTGTGTTGCACAAGGAAAAGCTGCATAACAAGGTATATCCCAAACAGCATGTCCCCCATCTGGATACTCAGAAACTGGAATGTACTTAGCACTTTCGTGAGTTTTAACATATTCTTCTAGTGAAGCTCTACGATTTAGTTTAATATCTTTTAAAAGATCTAAGTCAACTCCTCGAGAATCATATATAGTTCCTTTTGAATCCGTACAAGTAACAGGGATTGCCCCAATATGCTGAAGTTTTTCAATAGCATGAAGTGCTACATTTCCAGCACCACTAACTGTACACACTTTGCCTTCAAGTGATTCTTTACCTTCCATCTCAAGCATAGTTTCGGTAAAATAAATTACACCATAACCTGTAGCTTCTGGACGCATTAGTGAACCACCAAAGAAAAATGGTTTACCAGTTAAAACACCTTCAAATGAAGAAGTAATTTTTTTATACTCTCCAAAAAGAAAGCCTATTTCACGACCACCAACACCGATGTCACCAGCAGGTACATCTATACGAGGTCCTATATACTTATGAAGTTCTGTCATAAAAGCTGAACAAAATTTCATAACTTCAAAATCACTCTTACCTTTTGGGTCAAAATCACTTCCACCCTTACCTCCACCAATTGGTAGACCAGTAAGTGCATTTTTAAGAATTTGCTCAAAACCTAAAAATTTTAATATACCCTCATTTACAGTTGGATGAAAACGAAGCCCACCTTTATATGGCCCAAGTGCATTGTTAAACTGAACACGGTATCCAGTATTTACTTGAATTTCATTGTTATCATTTAACCATGTAACTTTAAACTTTATAATTCTATCTGGAACAACCAATCTTTCTAAAATAGAATATCTTGTATATTTAGCATCAGACTCTAAAAGTGGAGCGATTGAATAGATAACCTCTTCCATTGCTTGATAAAATACATTGTCTTGTGCACAATCACTTGATTCAAATTTTTTTATTTCATTTTCAGCTAAAGTCATAATACTTGCCCTTGTATAAATTATTTTTGTTATTTTACTATAATTGATTTAAAATAATACATTTAAAAAGCACTTATGCTAGAATTTCAAAAAAAGGATATCAAATCATATACACAATAGTTCATACAATCCATATATTTTCAGTTTTCGTATACGGCGGTTTTTTATTTGTTGATGTTTTATTTCTATCAAAAATGCAACAAACACTTTCTAACGAAGAGTATGCAAAAGCTAGAGAATCAATAATGATACATGTTAGAAAAGTAGTGCCTTATGCTCTTATGGTTGCTGTCGCTTCTGGACTATATATGATTTCACATGTTTTTGGAAAGATTAGCCCTGATGGTATGAGTAGTTTTCAGATACTTCTTAGTATAAAAGCATTTTTTGCTTCATGGTTAGGTATTCGCGGAATCAATCAAAAATTGTTTAAAATAAACCCTTGGTTATTTAAAAGTCATATATTTCCTTTTAGCTTAGTTGTAATTATTATATTATTGTCGCAATTTATGTATATTTAATGTGAATTTATGTTATCATAATAAAATAAAATAATAACAAGGATATTTCTATGTTTAGCAACCTTAGTATTCAAAAGAAAATGAACTTATTTATAGCAATGGTAACATTAGTTGTTTTAGGGGCATCATTATTTATATTTGCTGCTATGAGCCATATAAATTCTAAGTATGATCATCTACATAACAACTCTATGATTGGTGGGTTAACAACATTAAAAATAGAAAAAAACTTAAACTATATTTCTAGAACATCAAGAGATATTATATTAGGTGGAGATTACAATAAGAACATACGAAAACTTGATGACACAATAACTAGTATTAGAAATGATTTTACTCTTTTAGAACAGTTAATGGCTGAAGATCCATCATTAGTTATGGTAAAAGAAGCAAAAAGTTCAACTATGCTATTTTTAGATAACTCTTTTAAAATGATGAAAGAGCTAAGCACTGAAGAAATTTTAAATAATAAAAAAGAGATATATGCAAGATATAAACATGACTTAACTCCGTTTGCTAATGCATCTAGAGGGTCTTTTAAAAAGCTTGTTGCACAAAAATCTAACGAACTTGAAGATGACTCCATAGCTCTTGGTAGTGAGATAAGCTTTTTCAAATACTTAATTTTGGTAGCAGGGATATTGGTTACAATTATTGTTCTTATTTTTGCAACTATTATAAGAAAGTCAATAGTTGGTGGGATTAAAGAGTTTACTGAACTTATTGGATTTGTATCAAAAGGTAACTTTTCACATAAAGCTACTACAACAGATAGAAGCACAGAACTTGGAGTAATGGGTTATGAGTTGTCAGAACTTATAAGCCATACTCAAAAACTTATAAATGAAATAAATACTACTATCACAGATGCATCTAAGGGTGTATTTTCTCATCAAATATCATCTGAAGGTATGGATGGTGAATTTGTTAAAGCAATTGATAATGTATCTACTAGTATAGAGTTTATGAAATCACAACATAACAAAACTAAAAGAGATATATTTAACTCTAAAATATCTGCAAAATCTGTTAATGTATCTGAATCTCTTTCTCTTATCATTGATGATTTACATGTAAATGTTAATGATTTAAAAACTGTTACAAGTGCAACAAAACAAGCTGCCGAGTTATCAAACAGTTCTAAAAATGACATTGTAGACATTACGAGTGAACTAAATGAATTAAGTGAGCAGGTTAGTATCAATAATCATAGCATTGGTGAAATAACAAACCAAGCAAATGAAATTACTTCTGTAATTGAGCTTATTACAGATATTGCTGATCAAACTAATTTACTTGCACTAAATGCTGCTATTGAAGCAGCAAGAGCTGGTGAACATGGTCGCGGTTTTGCCGTTGTTGCGGATGAAGTTCGTAAACTTGCTGAACGTACACATAAAGCAACTGGAGAGATATCTGTATCTATAAAATCACTCCAACAAGATATGAATGAGATTCAAACAAGTTCTGATGCTATGAAAATAACAGTAGAGGGTTCAACAGAAAAAATAAATGGTTTTGAAAACACACTAACTCAACTTAGTGAAAACTCTTCAAAAATAGTTGATAGTTCTTATAGAATGGAAAACTCTGTATTTGTTGTCCTTGCAAAACTAGACCATATACTTTATAAATCTCGTTCTTATAACTCTATCATATCTCTAGAAAAACTTTTACAAACAGAAACTGCTCATGAATGTAAATTTGGAGATTGGTATTATAATGAAGGTAAAAATAGATTCTCTAAAACGGATGCTTATTCTAAAATAGCAAAACCACATGAAATTGTTCATATAAACGCTAATAAAAACTTAACATTTATAACATCTAATCCTGAAGAGAGTGTTATGAATGGATCTTGTGAAATAATAGATAATTTTGATGAGATGGAAGAAGCTTCTACTAAGCTATTTACTCTACTTGATAGTATGTTAGAAGAGTCTAGATAGAAACTACTTATGTATTATTTATTCCCAATCATCATATTTTGATTGGGAGTGTTTGTCTTTTTTATAACGTCTTGCATTTTTACTTTTTTCTAACTGATTTGAGCTATACAAAATATCAGATTTGATGTCATCAATATTTTTTTCAGATTCTTTAAAAGATATCATTTTTGTCACAAGTTTTTGTAAATCTTGTAATTCACCCTTATACAAAGCTATTTCATCCACTCTCTTTAAAACTTTAAGAGCATTTGTAACCTTCTTATCATACCCAGCTGATGAAAGCTCTGGAGTATTTAAAAGATAAGAGATTATGCTTTTATGAAAACGCTCAATAGCTCTAATATAACGAAGTCGCTGTGCATTGTCTACTGCTTTTTGAGATGCCAATATATCTACTCCATTTAATATCTAAATATTATTTTTGTTATAATTATACATTAATTTTAGGAGAAAATATTGAAAAAATTATTCTTAAGTTTTTTATTTTTAAGCGTTTCCCTTTTTGCTACTATAACGAACCAAGAAGTGAGCCAAAAATTTCTAGACTCTAACGTGCCAATTGTAGATATACGAACACCAGGCGAATGGAAAGAAACCGGACTACTTAAAGGTGCCATTCCCATAATGCTTTTTGACGAACGTGGAAACTATGACTTAAAACTGTTTTTAAAACAGTTAAATGATGCTGTTGATACTACAAAACCTTTTGCGATAATATGTCGAACCGGAAGTCGTACCGTTGTCCTAGCAAATTTTTTATCTAAAAAAATGAACTATCAAATCATCAACTTAAAAAGTGGTATGGTTTATGCAAAATATATAAAAATGCCAATAGTACCTTTTCAACCATAACTATATATGAAAATACTAAAATTTATCTTTTTTATGAGTCTTAGATTAGCTATAACTTTCGCTTTTCTAGGACTTATAATCTTCCTACTATGGGGTGCTATGTACCTAGTTCTTTACTAGGACTGTGTAGGTTTTATATCATTTACCATTGCATAAAGTGTTGGTAAATAAAGAAGATTTAAAACCGTCCCCCAAACAAGTCCAAATCCAAGTGAAATAGCAATAGGTTGAAGTATAACTGCTTGACCAGTAGCATAAAACATAAGTGCGAATAAACCTAAAAATGTCGTTATTGAAGTTATTACGATTGGACGAAGTCTAAGTTTTGCACGAGTAAAAAACTCCTCTGACTTATGAGTTCCATGAAGAAAATCAAGCATAATAATTCCATCATTTATGACAACACCTGCGAGCCCAAGTATACCAATAATAGATGGCATAGTTAAGTTTATACCAAGAAGCTTATGTCCAAGTAAGGCTCCTAAAACAGATAAAGGGATTATACTCATAACCATAAAGGCATACTTCATTTTTGAAAAGATTAGTAAAAGTGTTAAAAAGATTAAAAACATTGCTAAAACTAATGCTTTTTGCATATCATTTTTAAGTTGTTTCGCTTTTTCTTTCTCTCCAAGTAATTTAACATCAACACCAGAGTCACGTATATCTTTTAAAATTGGATCTAATATATCTAAGACCTCTTGTGGTGTAATATGTCTTTTATCAACATTTGCAAAAACAGTTTTTATGATATCACCATTTAGTTTGTTAATTTTTTCATAATCTCTTAGCTCGATTATAGAAGCGACATCCGTAAGTTTTACAAAACGGCCATCTCCAAGTGCAATATTAAAATCAAGTAATGTTTTAGTGTTATCTTTATTTTTATCTTTAGTTTTTATCTCCATAACACCGCGTTCATTAAATGTAGTAGCTTGTCTTTTTTCTAAAAAGTAAGAGCTCAAAACTCTGGCTATGGAAGCTTCACTAAGACCTAACCTCTCACCATAAGAGTTGATTTTTAGTTTATACTCTAACTTTCCATATTTGATGTTATCACTATAATTTTTTATGCCATCTATATTTTTTAGTTTCTCTTCAAGCTTCTTTATTCCACTTTGAAGTACCTCATCATTGGATCCAGATAGATTTATCTGAATGTCACTTCTTATAAGTCCTGGTTTATCTTCCATGACTCCTAGTTCTTGCATACTATAACGAGCCACATATGGTTTTATTATCTCTTTTACACGTGGAGATAATTCAAAAGTCTGTTTATCTCGAATCTTTGTAGGATCATTAAACTCAAATGAAAAATTTAAGATTGGATTAACATACTTATTTATCCAGTTTGTATCTTTTCTATCATAAAGTTCCATAGTAATCATAAAAACAGAGTTATTTCTTTGTGTCTCACCTGAAAGACTTCGTCTATATCCAACAACAGATGAGATAGACTTTAGAGAAAACTCATCTGAATGTTCCATCATCTCCGCTTCTATCTCAGAGGCTATTTTATATGTAGTTTGTAATGGTGTATTTATATCTATCTTTCCAGATATGTATATGTAGTTTCCATCAAAGTTTGGAAAGAACTGGAACTTCATACTTTTTGCTGTCATAACAGTAACTATTGGGATAAGGATTAAAAACATTAAAATAAATGTTTTTTTATAGTTTATTAAAAATACTAACACACGTGCATAAAGATTTTGGAATGGTGTCCAGTCTATAAAGTTGTTGCTCTTTCGTAAAAATTCTTGAGCATGAAGCGGTAAAAATAAAAAGCTCTCTAAAAGTGAACCAATCAGAATCATCACAACAGTAATAGGAATTAAAATAATAAAAAGTGCAATCTCTCCATGCATCATAAAGATAGGTAAAAAGGCAACAACAGTAGAAATTGTAGCAAGAGAAACTGGAAGTAACATCTCTTTTAATCCAGTTATAGCCGCATTATAATTATCCATACCTTCATCTATATAACGCTGTATATTTTCACTTACAACTATGGCATCATCAACTACTATACCGATAACTATAAGTGCCCCAAGAAGTGAAACAATATTTATAGAATAACCCATATGGTAGATAAACAAAAGACCAATTATAAATGAAAAAGGAATACCCAAAGCTACTATCAAAGCTATACGGAGGTTAATAAGAATATACATAGATATGAAAACTAAGATAAGCCCAAACATAAGATTTGATACTATTGTATTAAGACGATTTTTTACCGGTATGGAAGTATCTTGATAAAAGTAAAATTTCACATCTTTATAGTTTTTTTCTAACGATTTAACCTTAGCTCTAAGTGCTTTAGAAAGTAATATAGAATCACCATTGTCACCTTTTGATATTTTAAGATTTATAGTAGGTTTATTGTTAAAAGTAGCCATAGTATCTGTTTGTGGATACTCAACTTTTACTGTTGCAATATCTCCTAGCTTTACATACTTATCATCTACATGTAGAATACTCTCTTCCCACTCTTTTGCATTACTTTTACCATTTACGGTAGATATATATACAAAATTTCCACTTTGTTCAATATCTCCAATAGGGAAGATATACGATAATTCAGATATAGCTTTTTGAAGAGATGAGTGTTTGATATCATAAGCCATAACAGCCTCTGAATCTATGCTAATAGCTACTTCTTCTTTTGAATCACCACGAATTAAAATCTCACTTATGTCTTTAAGTTTTGAGAGCTTCGACTTTATCTCTTTAGCTACAACTGTTAGTTCACCACGGCTTAATTTTTCAGAAGAGAGTGAGAGTTTTATGAGTGACTTAGATTTATCTAAAAGCTTTGCAATTGGCTCGTTCATATCTGATGGCAAGTACTGTCTTGTAGTTGATATGGCATCTTTTACACGTGCAAGTGTGTTTATCTTATTTACACTCTCATTTAGTGTGAGGATGATAGCGAAGGCACCAGGGGTTATAGTTGTCTCAGTCTTATCAATTCCATTAATATTTCCAAGTTCATCCTCAATATCACGAACAGCCATTTTATCCATAACAGAAGCAGAAGTACCACTATACGCTCCAAGTACACTTATCTTATCAAGTTCAACATCTGGAAAAATCTCTTTTGGAATATTTACATAAGCGTTATAACCCATATATGCTAAAAAAACTAGCAACATATAGTTTAGTCTTGTATTTTTTATAAAATATTCTATAAACTTAGTCATTAATAAACAGTCTTATAATAGTGATTTTATAACATTACTCACACCTTGATGTAAGTTATAATTTGATATTGGAAAATCCAAGTTCTCATCTTCAAGGTTTACAGTATATCTAGCTAAATAATCACCTAAAAGTTTCAAATCTATCTCTTTGTACTCTCTACATGTAGAGCTGTCTAAGTTTGTTCTTAAAAGTTCACTTGCAACATTTGATTTTTGAATAGTAAATGCTAAAGTTTTTAAAGAAACAAAATCACTCCACTCAAAAAATAGTTCAGGAGTAAGTTCTTCTACTTTATTGTTATTTGGATTAAACAACATATTTGCATCGCGAAGTGGAATAAGCACACTTAGTATTGCTTGGCTAAATGGTATAACCTTATCCGTCCAAAATGGAGACTCATTTCTAGTAGCGAGTTCTGTTTCAAGTACTTCTAAAATATCTTCAATCTTCGCAGTTTTAAATAATTCGTAACTTTCTTTTTTCATTGTAGAATCTCTTTAAATAATTTTTATCTTATTATAGAATCTTTTTAGTATACTTTCGCTTTTAATCAGGAGATACACTATGAATTTTAATAAAAGTTTTATAACTAACCTTATCGCAGTACTACTTATAGGCTCATCATTTTTGATAGTTAATGATTACTCATCACTTCTTTTATATACTGGCCTTTTTGCATTATCAGGTGCTGTTACGAACCAACTTGCTATTCATATGCTCTTTGAAAAAGTTCCTCTTCTTTATGGTTCGGGAGTTATTCCAGCAAGATTTGAAGCATTTAAAGAATCTATAAAAAATCTTATGATGAATCAATTTTTTACAGAGGAACAACTAAACAACTTTTTTAAATCAGAAGAAAAAAAGATAAACCTAACACCAATCATAGAAGAAACAGATTTTTCCCCTGCTTTTGATGCACTTAGTAAAACAGTTATGGAGTCATCTTTTGGTGGTATGCTTGGAATGTTTGGTGGAGAGAGTGCACTTGAAGGTCTAAAAGAGCCATTTTCAACAAAAATGAAATCAGCAGTTATCAAAATAGTTGAAAGTGAAGCATTTAACTCAACTTTACAAAACCATATGCAAAGCTCATCTTTAAGCTCAGATATGATTAACTCTATTGAAGAAGTTATTGATAAAAGACTAAATGAATTAACTCCACAAATGGTTAAGGAAATGGTTCAAAAATTAATTAAAGAACATCTCTCTTGGTTAGTTGTATGGGGTGGTGTGTTTGGTGGACTTATTGGATCAGTAAGTTCTTTCTTGATATAGCCCTATAAGAGGATAGAGTAATATCCTGCTTAACAGTGGATTGATTAAGATAAATCATAATAATATATATGATAACTCATAATCTGTGGTATAATAAGTCATAATTATGGAGAAACTATGTTTATACAAAGAAATATTAAACCCTTTATTTTAGAACTGCTAGAATCATTTAAAATTGTTACCATTGCTGGACCAAGACAATCTGGTAAAACTACTCTTAGTAAAGAAATAGCTAAAGAACTTGGTTTTTCATACTACACAATGGATGACGAAACAATACTCAAAGCTGCCAAAGATGATCCCATAACATTTGCTAAACAACTATCAAAGACCCCTTGTGTAATAGATGAAATACAGATGGCAATAGAGTTAGTAAAAGCATTAAAGATGGTTGTTGATGAAGAAAATAGAAATGGTATGTTTCTTTTAACAGGTTCAGCCGATTTGTTTAAAATGAGTGCCATTAATGAATCACTTGCAGGAAGAATGGTTAGTGTTAATCTTTTCCCTTTTTCCCAATATGAACTACAGCACAAAAGCGATAACTTGATAGATATGTTATTTAGTGGAATAATCGCAGATACAAACTTTAAAGCAGTAAGTGTTGAGAATCAAGTTGATGTTATGTTTAAAGGTGGCTTTGCCTCTGTCTATAACAAGTCAGAG
>Ga0256837_1002081_pt1 | contig 12824 bp, 15 predicted proteins | sample 4562384metaG_FD_185976 | JGI IMG/M metagenome (GOLD analysis project Ga0256837, IMG submission 185976) | Hydrothermal vent microbial communities from Guaymas Basin, Mexico - 4561-384 | ecosystem: Environmental > Aquatic > Marine > Hydrothermal vents | place: Mexico: Guaymas Basin | collected... | reverse complement strand
ACACGACCACAAACATGTGCAAGTGGCATAGTTTGGCGTGTAGCCTCTAAAGAGTCATCAAAACGTAAATCTCTAACACCCTCAATATACCCTGGAATATCTACATCAGCAGGACAAGCATCACTACATGGTGAAGTTATCTTGGCAATATATCCAATGCTATCTTTATAGTGTTTAGACTCTTTTTGTTCGTTAATACACTCTAAAAATGTATCTTCAAAGTGAATCATAAGGTCGATAATAGGATTTGGAACAGTTTTACCAATCTCACATTTTGATGTGACTTGCATACTTTTCCCAATCTCTTTTAAGTGATCCAAATCAGCTATAGCGCCCTCACCACGAGCAATTTTATCAAGTTGATCATAAAGAATACGACCACCCCAACGCCCAGGAGCACATCTTCCACATGCTTCTGAATACTCTTGGTATTGTGCTGCATACTCCATCGCTAAACGGATTACATCTACATCTTCATCAAACAATGCTACACCATCCCAACCAATAAAGGCTTTAGAATCACGGTGGTCATCATACTGTGCAGGTAGATTATATGCTGATTCTTCCCACTCTTCTTCAGGTTTACCAATATTGTTTATTGATTCACCTTTCCAAGTAGAAAAATAGACTTTGCTCAAAATAAAATCCTAATCTTTTTTAACTACGATAGTCCAGTCGACTTCGTTGAATTTTAATGAGTTATATAACTCATATCCAGACTCTTTTACTAAGTCAGCACTTCTTTGAATAGGTGTAAAATCACCTATCTCAAAAAGAAATATTAATGTTTCATTTGCCTTATGCTTCTCGCTTAAAATCTCTTTCATACGAGGTTCAAATTCATCTTTTAAATGTCTTAAATCATATCTTTTCATTACTTAACTCCGTTAACTAATTGTACTACAGTGGTGCTTCGCACATCACTTGCGCATTCTTCGCTAAAAAAGCAAAGCAGTTTGCTTTTTCTTACACTCATCATCTATCAACCTCACCAAATACGATGTTTGTTGTACCAATAATAGAAACAACATCTGGAATATAGTGACCTGGTAAAAGGTCAGTTAAAATACCTGTGTGCCAAAAAGATGGAGCACGTAACTTCAATCTGTATGGATATGGTCCACCCTGAGAGTTTATAAAGAAACCAAGCTCACCTTTTGGTGATTCAGTCGCTACATAAACTTCACCAACTGGTGGTCTCATACCTTGTGTTACTAGAACAAAGTGTTGCATTAAAGAGTAGTTTTGAGTCATAATATCTAGCTTTGGAGCTGAGATATATTTAGGTGCATGAGCCATTAACTCAGTCTCACCATCTTTTACACATTTGTTATACATATCTATTGTTTGATACAGAATTTTTGCAGACTCTCTCATCTCTTCCATATAAATACGGTAACGAGCGAAGTTATCACCCTTATCTGAGAAAGGTACATTAAACTCTACTTCATCATATAACTCATACGGCTCTTCTTTACGAATATCCCAAGCTACACCTGATGCACGTAGCATTGGACCTGTACAACCCCAAGAGAGTGCCATTTCAGTTGAAATAGTACCAACCTCTTCCATTCTCATAAGCCAGATACGGTTAGTATCTAGTAAATCTTCATAATCTTTGATATTTTCAGGAAGCTTGTTCAAGAAAACACGAAGTTGGTGAAGGAAAGAGTCTTGAATATCAAGAGGAACACCACCAATACGGATAGCCGCATGAGTAAGTCTCGCTCCACAATAACCCTCGATAATATCCATTAAGTACTCACGTTCACGGAATGCGAATAAAAATACTGTCATAGCACCAATATCAAGAGCTGTTGTCGCTAACCAAAAAAGGTGAGACATCAAACGGTTAATCTCTAAAAGCATCATACGGATAACTTTCGCACGACGAGGAACTTCAAGACCTATCAGTTTTTCAACTGCAAGTGCAAAACCATAGTTATTTGATGATGAAGCAATATAATCCATACGGTCAGTCGTAGGCATAAACTCATTATAAATCATATTTTCAGCCATCTTCTCCATACCACGGTGAAGATATCCAACATCAGGATGAGCTTTTGTAATCATCTCTTGTTGAAGGTGTAGCATTAAACGCAACTGCCCGTGAGCAGAAGGGTGTTGAGGACCAAAGTTAAGTACTAATTCATTATCTTCTCTATCGAAAGTAATATTTTCAAAAAACGGTGTTAATCTATTTTTTACCTGTGCCATTCTCTACCACCCTATCTTTGTGGATCATCAACAACAGTTGATGATTCTTTAGTAAATTTTTTAACGAGGAAAACGCCACCCTCTTCTTGATACTCTTGTGGATTTCTAGGTTCATCACCAGTAATCTTAGTACCTTTTGGAACTTCAAAACCAAGACGTGAAAAACGCTCAGAGTCGTAACGATCAACACGAGCAGTATCACGAATTTCAGGCCCAATAACATCACGAGCCTCTTTTCCGAAGATTTTATCCACTTCATACCATGCAGCAAACTCATCACCTTGTAATGGATAAGTTTTAAGTAGTGGGTGTCCTTGCCAATCATACGGAAGTAAGATACGTTTCATAAATGGATGATTATTTGCTTCGATTCCAAACATATCATACATCTCACGTTCACTCCAATCAGCAGAACGGAAAAGTTTTTCAACACTATCAACAGCATCACCATTATTTATGAAAAATTTAATACGAATACGTTTACGTTTTTCCATACTTAACATCTGATAGAAGATTTCAAAAGTGTTATCTTTTGATAACCAATCAATCGCTGACATCTCTGAAAGTTGTGTATATGTAAGAGACTCTTTCATATACTCTAAAACAGCATAAATATCATGGGCATTGATATAAACAACCATCTGCCCAACTTGAATAAAAGCCTCTTTTACATCAAACTTAGCTTTTAAAGCTGCTAAATCTGCTGCAAAAACCTTATCAGTTTCTACTTCTTCTTTAGGAACTTGTGGAGCTACATAGTATCTGTCAGTGTAGTAAGCTTTTGCTTGTACATCATTTTTAGGAGTATACTTTCTCATATTACATCAACCTTTTTGGCTTTTGAGCATTTCCAGCTTTGTTAGCACGAATTTTTTTCTGTAGTAGCATTACACCATACTGAAGTGTCTCAGGACGAGGTGCACAACCAGGTAGATAAAGGTCAACAGGAATAATACGGTCAACACCTTGAACAGTTGCATAAGTGTTAAACATACCACCAGTATTTGCACATGAACCCATAGAGATAACCCATCTAGGCTCAGTCATTTGGTCATATAAACGTTTAATAAACTCAGCATGTTTTTTTGTTAAAGTTCCTGCAACTATCATTACATCAGATTGACGAGGAGAAGCTCTAAAGATTGTACCAAAACGGTCAAAGTCATATCGAGATGCACCAGCGGCCATCATCTCAATACCACAACAAGCAAGACCATAAGTCATTGCCCATAGTGAGTTTGAACGTCCCCAGTTTACTATTTTATCTATAGATGTAAGTGCAACGGGAAGTCCACCATCTTGTGTATAATTTACTTTATGTTGTGCCATTCTAGAGCTCCTTTTTTCCATGCATATACAAAACCGATTGCAAGAAGTAATATAAACATTAACATCTCAGCAAAACCAAACCAACCTAATAGTTTAAAGTCAACTGCCCATGGGAACATAAATACAATTTCAACATCAAACAGTAAAAACAGAAGTGCGAACAGGTAAAACTGTGGCGAAATTCTATTTGGTTGTTTTGTGATTTCTGGTCCACACTCATAAACTGAGAGTTTAATCTTTTCACTATCTTTTTTTGCAAGTGCGCGACTCGCTAGACGTGCAATTACCGTTGTTGCCATAAATGCACCAAACGTTACTACGAAGAGGACAAATACACCGAAATACGGGTTTGCAGTACTAATATGCTCCATATAACCTACCTTTTAAAATTCTTTTTAAGAATATATTTGTTTTCCACACTTTAGAACAGCTAATGTTCAGACATGGCTGTCCCTTTGTAAATTGGAAAAAACAGTTACTGCACTATATCAAAAAGAGTATTAAACGAAAGTTTTATGCTTGGAAATTATAAATCGATGTCACTAAATGCAACACCGAGAGGAAGAAATTTAGAACTATTTAACTAAAAAACCCATAGATTTTTCACTATCAAAATCTCCAGTTTTTTCTCGATTGATTTCATCAACAAAATCTTCTACTCTAAAGAGAGGTTCATTTGAGACTGCAACCTTATAAGCTGTATTTTTTACTATCAAGTTAATTTGACCACCTGTTAAGTCATACTCAGCTAATTTTTTTATCTCAAAATCTTCAGAGTAAGGAGCATCAAGAGGCAACATTAGTTCCCATAACTCTTCTCGTTGCTCTTTATTTGGACGTTTAAACTCTATCTTATAATTAAAACGTCGGGAGAATGCTTTATCAATATTTTCTAGTAAATTGGTAGTCGCTATTAGCATTCCACGAAATTTTTCTATCTGTTCTAAAAAGATATTTTGCATCTGGTTGTGCATCTGATCTGAACCTGTTATAGCTCCACTGCTTCTTGCACCTAAAAATTGATCTGCTTCATTGAGTAGAAGAATTGGTTCTGTCTTTGTTTTTTCACTTAACTCATAAAAAGTATCAAAGATTTTACGAACATTTTTCTCACTCTCCCCTACATACATAGAGAGAATTTTAGAACAATCAAACACTAGAACTTGGCGTTTAAGAGATTTTGCAAGAGAGTAAGCTGTCATCGTTTTACCCGTTCCAGCAGCTCCATAGAAGATAATACGAGCATCAATACCGCTCTTTTTATCTTTAATTCCCCATTTTACAAGTCTTGCCACTACCTCTTTATCAACCTGCTGCATAAGATTGTCAAGAGTCTCTCTCGTCTTTTCATTCAGAACTACATCATCCAATGTAGTATCACTATCTATAAGCTCAAAAATCTCTTGCTCTTCTATAAGAGCATCGAGTTTAAGTTTTGTAACTTTTTTTCTCTTTTGTGGGTGGATAATACTCTGTAGTACCTCATCAACTATGTAAAAAGCACGACTAATTCCACCAAAAGGATTTAGCATCTCTTCATAATCAATAATACCCGAACTTAAAAGATTTGCACCATCCTCTAAAAGTGAACGATTTTTAATACGCTCATACTCATCTAAAGAGATTAAATCTATAAGAGCATTCATCTCACGAAGTGAACTATCAGTCGCACTATACTCCTCACGAAGAAGAGCTATAAAGATAACTTCTTCAAGATTGTTCATCTTTTTCTGTTTAAAAAATTTATCTAAAACAAGGTTTTCAGATGTCTCTTCCACTCGTAAAGAGATTCTCTTCTCTAAAAGTTGAAGTTTATTCTGTAATCTATCTATACCCAAAGAGTGCTCATGAACATTTTGACGAATAAGTGACATCTTCTGATAGAGTTCTATGCGAAAAAATTGATCCTGCAGATACTCTAAATGATCGGCATATGCTTTAACATCAGGCAGATCTATCTCTTGTGAACCCTCTTGAAGTAGTTTAAGAAAAGAGGGTGTTAATCCAACTGCTGTATTAAGTAACTCTAATGGGGTTACATCAGAAATTTTCATTGGAGTAAAACTCTGCTGATGAATCCAACCGAGTTCAAGCAAGTTTTTGAGTTCACCTAAGTGCTCTAAGTGCTCATAATTATCAACACTATAAAGATCTTCGAGTAGCTCTAAAATGAGAATATCATCCTGACCTTTCATATATGCCTTAGCCATGTACTGAAGCACATTTGCTTCAGTATTAGTACATTTAAGATGCACAAAAATATCAGATTTTTCAATATCTTTTTGAGATAAAAAGTTAACTAAATTTTTCAAAGTTTTCCTTAAAATTTATATCCAACACCTGCTGATATTATCAAAATATTTGAATTTGTAAAAGTACCATCAACATCATCATTTTTCACTGTTAAATCATCTACCATTGAGTAAAGAGCAGAGAATCCTAAATTTATTTTATCAGTTAGGTCATAACGAGTACCAAAAGATACAGAAATTGAATCAGATGCAGGAAGTTCAAAAGAAATTTTAGATTCAGGAACTGGTGAGCTATCTTTTACCATTCCTGCCATTAATGTTAATTTCTTCAATTTTTGTGTCACACCTACTCTATAAACACTCGTATCTTTCCATCCTTTTGTAACAGGATCATCAAAATATGGTACTAAAATATTGTTAATAGGACTAGCATAGTTAAAGTCTAGTTCTGAGTAAGCAGACCAATAAGTTCTTTCAAATACAAACTCAACTGTCGTATCTGTCGAAAAAGTATATGCAGCAGCAATATTTAATGCAGCAGGGAGAGGAACACTTACTGTACTCCCACCATCATAAACCTTTGCATCACCAATATAAAGCTTTGCATTTCCCTTCTCTGTAAGATCAACACGTGAACGATATGTTACACCAAAATCTAAGTTACTTGTAGGTTTATATGCTAAAGCAAGATTATAACCAAAATCTACACTATCACCTGTCATATCACGTGATGCTGCAGAACTACTTTTTACAATTCCTGAAGAGTAAATTATTCGAAAACCAACAGCAAAAGCCAACTTATCTGTTACAGAAAATGCAGCTGTTGGATTAAATTCTACTACTTCTAAAGTAAACTCTTTTGCTTTATCAATAGCAGGAGAGTCATTCCAACGTTTAGAGAGACCACCAGGGACAACTACACTTAAACCTACCCGAGCATTACCTAGTTTAGGAGAGACATAATTTGTTGAAGGAATTAAAAAAGATTCACTCTCTGCATCAATATCAACACCAGTCTGATCTCCCGAACCTTTATAATTAGTAGGGTCAATACCTATATAAATTAAATCCATTTCAAGATTTTGCTCATCTTTCATAAAAATCATATTTGCAGGATTATAATAAGCAGCATCTGCACCCGTTGTATGTGCCACATTTGCAGCTGAAAGTGCTACACCATTTGTAGAGACTTCAGGAATTTTATATCCACCTGCATAGATAGCTGTAGTAGCCACTAAGGACAATGTTGTTAATTTAAGTAAATTTTTCATTATTCAATTTCTCCTGATCTAATTGCATTAAACCATGTAACAGCAGCACCATATGCCTCTGGACCACAATTAGCATGTATAAAAGGGTGTGTAGCATCTACTTGTTGAGATAAAACTGATGTAGGAATAGCTGTTAAAATAACATCTGCGCCACTTGCTTTAAATTTGTTATATGTATTGTTTGCCTCACTAAAAGGAATAATATCATCATCTAAACACTGAATTAGATTTGTTTTTGTTCTTGGTGTCCAGTTATCAATGTTATTCTCCGCAAACCTATTTCTTGCTATAGAATTTAAATTTGTTGTGTAATCATCTAAAAAACTCTGTTGAAAGAGCTCATTAGCTGTATGTGTATAGAAGCCATAATCTGTAACAGTACCATCCTCATCTACTGCTCCTAGTCCCAATATAATATGAATAGCTACAGTATCATAATTACCATCAAATGCAGTTTCAAATTGAGTAGCAGTAGGTATAGCTATCTCACTCAAGTTAAAATCAGGATAATAATAAGAATAAGAGTATGTTAAATCAGCTAAAAATGCAGGATATGGCATAAGTCTTGTCGCATTTAACTCAACATCTGCTAAATCTTCTACATTATAAGGTCCAGCCATTGGAGCAATACCCATTAGATTTACATTTGTAAGATTACTCTCTACACTCTGTGCAAGAGCCATAGCATTATAACCACCCTCAGAATAACCCGTAATATAGAGTTGATTATTTAAAATAACACCATTTTCTTCCATATAATTCATACTTGCTTTAATCATATCCAAAGATGCACGAGCTGCTGATTCTTTCATGATATAAGGATGTACAGTAGAGTTAGAATCACCAAAACCAATATAATCAGGATAAATTGCAGCAAAACCTGCATAACCACTCATCAAGACAGAAAGAGGATAGTCAGGAATTCCATTTGTCTGTTCTACATTTGTTGGTGCATCTGAATTTAAAAAGATTGTTCCATGATTATCACAAATCATAGAAACAGAAAAGCTTTTACCAATAGAAGCTAAATAAGCTTTATATGCCTCTGTAGGTATCGGTATAACTAATAAACCTGATGCAACAATAGCTTCACCATTTTGATTTACTGTGTTATAGCTTATTTTTATAGATTGTGTTTCAAAAGCATTTGTCGCACTTGAAGTGATACCACCTTGAACATAAGCCAACATTGTAGATGATGTCACATTATCTATCACACTTGCACTTACAAGTTGAGCCTGTCCATCTTCTACACTATTAGCACCAGTATTTCCATCTGTTCCACAAGCACTTATAAATGCTACTATTGATAAGCTAAGTAAATATTTTGTGCCTTTTTTTATAGACTTATTCAAATCTAGCCCCTTTTTTTAATTTAAGACTAGTTTATCAAAAAAATATATAAATTTAGATTATTTTACAAAAGAGTAAAGTAGTTCTATCTCTTCTTTCCAAATCGTATCATCAATAGTCTCTAAAACAAGAGGGATATCATCCATTCTCTCATCATTCATCAAAAATCTAAAAGCATCAAGACCTATCTCTCCTTTACCTAGAGAGTGATGTCTATCTACATGAGAGCCTAGTGGTGGTTTTGAGTCATTTATATGCATACCCATAAGGTATTTAAAGCCTACTATATCTTCAAACTCACTCCATGTTTTATCGTAAGCTTCTCGTGTTCTTATATCATATCCTGCTGTAAACATATGACAAGTATCTATACAGACACCAATACGGGATTTATCCTCTACCTTGTCGATAATGTGTGCTAAATGCTCAAAACGCCAACCGAGGTTACTCCCCTGTCCTGCTGTATTTTCCATAACTGCACTTACACCCTCTGTCTTATCTAAAGCGATATTGATAGACTCAGCTATCACATCTAAACAGACATCTTCAATAGGTTTCATCACTTCTAAATTCTCTTTATCTGCTTTTTTCACTTTTGCCAAGTGACTTCCAGGGTGAAAGTTCAATCTATCTAGTCCTAAAAGTTGACAACGCTCTAACTCATCTATAAACGCCAAACGAGATTTTTCAAGTTTCTCAGTTTCAGGATGCCCTAGATTTATAAGATAAGAGTCATGTGGAAGAACATGCTTTGGAAGGATTCCACTTGCATCTAACATACTCTTAAACTTATCTATAGTCGCTGTGTCTAAATCTTTTGCTACCCATTGGCGTTGATTTTTTGTAAAGAGAGCAAATGCTTTTGCCCCTATAGCCTCAGCATTTGAGACAGCGTTGTAAACGCCACCACTCGCAGAGCAGTGTGCTCCTACAAACTTTTTTATTTTACTCATATTATTGTATATCCTTGATCTTAAAAATTATTCTATTTTTTTTGTCTTTAAAAAAAGTTTCTTTTTTACTAACTTTATATATGATATTTACATTTTCATTACGTATTTTTTGCTGAAATCCCATACGGGATTGAACTCTATTCTTTCCATCATATATCTGACGAGATAGAAGTATGTTTTGTAAAAGGTCATCTGGATAGTTGGCGTTTAAGTACTCTTTATTAAAATTGCTCTTAAACATACATCCCTCTTTTACACATACGAAATGATTTATAGCTATCTCTTGAACACTTACACCAGCCATAAAAAGCTCTAGCTCTACATCATCGCCACTATGACGAATATAACCTAAGTCTGAAAATTTTAATTTTGGTGTTTTTATAATGATGATTTTGGACTCTTCGTGTTTGTAGTTTTTTAAACTACATCCACTAAATAAGAGTCCTATGAGAAGGAGTAAGTAAGAGAGTTTCATCAACTACTTTTGAAGAAACTTACCACATTTTTTGCTTTCGTTTCCACTAAAGCATCCGATTTCTACAGCTGTTCCATTTTGAGCTACCACTTGACGTTTACACTCATCTTTCGCTATACACTCTTTGTTATCACATCCTACATTTTCTGGTAATTGTGCCATTTTTAATTCTCCATATTTTTATAATTCCGAATTTTATCGAATTTTTTTGCATTTTGTCATATATTTATAAATTTTTTAATAAATAAAGTATAATCTATTTTGTTTCCATCTGGAATACTTAGAATTATAACACAAGTAAAAAAACAATGAAAATACACATAGATATCGACTCTTTTTTTGTAAGTGCTGCACGAATTACTGACCCATCACTCGAGGGTAAACCTGTAGCTATTGGTGGAAGAAGTGATACTAAAATCTTTTCTAAAGATGCAAAAAATCAAACAGTTAATTTTAAAAACAGAGGCTCTTTCGTGCCAACTTTTTATAAGGCTTATGAGAGTAAAGATGACGATATAGATGCTTTTAAAGACCCTGATGGTCGGATTCGTGGGATTTTGACCACTTCATCCTATGAGGCGAGATCTTTTGGTATCAAAACAGCAATGACCATTAGAGAGGCACTTCAACTATGCCCTCACCTTATCATCAAAGCACCAAACATGTCACTCTATCAAGAACTTTCCCATCAACTTCACGAGTTTTTGATGAAAAAAATTCCTCTTATTGAACAAGCGAGTATTGATGAATTTTATGGAGATTTAAGTGGATGGGTTGAGGATGAAGATGTTCCTACCTTTATTCAAAATTTAAAACTAGAGATTCAAAAAGAGATAAAACTCCCCGTTTCAATAGGAGCAGCACCAACTCGCTATATCGCAAAACTTGCCACTACTTATGCAAAACCTTTCGGTATTAAAACCATAGGAGCTGAAAATTTTGATGAGTTTGTAAACCCAATACTTGTTGGTAACTTTGCAGGAATAGGCAAAAGTATGAAAGAGAAACTTTCAGGAGTTCATATTCATACGCTAGGTGAACTGCGTAAAAACAGAGGCATTTTAGAGTCTTGGAGTCCTTATGCCAAAGAGTTATATAAACGAGTTAATGGAGAAGCCGATGCCCCTATTAAAACAACTTATAGGCGAAAATCTATAGGAATCAGTAGAACATTTGATACTCTTTTTGACAGAGTAGAGCTTAAACGCCGAGTTCATGTTCTCGCTCGTCATCTCAGTTTCGCTATTTTAAAACTTGATGTAATTCCAACTGTTTTTCATTTGAGCATATCTTATGAAATGAACCACAGTTCTCATAAAAACATCTCTTTAGCTGAAATATTTACAGAAAAAAAGTTTGACACCTTATGCTCAAAACTTTTCCTAGATGCAGACACACAAAAAAGACTCAAAGTTATTCGTCTGAGTATCACCTGTTCCTCTTTTACAAGAGACTCAAAAAAAGAGCTATCACTCATAGGTTTTGAAGAAGAACAGAGAATGAAAAGACTCACAAACTCAACACAAATACTACGAGAAAAGTATGGTATAGATACTTTTAAATGGGGGAGTGAACTCTAATCAAAATTAATATTAGTGCCTTCTCTTTTAAACAGAAATTGCTACTTTAATACTAATAACTTCCTATTTCTTCTTGAACAATTTTCTTTAATTTTTCAGTTAGAATATTATCTTGTTCCGTTTTTGAGTACATAGTAACTAAATATAAAATAGTATCAGTTTTATAGTAAGTGATGATTCTAAAACCTCCACTTTTACCTGTTGGTATTGAGGAGTTTGAAACTCTAACTTTAAAGATATTTTCACCTAAATTTATACCTATTTCTGGGTTTGATGACAACTTGTCTATTAAATCAATTAAGTCATTCTTAATTTTAGGAAATTTTTTCTTTAATTTTTTAACATCTTTTTCAAATCTAGGAATTGTTTCAATTTTAAAGTTCATTTAAAAAATCTTGAATTGGTCTTGAAGTTACTTTTCCCTGTTTTATAAGGTTAATTTCATTTAACCCATTTTTAAAATTATTGATGATTTCATCATCTGTATTATCAAGTTTAATAACTTCTACCCCATCATTCTGAAAATGTTCTAGCATCCATAAAACTTTTTGTGCTATTGTTTCATTTTGAAAATTTACTGCTATTTGCATTTTCACTCCTTAAATTTTATTACTTTATTATATCTAAAAATATCAAATGTTAAAAAAGGTATTTTATTTGATGATTTATACTGCTATATGTCAAAACTCTTTTTTAACTAACTTACTATTTATATAAATACTTTTAAAGCATCTTCAAACATAATGGCATAAATATCTTTTATAAAACTACTATCAATTATATTTTTTCTGTTAGTAGCTTCACTAACTATGACATCATAAGCTTTTACAAAGCCTAAAGGTTGACTTTAGCCGATAAATTTCCGCTAGGTGATTTATTGATTACTCTGTTTTGTTAACTTGCTTGTAAGTGTGTATTTTCTTCTTTTAATCTTTCAGCAATCCAAACTTTAATGATTGATTGTCTCGTCACTCCTATTTTTTTTGCTTCTTTATCTAGTGACTCTATAACCCATTGTGGAAAATCAACATTTACTTTTTTGGTGTCTGTTTTAAGAGCATTTGGTCTTGTTGCTTTTGAGAAGTCAAGGTATTCACTTATATCTTCTCCGTTATCAAATTTTTGATCAAACTCTTTAGCTGTTATTATTTTCATAATTCTTCTCCTCATTTTTTCTACATCTTCGGACACTTATAATTCTGTTTATGTCTTCTCTTATTGTAAATATTACAACAAAGCATTTTGTGAGTGTTTTTGAGATGAGAGCATAGCGAATTTCATTATGAGACCACTGCACAGTAACACCTAAAAATAAATCCAACTAAAACCCCTGAACCAAGCACTTTATAGGTAGTTTTTAGTTAAAATAGGACTAATAAATAGAGGTGGCAAAG
>Ga0256837_1002080_pt1 | contig 12828 bp, 13 predicted proteins | sample 4562384metaG_FD_185976 | JGI IMG/M metagenome (GOLD analysis project Ga0256837, IMG submission 185976) | Hydrothermal vent microbial communities from Guaymas Basin, Mexico - 4561-384 | ecosystem: Environmental > Aquatic > Marine > Hydrothermal vents | place: Mexico: Guaymas Basin | collected... | reverse complement strand
TTTAATGCTGTTGTTGAAAAAACAAAAGAGCTTATTCCATTAAAAAATATTAAGTATATTATCTTACATCATCAAGACCCTGACTTGGCAGCTTCAGTTCCAGCACTTGAACAGTTAATAGATAGAGATGATTTACAGATTGTTACACATTCAAGAATCACAGTCTTAATTAAACATTATATGCTTAAATCTAGTTACTATGAAGTAGATAAAAATGATTTTGTTTTAGATACTAAAAATGGTTTATCTTTAAATTTTGTAACAACTCCTTATTGCCATTCTCCAGGGGCATTTGTATCTTATGAACCTAATTCTAAATCATTATTTTCTAGTGATATTTTTGGAGGGCTTGAAGAATCTTGGGAGTTTTATGCTGATGAAACATACTTTGAAAAAGCAAAATTGTTTCACGAATCATATATGCCTAGTCGGAATATTTTTAATTACACTCTTAAGAAAATAGAAAAATTAGATATTGAGATGATTCTTCCTCAACATGGTTCAATTATTAAAAGAAAATTTATACCTAAACTTATAGATGATATGAAGAATCTTGATTGTGGAATCTACATAGATAAAAAGTACCAAAAAGATTTAATTGATGTTATTGAAAAATTAGAGGTTGAGATAGAGAAAAATAGCCAAAAAGATAAAATGTTATACGAACAAGCAAAAACTGCTCAGATGGGTGAGATGTTGGGGATGATAGCTCACCAATGGCGACAGCCTTTAAATGCTATGAGTGCTTCGGCTATAAACCTATCATTGAAACAAGAATTTGGTATATTGAATGAAGAATCTATAACTGAACATAGTGAATTTTTACAAGAGACAACCCAAAAAATGTCGAAAACCATAGAAACTTTTATGAACTTTTTTAAACCAAAAAGTGGAAAACAAGATTTAACATTTGATGATATTATAAATGAAGTTTCATCACTCATAGAGGGGCAATTAAAAAATAAAAATATTAAATTTTTATCTATAAGTGATTATTCATATATAAATGTATATCAATCTGAATTATCCCACATACTTATAAATCTTATAAAAAACTCTATTGATGCTTTTGATGAAAAAGAGATTGAAAATAAAATGGTAGAGGTTAAGTCATACTTAGATGGTGAGTTTGTAATTATAAAAGTTATAGACAATGCTGGTGGGATACCTAATGATGTTATAGAAAAAGTTTTTAACCCTTACTTTACAACTAAAGAGCAGGGAAAAGGGACAGGGATAGGCTTACATATGACACAGAGAATAGTAAAAGAGATTTTTTATGGAACTATTGATGTTGAAAATAGTAAAGATGGAGCTATCTTTACTATAAAATTTCCTAAGTAAATTTTAGTTTAAAACTTTAGAATTAGCAAGAGCTTTCTCTATCTCCTCTTTGGAGATATCTCCACTTAAGTTTAACTCTACATTTCCATCTTTACCCGTAACTTCCATCCCCTGAATCTTCTTTTTAGTTTCATCACTCATACATTCACATTTTCCAGTAGAGCAGTTTTCAACCATAGTTATAATACTTTGTTTTTTAACTTCACCACTAAAAGAGATTTTTACGCCATTGTTTGTTGCATTTACAAATTTGTTCATAATTTATACCTTTGTATTATTTGAGAAAGATTTTACAAGAATAAAGTTACAATTTGATTATGAAAAATAATTATATAAATATAAGTTCTACTAATTTAGGTGGAACTCTTTTTATTCCAGCTACACATAAAAATTTGTTTGAAGTTGTTGAGGGAAAAAAGTATCCAAATCTTAAAAGTGTTTTGATTGATTGTGAAGATTCTATAAATAATGAAGATTTAGAGTTAGCATTACAAAAGATAAAACAGTTACTTCTAAATATTAACAACTCTAAATGTCTAGTATTTATAAGACCAAGAGATATAGAGATACTAAAAGAGATTTTAACTTATGATGGGGTAGAAAAGATTGATGGTTTTATACTTCCTAAGTTTTCATTGCAAAATGCTGAGGAGTATTTGAGTATTTTAGAATCTTCATCTCATTGTATTATGCCTAGTATTGAGGGCGAGGAGCTATTTGACAACTCTAAACTAATGCAACTAAAAAATATTTTAAAACCATATTCGGAGAAAATAATTTTAATCCGTTTTGGTTTAGAGGATATGCTGAGACAATTAAAGATGAGAAGAGAGTGTAGTGATTCTATTTTCGATTATAGTGTTAGTTCTACGGTTTTAGGAAATTTTATAGCTATTTTTAAGAGTGCTGGATTTAGCATTAGTGGTGGCGTTTACCCATGCTTTAATGATAGTGATGGTTTTAAAAGAGATCTCAAAAGAGATTTGAAAGAGGGACTTTTTTCCAAGACAATTATCCATCCAAATCAGATTGCTATTTGTAATGAAATTTATAAAGTATCTCAAAGAGAGTTTGATGAGGCTTTAGAAATTTGTGAATCTTTTAAAAGTGTTTTCTCGCAGAATTCAAAAATGGTAGAAAAAGTTACTATGCTTCCTTACTCTCGAGAGATTCTGTTGAGGGCAGAAATTTATGGAATTAGAGATTTATCATAGGTTTTATATGATAATATACAAATTAATAAAAATTTTTAAAAGGGAAAAATTTTAATGCTTAATATTAAAGAAGAGTTTTTACTGCCATTTAAAAGAATATCGATGGCACATATTGTGGTGGCATTGATTCTATTTGGCAATGCATTTATATTTACTGAGAATCAAATATCATTTATTGTTCAACTTATCCTTTGTATTTTGGTTTTATTACACCATCTTGATGATAATATCCTCAAGAGATCGATGCTTAGTTATATTGATAAAATAAATGAGGATCATAACTATCAAGAGACACTCATAGAATCAAATAATAATGCAATAATCGCTATAAATGAAGAGCGAGAAATTCTTACTTTTAATAAGAAAGCTGAAAAGATTTTTGGATTTAGCAAAGATGAGATGATAGGGGAGGATAAGCTTCACCTTATTATGCCAGAAGGTTTTTTTAAAAAACATGATGAAGCATCACTCTCTTTTTTTAAATCAAAAAAATCAATTGGTATTCTACATAACACCCATGAACTTTTTGGGAAACGGAAAAATGATGAAATTTTCCCTATTCGAATCTCTTTTGGGGTAAATAAAAAGTCAACTATTGTGATAGCAAATATTTCAGATATTACATATGAACAAGATGCTAAAAATGAGCAATTACGATTGATACATGAGGTAGAAGAAACTCAAACAGAGGTTATTACAACTCTGGGTACAACCATAGAGAGTAGAGATGAAAATACTAAAAATCATGTTGATAGAGTCTCTTTATATTCAAAAAGATTGGCACTTCTTTGTGGTATAGATGAGGATGAGGCTGAAAAAATAAAATTAGCTTCACCTTTGCATGATGTTGGAAAAATAATTATCCCAGATAGTATCTTAAATAAGCCATCTTCTCTGACTAAAGATGAATATGAGATAATTAAATCTCACTCACAAGCTGGTTATGATATTTTAAAGAACTCAAAAAGAGAGTTGTTGAAAATGGCAGCGATAATAGCCTATCAGCATCATGAAAAATTTGATGGAACTGGTTACCCTCAAGGTTTAAAAGGGGAGGAGATACATATATATGGAAGAATCACAGCGATTGCAGATGTATTTGATGCCCTATCAACACCAAGAGTATATAAAGAGGCGTGGAGTGATGAGAAGGTAAGAAAGGTATTAGCAGAAGGTCATGGCACTGCTTTTGATCCGATTCTTTTAGATATGTTTTTAGATAATTTTGATGAGTTTGTTGAGATTAGAAACTCTCTACTTTAGTAATAATAACGGATAAATAAATAAATAATTATTGCTCGTTCCCAAGCTCAAGCTTTTAAAAGTTATACCTAGCCCTTTTACTTGTAGTTCATAAAAATTTATAGCATCATCTAATTCATATTTTGCTTCTGGTAGAAACTCTATTTTCATTAGTTAAAAACTTCTTCAAAAGATATAGTTTCTATTTTATTTTCTCTATAATTTAGAAGTCTTTTTTCTGCTTCATTAGCCCAAATATTGTCAATATCTTCATCTGGTACATCTAAACTTTTTAGTAAACCTTCAACAATTATATATCTTTCTTGAGGATTTAATTGTAATGCTTCTTGTAGTATTTGTATATTACCCATTTTTAATTTACTTCTATAAAATAAGGGTATAATTCTAAAAAAGATTAAAATATGCCTACTACAAAATTTTCTACACTTCCGTTATCTTCAGATATGGTAAATAACCTAAATAAATTAGGTTATGAAACTATGACACCAGTTCAAGCTCAGGCACTTCCACATATCTTGGAAAACAAAGATGTAATTGCTCAAGCTAAAACAGGTAGTGGTAAGACTGCTGCATTTGGAATCGGGCTTTTAAATAAGCTGGATGTGAAAAGGTTTAGAGTTCAGTCTTTAGTGCTTTGTCCAACAAGAGAGTTAGCAGACCAAGTGGCAAAAGAGTTAAGAAACATAGCTAAGTTTACACATAATGTGAAGATTCTAACTCTAGTTGGTGGAGCTTCATTTGGTGTTCAGTTAGGTTCACTAAAACATCAAGCACACATTATTGTTGGAACACCAGGAAGGGTTTTAAAACATCTAAAAAAAGAGACTTTGAACTTAGAGAATCTAAATACTTTAGTGTTAGATGAAGCAGATAGAATGCTAGATATGGGTTTTATAGAGGAGATTCAAGAGGTTTTATCATTTGCTCCAAAAGAGAGACAAACACTTCTTTTTTCAGCAACATATACTAATGAGGTACTTAATATTAGTAACTCATTACAAAAAGATGCTGTTAGTGTAAAAACTACAAGTACCGAGATAGAGAACAATATAAAAGAGGTTTTTTACGAATCTAACAATAAGATAGATACCTTAATCTCTATTTTCTCTACATACAAGCCTGAAAATATTATTGTTTTTACAAATACAAAACTTGAAGCTAAAGAGGTTGCTGATAATCTACAAAAAAATAAGATAGATGCTCTAGCGATTCATGGGGATTTGGAGCAGTATGAAAGAAACGATGTTTTAGTTCAGTTTTCTAACAAATCTTGCCCTGTTTTAGTTGCAACAGATGTAGCTGCAAGGGGTTTAGATATAAAAGAGTTATCAATGGTAGTAAACTATGATATACCTCACTCTATGGAGACATATACACATAGAATCGGTAGAACTGCAAGAGCAGGAAAAGATGGTCTTGCTATGAGTATTTACGATTCTTTTGAGACAGAAAAAGCATTAGAGTATAGAGATGATAAAAGAGAGTTTGAAGATTCTTCATCTATAAATAAAAGTAGTGGCTTTGAGATGAAACCTCAGTATGTAACACTTGTTATTGAGGGTGGGAAAAAAGATAAGGTTAGAGCAGGTGATATTTTAGGTGCTTTAACTGGTGATGTTGGTCTAAGTGGTAGTTCTATTGGAAAGATAGATATTTATGATAGACAAAGTTATGTAGCTATTGAGAGTAGATTTATAAATCAAGCTCACAAAAAACTTCAAAACTCAAAAATAAAAGCTAAGAGATTTTCTGTTTGGATTTTATGATTTACTCGTTCCAAAGCTCCAGCTCGGGAACGAAAATAATAACTATTATTCCTTATTTATGCACTAGCTTGAAGCTTAACACCAAAACTATCAAGAACTTTCATTACAGTTTCAAATCTAGGTTTTGCACCATCTTGAAATGTTTTATAGAGACTTTCTCTACCTAAGCCTGTATCTTTTGCTATTTGGCTCATACCTCTTGCTTTTGCAATGTTACCAATCGCTCCAAGAAGTTCATCTGTATCTCCATCTGCTAAAACTTGAGATAAATACTCTGCTATCATCTCTTTAGAATCAAGATATTGTGAAACATCAAATGTTGTTAAATTACTCATCTTCTAGCTCCCTACATAATTGTTGTGCTTTTGCTATATCTTTACTTTGGGTTGATTTATCCCCACCAACAAGCAAGATAACAATTTCATCTGCTTTTTTAGTATAGTAAACTCTATAACCAGCACCTACTGTAATTCTAAGTTCACTTACTTCTGAACCAACAGATTTATGATCTCCAAAATTACCATTTTTAACTCTGTCAATTCTTCGTAATACAGCAACCTTACCCTTTATATCTTTAAGTTTAGTTAGCCACTTAGAAAACAGATTAGTTTGTTTTATTAAATACATGATATTATTGTATCTTATTAGATACAATTATGTCAATAGTTGTATTGTTTTCGTTCCCAAGCTCCAGCTTGGGAGCGAGATAACAATTTAGTTTTTATAAAAAAGCTCACAAAAAACTTCAAAACTCAAAAATAAAAGCTAAGAGATTTTCTGTTTGGATTTTATGATTTATAATTGTTTAAATATTTAGTAAACTCTAAATCTGTAATAGGTTTAGAGTAGTAATAACCTTGAAATAGGTCACACTTCATCTCTTTTAGTAACTCTATATGTTCTTTCTCTTCAACACCCTCAGCAACAACTTTTAAACCAAGTGAATGAGCCATTGTTATAATTGTTTCAACAATTATTCTATCCTCTTCATCATCAACTATATCCATAACAAAAGATCTATCAACCTTAAGTGTATCGATAGGAAATTTTTTAAGATAAGAAAGAGAGGAGTGACCTGTTCCAAAATCATCAATAGATATAGATAGCCCAATATTTTTGAGAGTTTGTAGTGTTCTTAGTGTTTCATCTAAATTTGACATAGACAAACTCTCTGTTATCTCAAACTCTATATTGTGTGGATTTATCTTATACTCTTTTATCATACTCTCTATAAACGAACTTAGATTAGAATCTTGAAATTGTCTAGAGGATAGATTTATCGCAATTTTAAGATTCTCAAATCCATTATTGTGCCACTCTTTAGTTTGAGCAAGAGCTTTTTGAGTAATAATATTTCCAAGTTCTATCATCATACCAGTACTCTCTGCAATGTTGATAAACTCATCAGGAAATATAAGCCCTTTAGTTGGGTGTTTCCATCTAACTAATGCTTCTGCTCCATATATTTTATTACTAATAGCATAAATTTTTGGTTGGTAATATACTTGAATCTGTTCAGGATTTTTTATAGCCTCTACCAAATCTTGTTCTAATTCAAGTTGGTTACTAATATGATTTCCCATACTTTTTTTGTAAAGTTTATAAGAGTTTCTACCACTATTTTTAGCTTCATACATAGCAGTATCAGCATCTTTGATAAGATTATCAACATCAAGAGAATTATCAGGGTAGATAGAGATACCAACACTTGTTGTTATAAAAAGTTGATGATTGTCTACCGTATGTTTTATTTGAAGGGCAGATACAATTTTTTGAGCAATATTTTGTGCATCGCTAACTGTTTTTACAGTTGGAAGAAGAATCACAAACTCATCCCCACCAATTCTGGCTAAAGTATCAGATTCTCTAATTAGATTCCCTAAAAGGTTAGATACATAAATGAGTAACTTATCGCCAACTTCATGACCGAGGGTATCATTAATAAGTTTGAAATGGTCAAGGTCTAAAAATATTACGGCTAGTTTATTACTATTTCTTCTTGCATGTTGAAGAGCTTTTGTTAATCTATCTTTAAATAGTAGCCTATTTGCAACACCAGTAAGAGAATCATAATAGGCAAGTTTTTCTATCATCTTTTGATTTTTAATCTCTTGAGTAATATCTAGTGTAACAGCAGTAATAGATGGATATATATTTGCCTCAGTATCGGCATACCCTTTTGTTTGAACATGGATAATCTCTCCATTATTTAATTGTATAGAGTATTTTATATTAAACTCAGAACCTCGCTTTACAGATTTTTCAATCGTATCAGATACTATTTTATAGTCAGTATCCACTATATAGTCTAAAAATTCTAACCATTTAATATATTTTTGATTTTCTATTTTTAGTATCTTATACATCTCATCACTAAGTGTGAGTTTTTTATCTGCTGTGTCATATCCCCAACTTCCCACTTTTGCTATCGCTTGAGCATTTTTAAGGTGAGCCTCTTTTTTCTTAATCTCAATTTTTAACTCTTGTTCTGTATCGATAAAAGTTAAAATATTTTCTATCATCACATTAGCAGATGTTTTAATAGAACTTATCTCATTTTTTGTAAAATCCTCTTTACAGGGTAGCTTTTTTGGAGAGTATGGATTAAAATTTTCTAGTGATTGGGCTAGATCACTCAATGGTTGTAGAGATTTATAAAAGAAAGATAGTAGTACAGTGATAGAGAGGATAAAGAAGAGGGTACTGAAGGCAAGGATAGTATAAAAATTATTCATAAATTTATCATAAGATTTTTTTGAATAGACTAAGGTCATAGTCCCTATTTGTGATTCTGTAGTTGGGTCAATAAGTATAGTTTTAGATAGGAACTCTCCACTATTTTCAAACTCTTTTATAGTTTTTTTGTTTCTTGAGAAAGTAAGTGCTTTATCTAAAAAGCTTGATTCTATTTTTAGCAGTAATACATCATTATCTAAAATAGCCTTATTTCCTATCTCATTAACTGCTGTTAGGAACTGATAGCTTAAATTTAGAGATAAAGAGGGTGCTATATTTTTTTCAATTATAGAGATTTTTTCGGTCATTAAATCCTTGTATCCCTTACTAAAAATATACTCAACACTTAAAAGTATAAAGGAGAGGAAGATTAAAATAGAGATAGAAAATACAGATATTGTTTTAAAGGTAATGGAATCTTTATTGATTTTCAACATATACTTTCCTATCCTTAGTTTATAATCTTATTTATAAATATTTTATCTAAACCTGCTAAATAAATAGGTTTTATTTGTGTAGATTTAAAGTTTATGAGTAGATTAACTACATCTTGTTTATATATAGTAGAGATACTAAGTAAAACAGGTCGAAGATTAATATGTGCTGTTCTAATTGCATCTATGTTTATAATTGGTTGAACTCTCTCCCCAATATTTATGGAAATCATAACTCCAGACTTTAAATTATCTTTTAGGTATGAAAAAGTTAAAGCTTGATTCTCTTTTGCAATATCTATAACATTCTTAATATTTTTTTTATTACTCGGAAATAGATAATAAATATTTGCTTTAGTATTTTTTATACTTTTATATAAAACAATTTTAGTTTTTATAGAGTGATTTTTAATCCCATTTTGATATTTCGTATCTATCTTATTTCTCAACGATACGGCACTCTTGTACTCTTTCTTGTTATATACAATCGCAATAGTGATGGAATCGTTAATAAGTTTATTTTTAAGTTCATAATCCATAAGAGTAATTTTTGGTAAAAGTGTTGCATGAATCTTAAGTAAAGAATCATTGATACTAAGTGCAAAAATAGAACTAGTTAATATGAAAAAAATTAGTAATAGTCTCATCTAAAACTCCCAAGAGGCATTAAGAAGAAATGTTCTACCCTCATCAGGTAGGTCATTAATATATGTGTTTTTTGGTGATACATATTGAGTTTTTTCATTGAATAGGTCTTTAATAGTTGCACTAAGTGTAAAATCTTTTATATTGTATGAGATAGTTTGGTCAAAAATAAGACTATCTTTCATTTTTTCTCTTGTATCATCAATATCTCTTGATGTTTTAGATATATATTTTGCAAGTGAACCAAGAGTTATTCCAGAATCAAACTCATAGATAAAAGAAGCAGAACTAATAAACTTTGCAACATTAGCTATATCATTCTTTTGGGAATCTTTAGCATCTATATAACTAGCAACTAAATTAAGTTCAGTGTTTTCAGTAGGTAAGAACATATACTCTAGTTCAACACCATTAAATTTACTAGCATTAGATTGTGCATAACCTTGCACTGCATCTTTTACAATCATATTGTCGATTTTCATAGAGTAGATATTTAGTCTAAAAGTGTTGTTCATATTTTGTTTATAAACTAAGCCAAGTTCAAATGTATCAGACTCTTCTGCTGTAAGCGAATCATTTTTAGTTAACTCAATCCAAGATGGAGCTCGAAATGAACGAGAATAAGTTGCTTTTAGTTTAACAAGTTCATTGAGACTATAAACAAGACCGAAACTAGGGGCATAAACATCTTTGTTATTTTTTTTATTAGAGTAGTTATCATATCTCAAACCAGTAGAGATTCTTAAAGAATCTAAACCTGAATAAGTGTCATTAAAGTATAGTGAATATATTTTTCTATTAGAATTTGGATCTATTAAAGGGTCTAATTCTACAATACCATTCAAAAATAATGAGCTATTTTCAGCTTTAAACTTTTCATATTTTGCCCCTAATATCAACTCATTATCTTCAATAGAGTTTGATATAAGTTCAGATTGTATGTTGTAAGAGTACTCTTTGTTATAAGCATTTAAATATCTTGTTGATGTAAGGGGTGTCTCTATTGTTTGTTTGTATGAGTTAAATCCAGCACTAAGGTTTATAATATTGTTTTCAGAGATATTATTTTTATATCCTATTTGTGTATAAACTGCACGATTTGTACTGACATATTTATCTTTATTGGTATCTAAATAGTTAAATAAACCATTTGCTAAACCCATATCTGATTCTTTAATTCTTGCTAAAAAACTAAAGTGTTCATCTTGAACATTTATACCCACTGAGTAGTCTTTTAGTCTATGGTCAGCATCACCATACTCTCCAGCTTTGTCAGGACCACTAGCGATATATTTGTTGTTTTTATGATAATAAGAATCAAGAGATATTTTTACATCAGATATATTTGTAGATACAATTGCACCACCCTTATGGTTACTGTAACTACCCGTAGATGCAAAAAGCTTATTTGTAGCTGTTTTTTCACTAGAGTGGGTGATGATATTTATCACCCCACTAACAGCATTTGAACCATAAAGAACTCCACCTGAACCTCTCATAACCTCTATTCGTTTCACCATTTCAATAGGAAAATCAAGATAGTGATAGATAGAACCACGGTAAGCATTGTTAATAGTTATACCATCAATCATAAGCTTAACTTCACCCTTTTGAGTTGCACCTCTAAATACAACAACAGGTACTCCAGAAGATTCCTTATGGAGTTTAACTCCTGGAACTAAACCAAGTGCTTCATAAATATTTCTAATCCCAAGTTTTTGTAGTTTATCGCTATGTAAAACTGTAATAAAAGCAGGAGAATCATCAATATTTAATTTTGTTTTTGTTGCAATTTGAGTAACTTCATCTAAACTTTGTAAGAAATCATCTTCGATAAGCAGATCATCATTTGCAGATAATAATGAGCATAATAAAATTAGTGATAGTGATTTTTTTAACATTTAGCAACCTTGATTCATTTATCTATAATTTTACTATGTTAATTGTTTAATATTGTTGAGTTGTGTCAAGTGTTATTTTGTAATTTATACATTATGATAGAACTAGCAACTCCTACATTAAAACTTTTTACACCTTGAACCATCTCGATAGTTACAACTTCATCACAAATCTCTAAAACCTCAGAAGAGATTCCCTTCCCCTCATGACCCATAAGTAAAACCCACTTATCTGGAGTTTTTAGTTTACTAAGTGGAGTAGAATCTTGAGTAACTTCAGCAGCTAAAATCTTGTATCCATAGGATTTTAACTCTTTTATAGTCTCAAAAATATTATCATATATATGAAATTTCATCATCCCAATATGACCCATAGAAACTCTTAAAGATCTTCTAGCATAAGGGCTAGGAGATTCTTTTGGAAGTAGGTACGAGTTCACCCCTAATGCTACGGCACTTCTAGCTATCGAACCGACATTTTCGGTTGAGGTTATGTTGTCAAGCATAATTATTTGCTTATCTAATTTATTTAGTGATGTTTGTTTTGGTCGTATCCCATGCATCATTGCATTATGGTGAATCTTATGACCAACTATACTTTGCATCTGCTCTTTAGTGGCTATAAAAAGTGTTGGAATCTCTTTGGTTTCAATCAGTTCTGAGTATTTTTCATAGTACTCTTTAGTAGCTAAAATAGATTTAATCTCTATCCCTTGATTCAGAAGGAGGTTTATAACCTTTGGGCTATCGGCTATAAAACTTCCATCACTCACAAAAGCATTTTCCCGTAATTGATGGTATATATCTATAAGATTTTTGTTATCTTCTGTTATGTTTGTTAGTATCATAAGTGTGTTAGTCCATCCACTTGTTAGGGTCATAACCATCAGTAGGTCTAACTAAAATATCTTCTAGTTTTTTTACCATAGTTACGGTTAATTTTGCATCTATTGGGCTTATTTCGGTTGAGTCTGAAACTTTCTTAAATCCAAACTTCTCAAAAAAACTAACACTATCTTCAATAACACTAACACTAATTTGTTTGTATAAAACACCAGCTTCTAAGAGTAGTTGCTCCATCATAGCAGAGCCGATTCCCTTAGCTCTAAATTCAGGTTTAACACCTATGCTTAAAATAGGAGTATCCTCATCAACAAAACCATTTGCCCCAGAATCTTTGTTTAACAAACGAATCCAAATCCCACCTGCAATTGTGTGTTTATCAAGAGCATATAATCCTAAATCTTTTGTAGTGAATCCATAATGTTGAGTATAGATTTTTAACTCTTTAATCTCATCTACTGTTTTAGAACTCTCATCAACTCTATATGCAAATTGCAACATATTGTTAACAATATATTGCTCAGATGATCTTAGGAAATATAGTATTGGTGTCATTAAGCCAACTCCTCTAATTTTCTCTCATACTCTTCTAGAATCTCATCAAGTTCATTTTGTGTCGTTTCTAATTTATCAAACATCTCTTCAACCTCTTTTTCCTGTTTTGTTACAAGTTGTGAATATTCCA
>Ga0256837_1002078_pt1 | contig 12837 bp, 13 predicted proteins | sample 4562384metaG_FD_185976 | JGI IMG/M metagenome (GOLD analysis project Ga0256837, IMG submission 185976) | Hydrothermal vent microbial communities from Guaymas Basin, Mexico - 4561-384 | ecosystem: Environmental > Aquatic > Marine > Hydrothermal vents | place: Mexico: Guaymas Basin | collected... | reverse complement strand
ACATACCTACTTCTAACTCATTGAATAAAGCTTTTATATCTGATTTTGCATTATACGCATCTAGCTTATCCATGCCCCACATGATTGAAATAGGCACTATTATAACAACAACCAACAATATACCTACCCACTTAAGAATCTTTTTAAATATTCTCACAAACACTCCTTATTACTCCACCACCTAAATACATAAATTTTTAACGATTTGATTTTGATTCATATCGAGGCAAAATTATGAAGGGCTAACTAGTTAGCTCAAATGATTTTAACGAAAATATGGAGCAAAAGCAAATCGCCCGTAGGGAAGCTCTTAGAGGCACAAACTTCAGCACCAAAAAGTTTTGAAATAACCTTAAATTGTAAACTTTTATTATCTTTTTGATATGATTACATTTTAAAAATAGGAGATAACATGAAGTGGGAAATATCTAAGCAGTTTGATTTCTGCTACGGTCATAGAGTATGGTCACAGACTCTTAATGTTGAATTTTCTATGGATAGCTGTCTGGCTTGTCGTCACTTACATGGGCATCAAGGACGCCTTATAGTCTACCTTAGTAGTGATAAACTTGTAGATGGTATGGTTACTGACTTTCATCATCTAAACTGGTTTAAAATATTTTTAGATAAAACACTAGACCATAAGTTTATAATTGATATCAATGACCCTCTTTTTGAGATACTACTACCTGACTTTGCTGATAAAAAAAACCTTATTACATGTAAAGAAAACTATAAAAGACCTGATTTAGAGATACTAAAAGGAAAACCTGAGCATATATTTGAGATGTATGAAGGGTATATAATTGTCGATTTTGTACCAACAAGTGAAAATATATCTAGCTGGCTCATGAATATAGTATCTAAAAAGATGAGTAAAATAGATGTAGAAGTTTCAAAAATAGAATTTTTTGAAACTCCTAAAAGTCGTAGTATCGTTTATAACACTTAGAATTTAATTGTACGTCTTATCAAGGCCATATTTTTCATAACTCTACTATAATATGGACGATTATAATTTCCGCCATTATATCTACTTACTGTTCTAAAGTAGTTGTGTTTTGTGTATTCATTTAGCCAAACTATGTACTTTACAGCCATAGTTACATTAAACTTATCGTCTCCAAGAAGATTGTTAACAAGTTTTATATCACTCATCTCTTGAACTTCTTTCCACTCTAGTTTATCTGCTAAAAACCTTGCAGTCTGTAGTCTTACTTGCATAATTCCTAAAGAGGCTTTAAGTATATTTGGGTCTTTACCAATGTCACCTACTTTAAAAACACCAGCACTTGTCTCAGTTAGAGCAATCGCCATTGCAGTGTTTTCAAAAGTTTCACCAGTAGAGTTTGGATATTGAAGTGCAACTTCACGTACCAATTTTAAAATTTCAATCTGTTCGTCTGAAAAAGTAGCGGCATTTAAGCTACCAATAAAAAATCCAAATAATATAATGCCTCTTAGGAAAGATGATAAAATTTCTTTTCTCATAATCTATCCTAAAAAATAAAAGTCGAATATTATACTCTAATAGAGATAAAAAATCAATTAAATAAAATATTTACTATTGTTTTTCTAAGTTAGTGCTACTAGATAACCCAACTGCTTTAGATTGAGAGAGTATAAAATGGCTAAGATAAATCACAAAGAATACTTGTAAAAGTAAGCCAAGCAGAGGTATTAAGGATAGAAAAAAGAAAATTCCCATTACAACAAAAAGGTATATTTTATTCTCTTGTATGATAAATTGTGCATCTGCACATACTCCTGATGATACAAGATCATACATCATCAATCTATAAAATAGATAAAAAAATGGTAACTGAAATATAAAAAAATTCACAAAAGGAAGAAGTAAAAATGGTAATGTACATAAAAATAGAAGTATAAACTTCAAAAATATCTTAATAGTACTCCAGATAGAAAACAAAAATCCATCTCCATCAACCTTTTTTACATAAGCATAACTATTTCTTCTTACCAAATCAACTATATAAGGCGTTAAAAGACCAACAGTGATAACAGCAAGTATTAAAGATAATAAAACAACACCAAACGTACCAAATACAACAAAAAGAGAAACAAGTAACCAATGAAAAACGGCAAAACCTAAAAGATAACTCAAAATAGGATATGCATTTTCATCTATAAATGAATAATCCCCAGTTACTGACCCCTGTTGAAGAAGATCTATAAATTCATTACTACCATATACAAAAAAAGCTCCTAAAATTACAATAGGAACTATAAAAGGAGCCAAGGAGAGAAAAAGAAATTTTCCAGTAAAAAAATCTTTTGTTGCCTTGACTATAATAGAATTATGCATTGTATGCTTTATCTAACTCTTGATAAAGCTCTTTAGCACTCATCCCTTCATCTCCCATAATCTCTATCATTACTTCATTGTCTTCTTTACCAGACCAAACTTTTTTATATGTTCCTTCTTTATAACCATTGTCTTGACGAAACTGATTTAAAACATTTTTTGCAATATAAAATTTATAAAGTACACCTAAGTTAACTCCACACTTCAAAGACATAACAAAATACTCTTTAAGTAAACCATCAAACAAATCAATATTAGACGTAGTTGTCATATGCATAATAGATTCTATATCATTTATAACTTCCATTGTATCTGCATTTTCCCTATTTTCAGGCTCTCTTGCAAATCTCTCAAAACCGTGTACATCTAAAACATCTTTTACAAGTTTATCAATACTGCCTCGGTTATTTGTTTTATAATCTTCTAAAAGAAGACTCATGACAAAATGCCAAATATCTACTATCTCTATGGTTGCATTTTCCCAATCTGTCTCTTTATTAATATCTTTCCAATGTTTCCAATTAAAACTATCTATAAGCTCTGCGCTCTCCATATAGATACATCTTTTCCAGTTAATTATACGGTTATTTTTAGTGTATCCATTTTCCCAGCCTATACCATTGGTTTCGTCATTTAGTTTTTGCTGAAGGGCAAACATCTCTTTTATATAATCTACATTAGTCATAATTTTCATCCTTCTTTTTAAAAGTTTCTATTTTACCATTATTTTTATGTTATACTTATTAAAAAGGCTTTATAGTGTGCTGTAACGGTTTTAGAATCCTTCTTATGTTTGGCCTTGCTGCTCTTAGTTTTTTACTAAATAACTTTCTACCTTCCATCCCTGTTATTGTTTGGTATCTAGTATCTATCAATTTAGTTACTTTTTTTATCTTTATCATTGACAAGTATCACTCTATGAAAGATAGAAAAAGAGTTCCTGAAATTAGTCTTCATTTTTTTAGTTTTGCAGGTGGATTTATAGGTGCTTTTTTAGCTATGATATTCACAAAACATAAAATTCGTAAAAAACTATTTTTATCTATTCAAGCAGTTATATCTATACTTTGGATATTTAGTATATACTATATTTTAACACACCTTGAAGCGATACAAAAAGCATTAAATTGACAAAACTTATAGGATTTATAAAAGAACATCATCTATTATGTCTCTCTACATGTAGAGATAATTTACCGTATAGTGCAAGTTGTTTTTATGCTTTTGATGAAGATAAAACAAGGTTTATTATAGCTTCAGATGAAAAAACTAAACATATGCAAAACTTAAAAGAAAACCCAAATTATTCGGGAGTCATATCTCTAGAAACTAATGAAATAGGCAAAATAAGAGGTATACAATTTAGAGGTGTTATAAAAAAAGCAAATGTTAAAGAAAAAGCACTCTACTTAAAAATTTATCCTTATGCCCTAGCACTAAACCCAACACTTTGGAGTTTACATGTAGAGTATATAAAGTTTACAGATAATAGACTAGGGTTTGGAAAAAAGAAAATTTATAAAAAAATAGAAGGGGACAAACTAGCCCCCATTAGTTAGCTACGTAGTTTACTTTCATCTAATTTTAACTCTTCATTACTCATAACACCAATATTGCTACTAAGTATATTTGAAGCGATACTTTTGGCATCATCTAAAGAGTGCATTTTATAAGTTCCACACTGATATATATTAAGCTCTGGTATATCTTCTTGTTTTTCAACTTTTAAGATATCTTCCATAGACTCTTTCCAAGCTTTAGCAACTCTAAGCTCATCTGGAGAACCTAATAGGCTCATATAGAACCCTGTTCTACAACCCATAGGTGAAATATCTATAATTTCAACTCCATCTCCATTTAAATGCTCTCTCATAAAACCAGCATAAAGATGCTCTAAAGTATGAATCCCTTCTGAGCTAAGGATATCCTTATTTGGTCTACAAAATCTCAAATCAAAAACTGTAATTGTATCGTTTGATTGAGTTTGCATAGTCTTTGCTACTCTAACTGCAGGTGCTGGCATTTTTGTATGGTCTACCATAAAACTATCTAATAATGGCATATTATTTCCTTGTTTTTTTTTGCATTATATCATATAATCCTCTATGAAAATTATTTACTTTGTTTTTACTATACTACTACTGTCTGGATGTACAAATTCTTCTCCAAGAGTTAAAGAATTTTTTCAAACAGACAATGCTACTCAAATTCAAAATGATTATAAAGAAATTGTAAATCTTCTTATGCAATATAAAAAGAAATTAGATATTCGTAATCCTCAAAGCTATGATAAACAATTCTCTTATCACATATATAACGAGCTTAATAAATCAACAAACTATCTATTTTTAAAAGAGAATGAAAAGTATATCCAAGACTATAACAAATACCTATATATAGCTTTTAAAGAAGATACTAAACTAAGAAATGATTATTTGATACTAGGACTTTATAAACAGATATGGTTTGCATATGAACAAGACAAAACTCATAATATAACTACTTTGACATATAATAAAAAATCACTTAAAACACTATTTTATACATTAAAAGTACTAAAATGGAAGATTAACAGTAAAAAAGATAAAAATGGAAATTACTTTTTCCTAACATGGCAAAACAACTGGCAAATCGAACTCAAAAAGCTTATAGATAAAGGTGAAAAACCTACATGGGAACTAATTCAAAACCTAAAATATATCAAATCAAAACAAGAGAGCCTTTTCTCTCCTTCAAATCCAAACTTTGAAATTTTGATGAGTGAAATGATTTTTAGAGTAGAAAATTCTCTTAAAATAATAGGTGAAGAACCACTTGATATGAGTATAGAAGCTATGAAAAATTTAGTGTTTTTTCTATAATCTTGATTTAAATCACGGTTATTTCATCTTTTATTTTATATAATCTAAAAAATTTATTAAGGAATTAACATGGAAATCAATAATGTAAATGTATGTAATGTATGTCTAAAGACAAGTAAGGATGTACCTGGTACAGTTTTTATCAAAGCTACAAAAGATGGTGAAGCAGTAGATGTTTGTACTTCTTGTATACCTCATATCATTCACGGTAGTGGTGATGTTGTAAAGTCAAATGAAGTAGTAAAAGCAGAAACAAACCTCTAACTTACAAAAGTACAGGGCAATCTATTACCCTGTGTCTATTTGTTTAGAGAGGATATCAAATCCTCTCTAAACTTCTTATCCTTCTAACTCATCAGAAAAATCAGCCGACGCTAAACGTCTTAACTGTCTCCATCTTCTTTGAGCATCCTTTTTATTTTTATCAAATAGTTCTTGTGCATGATCTGGATTTGATTTTTTAAGACTTGCATATCTTACTTCATTCATCAAGAAATCTTCATATAGATCCCAATTTGGCTCTTTCCCTGTTATCTTAATAGGATTTTTACCTTCATGCTCTAATCTTGGATCATAAGTATAAATTGGCCAGTAACCACACTTAGTTGCAAGCTCTCCTTGATTACCAGAATTTCCCATACCACCTTTGATACCATGAGCAATACATGGAGAATAAGCGATAAGTAGTGAAGGTCCATCATAAGCTTCTGCTTCTTCAATCGCTTTAATTGTTTGTGCTTGAGAAGCATTTGAGTTGATTTGAGCAACATAAATATTACCATATGTCATAGATATATAACCTAAATCTTTTTTCTGTACTGCTTTACCTGAAGCTGTAAACTCTGCGATAGAAGCTGCACGAGAAGATTTTGAACTTTGTCCACCAGTATTTGAATATACTTCAGTATCTAATACAAGCATATTTACATCTTCACCACTTGCTAGTACATGATCTAATCCACCATAACCAATATCGTAAGCCCAACCGTCACCACCGATAATCCATTGTGATTTTTTAACTAAATATTTTTTAAGTGATATTAAATCTTTAACACCAGGAACATCTTTATTATTTTCAAGTTGAGGAACAAGCATATCTCTTATTTCTTGAGTTTTTTTACTATCCTTTTTATGTGTTATCCAGTCTTTATATAGAGCTTTAAGTGCATTTGGTGCAGCTTCCATATTTTCTAACATTATATTTTCTATACGATGACGAATAGTCTCACTTGCTACTCTCATACCCAAACCAAACTCTGCATTATCCTCAAATAATGAGTTAGCCCATGCAGGTCCTTCACCATTATCATCTTTTCTATAAGGTGTTGTTGGAGCAGAAGCACCATAAATTGAAGAACAACCTGTTGCATTTGCAATCATCATTCTATTACCAAATAGTTGAGTTGCTAAAGTAATATATGGAGTCTCACCACAACCAGGACATGCCGCATGAAATTCAAAAAGTGGCTTAGCAAATTGTGAGCCTTTTACTGTACTTTTTGACATAAAGTCATCTTTATAAGTCACTTCGTTAAATAAATAATCTGCATTATCTTGCTCACCAGCATCTACCTCTTCTGCTAATGGAACCATAACTAGTGATTTCTCTTTTGTAGGACAAATTTCAGCACAAAGATTACATCCTGTACAATCTAGAACTGAAGTTTGAATTTTATATTTGAATCCTTTTCCTTTAACCTCTTTACCTTTAGCATCAAGAACATGATTTTTAACACCTTCAGGTGCTTTTTCCATCTCATCTTCACTGATTAAGAAAGGTCTGATTACTGCATGAGGACATACAAATGAACATTGATTACACTGTATACAAGTCTCTTCATTCCATTTTGGAACCATAACACCAATTCCACGTTTTTCATATTGAGAAGTTCCATTTTCAAAAGATCCATCTTCATAACCATTAAATACAGAAACTGGTAGAGCATCACCTTTTGCAGCATTTACTGGTTTTGCAATTTTTTCAACAAAATCAGTACCTACATACTTAGCATCCTCTTTTTTCTCACTGATATCTAAAGTTGACCAAGCAGGATCAATTGTAACTTCTTCAATACCACCCTCACCAGCATCAATAGCTAAATAGTTCATCTCAACAATCTTCTCACCTTTTTTGATGTAAGATTTATAAGCGAACTCTTTCATAAACTTTTTAGCATCTTCAAAATCAATAATCTCTGCTAGTTTAAAAAATGCTGCTTGCATAATTGTGTTTGTTCTACCACCAAGACCAATGTCACGTGCTAATTTAGTTGCATTTATAATATAAAATTTTGCTTTTTTATCTGCTAAAGTTTTTTTGATATGATTTGGCATCTTTGCAATTGTCTCATCAGCAGTCCAAATTGAGTTAAGTAAGAAAGTACCTCCATCTTTAAGGCCACCAATCATATCATACAAATCAACATAACCAGCGACTGTACAAGCAACAAAATCAGGCTTTGACACTAAATAAGTTGAACGAATTGGGTCTTTTCCAAATCTTAAGTGACTTCTTGTAAAACCACCAGATTTTTTTGAATCATATGCAAAATATGCTTGGGCATAAAGATCAGTTTTTTCACCAATAATTTTAATAGAGTTTTTATTTGCACCAACAGTACCATCAGCACCAAGTCCATAAAATAAACACTCTTTAGTACCCTCTCCACCAAGAGATAAATTTTCTCCAACTTCTAGTGAAGTAAAAGTAACATCATCAACAATACCTACTGTAAAACTATTTTTTGGTTCATCTTTTTTAAGATTTTCATAAACTGCTACAATTTGCGCTGGATTAACATCTTTTGAGGATAATCCATAACGGCCACCTACAATAACAGGAGCATTTTTTCTTCCATAAAAAGAACTTCTTATATCAAGATATAGTGGCTCTCCAACACTTCCTGACTCTTTTGTTCTATCAAGAACTGAGATTTTTTTAACACTATCAGGTAATACATCTAAAAGATATTTAACACTAAATGGACGATAAAGATGAACTGTAATAACACCTACTTTTTCACCCTTTGCTCTTAACATATCTACTGTCTCTTTTGTTGCTTCAATTACAGAACCCATAGCAACTATAATTCTATCAGCATCAGGATCTCCATAATAAGTAAAAGGCTTATACTCACGACCTGTTATCTTTGAAATCTCATCCATATAACCTGATACTAAATCAGGAAGTGCATCATAAAACTTGTTTTGAGCTTCTCTTCCTTGAAAATATATATCATCATTTTGAGCAGTACCACGAGTTTTTGGTGATTCTGGATTTAGTGCTTCATCTCTAAAGGTTTGAATAGCTTCATGGTCAACAAGTCTATCAAAGTGTGCATAATCCATAACTTCAACTTTTTGAATCTCATGGGAAGTTCTAAAACCATCAAAAAAGTGTAAAAATGGAACTCTACCTTTTATTGCTGCAAGGTGAGCAACACCAGCTAAATCCATAACTTCTTGAACTGAAGAAGTTGCAAGCATTGCGTAACCCGTTTGACGAGCAGCATAAACATCTTGATGATCACCAAAGATTGAAAGTGCATGAGTAGCTAGAGTTCTTGCACTAACATGAATAACACTTGGGAGAAGTTGTCCTGCCATCTTATACATATTAGGAATTTTAAGTAATAGTCCTTGCGAAGCAGTATATGTAGTAGTAAGCGCTCCTGCTTGAAGCGAGCCGTGAACAGTTCCTGCTGCTCCACCTTCACTTTGAAGCTCTACTACCTTTACAGGCATTCCAAATAAATTTTTCTTTCCTTGACTTGCCCAAACCTCTGTAAAATCTGCCATTGGTGAACTTGGTGTAATAGGATATATCCCTGCAACTTCAGTAAACGCATAAGATGCATATGCTGCAGCTTCGTTACCATCCATAGTCTTCATAACTTTTGCCATGTGTCATTCCCCTTGTATAATTTTTATTAATTGTGTTTATTTTACTTATCATTGTCTTAATAACATATAAATAGGTATACAACCAACTGTGATTAATCTAACTTTAAATATATAAACACATTCCATTTAAGAATTATATAATATAGATATGTTAAAGACATGTCATTTTATAAATTTTATTGCATCAAATGCATTATCTGCTATATAATTCGCCTCTTTTTCTAAATCAATTCTCTTTCCATATCCACATAATACTCCTACTGACTTTACACCTGCATTTTTTGCAGAGTATATATCTAATAGCGTATCTCCTATCATCCACGTTGATTCATAAGATGCATCCATCAGTTTTATCGCTTTATGAATTGGCTCAGCATGTGGTTTTGGATTTTTGACACTCTCTCTACCTATAAGTACATCAAAGTATTTCATTATTCCTATATGTTCAAGTAATTCTTCAGAATAACTTGCTGTTTTTGTAGTAACTATACCAAGTTGTGCAATTTTTGAAGCATTTTCAATTGCTTCTCTAGCTAATGGTAAAAGAGTAGTTTTAGCTCGTGAAATTATACGATAATGCTTTTTATAGGCATCAACATAATCCCATTTATCGCCTTTGCATCCAAGTTTTTCAAACATATCTTCAAGTGGATAACCTATAAGAGATTTTATATCTTGTGAGTCTGGAGCAAGCTCTCCAAATGTTTCATATGCAACTTCAAATCCTTCTAAAATTGCGTCTGTGGAGTCTATAAGTGTTCCATCTAAATCAAAAAGTATTGTCATATACAGCCTTTACATATAAAGGCCGTATTATATCTTATAAAGATTAATTTTTAGTATGTATATCCATCTGAGGATAAGGAATAGAGATTCCTTTTTCATCAAAAGTCAATTTTACCTTTTCTATTGTATCAAAATACAATCCCCAATAATCTCCACTCTTAACCCATACTCTAACAACAAAATTTACACTGCTATCTGCAAGCTCACTTACTGCTACAAAAGGTGCTGGCTCTTTTAAACTTCGCTCATCACTACTTACAATTTCTTCTAAAGTAGATTTTGCCAACTTTAAATCATCTTCGTACCCTATACCAAAAACAAAATCAACACGTCTTGTATCTTTTGTTGAAAAATTAGTTATATTACCACCAATTATAGAAGAATTTGGAATGATTATCTGTTTATTGTCTCCTGTTTTAAGTATAGTACTAAAAAGATTTATCTCTTCTACACTACCCATTTCACCAGAAGCTTCTATAAAATCACCTATTTTAAATGGCCTAAAAAAGACTATTAATACCCCTGCTCCTACATTTGCAAAAGTATCTTTAAATGCTAAACCTATTGCTAGGCCAGCTGCTCCTAAAATAGCTACAAAAGATGTAGTATTAATCCCTAAATTACTTAATGTAGCTAATATAACTACTACTATAAGTAATCCATAAACTATATTTGAGAAAAACTTAGCTAATGTCTCATCTACATTTGAGCGTTGCATCAATTTTAAGAGTATTGAAGATATCCAAGATGCAAGTTTTTTCCCTATAAAGAAAATAAGCAGAGATATTACAATTTTCAATGCATACATTGTTATTAAATCCATTTTATCTCCTTATATTACTTGTTAAAACTTATATCAACTCTTCTATTTTGTGCTCTACCCTCTTGTGTTTTATTATCAGCTATAGGTGCCATCTCTCCAAAACCTTTAGTTACAATTCTATTTGCATCAATTCCTTTAGCTATTAAGGCTGATGCTACTCTTTTTGCTCTAAGCTTAGATAATACATAGTTATATTCTTGGGTACCTTTTGAGTCTGTATGACCTTCTATGATAGTACTTAATGTTTCATGGTTTCGTAAAAACTTAGCTGCTTCATCTATCTCTCGCTCATATTCACTTTTTATATCATACTTATCAAAATCAAACTTGACATTTAATCTAATCAATTTTATATTACCATCTTTGTCTAATACTTTACCATTTTCATTAAAATCTATATTATCTTTAACGTGCTTTATAATTAAACCTGCTGGACGCTCTTCGTCTGAAAGTGCCGTTCCTTTTGTTATTCCTGAGTTAGTTGCATCATTAACTTTTTTATACATACTTTGTCCAAAAGAGAAGGAGACCAAAAGCACTAATAAAATAAATATATTTTTCATAATTTACCCTTAGAATTTAATAATTTTATTATAATAACATAATTTAAGATTAAGGCTTCTTAATCCAATCAATGGCATTATGCATAACTCCTATTATGGATGGGCTTACTGGTTCTATATCTTTATTGACTACAGTAATGGAATTTGGAATAACTAAAAAAAGATATGGATTATCATTTGCTATAAGAGAAAAAATCTCTCTATATATTTTATTAAACTCTTTTTGGTCTACTATTTTCTCTGCTTTTTTTATAAGAGTATCCACTGTGCTATTTTTATAACCTATAAAGTTAAATCCACCTTTTTTGATAGATTCACTATGCCAAATACTATAAGCATCTGGCTTCAAACCCAAACTCCACCCCATAAGAACTGCTTCAAAGTTTCTTGGGAGTACAACTGTATTTAAAAAAGCTTGCCACTCCATAACTCTTAAATGCATAATAACACCTGCTTTTTTTAGCTGATATTGTAAAACCTCTGCACTATAACTACCAGAACCCCCTGTACTTGTAGTAAGTGTAAACTCTAAAGGGTTTGATTCATCATAACCAGCCTCTTTTAAAAGTCTTTTTGCCTCTCTTATATCCAACTTTGGTGCTTTTACATTTTCATTAAATGCTCCCGTTCCTGGCATAAAAGGGCCACTACAAACTTGGCCATGACCAAAATAGAGTATATCTACTAACTCTTTTCTATCTATAGCTAGACTAAGAGCTTTACGTACTCTTTTATCTTTAAATTTTTCGAGTGTTAAATTAAATCCCACATATGAATATGAGTGAGCCAAGTCTTCATAAATAGAAAAATTTTTCTTAAAATCATTATCTATTTGACGCTCTAGTTGAAGTGGTGTCAAATTTCCAACATCAAGTTTTTTCGATTTAAGCATTAAAAACTTTGCTGAACTATCGGGTAAAAAATGGAAAATCATCTTATCAATTTTAGGTTTATGTATAAAATATTTTGAATTTGCTTTGATAACAATGTCATTTGAAATAGAGAAATCTTTTAAAGTATAAGGACCTGTACCAATCGGTGAGTGATTGAACTTTGAAGTCATCAAATTTTTATCATCTTTTAAAATATGCTCGGGCAATATCTCCATCATCCAAGTTTCAAGTGCTTTAAAATAAGGATATTTATACTTCACAACTATTTTATAATCATTTATCATCTTAACAGACTCTATATGACTAAAACTTGAAGAGTATGGAGTAAAGATTTTTGGGGAAATTATAGTGTTATAAGTAAACAAAACATCTTTTGCCGTAAATTTTTCTCCGTCACTCCACAAAACATCATCTCTGAGAGTAAACTCTAAAGAGGTATCATCCAAAAACTTGTAAGATTTTGCCAACTCCATCTTTATATTTGCATTTTTATCATAAGTAATTAGTGCGTTAAATATCCACCTAGTTATTTGTGAACTTACAGAGTCAGTTGAAAGTATAGGATTAACCCTCGCAGGACTTGCTGAAATAGACATATGTAAAGTTGAAGAGTTTACATGTAAAGCTATGATGAGTATTGCTATAATAGTTTTCATAGAACTATTATAGCAAAAGTTAAGAC
>Ga0256837_1002077_pt1 | contig 12839 bp, 7 predicted proteins | sample 4562384metaG_FD_185976 | JGI IMG/M metagenome (GOLD analysis project Ga0256837, IMG submission 185976) | Hydrothermal vent microbial communities from Guaymas Basin, Mexico - 4561-384 | ecosystem: Environmental > Aquatic > Marine > Hydrothermal vents | place: Mexico: Guaymas Basin | collected... | reverse complement strand
CGCATTATGGCTTTAAAGCCCATAAAATAGGAGTTTGTTTGGTTTTTCAGGACTGACTAGGTATAAAAAGTATAGAAGAGAGAACATAAAGTATCTATATTGAGTTCACTTTGAATACGGTTCATAGTAAGGCTTCTTTTGAGTATAAGTCTATTTTAACAACAGTTTCTATATACTCACAGTAATTTAAAATTTTATGGTGGTAACATTGAAGTCCTATCAAAACCTTGTTTTATTACAAAACTTATATAGATTAAAAGCTATGGGATTTGAGTATATAGACCACTTTAACATTAATGAAAAAACAACCTATGAACAACCTGCCTCAATTGAAGAGCTCTCTTCAAACATTGCATCCTGTCATCTCTGTGATTTAAGTAAATCTCGTTCTCAAAGTATGAGTGGATTTGGTAATACAGATGCAGAACTTATGATTTTAGACTATAGCATCTCTCAACATCAAGACTCCCAAAATAATTACTATGCTGGTCGTTCAGGAGAAACCTTAAAAAATATGATAGAAAAAGTTTTAGGTTTTTCTACTCAAGATGTTTTTTTAACACACTGTGTAAAGTGTAAACCACTCAACTCAAATAAACCCTCACCCTCTGAGTTAAACTCGTGTAAAAGTTACTTATATGCTCAAATAGATTTTATAAAACCAAAAGTTATTGTGACACTCGGTGAAGATGCTTACACGCACCTAAGTGGGAACAATGATAACTTTGAAAATGTACGAGGTCATGTAATAAACTTTAAAGGAATAAAACTTATTCCTATCTATCATCCTCAATTTTTACTGAGAAATCCTGAATCAAAAAAAATAGCTATGAGAGACTTAAAAAGTATAAAAAGTATATTTGAAAGAGAAGAGTAGAAGTGCTTAAAAAAGAGGGATAAATCCCTCTTAAGAATTAAAAATTAAACTGGTTTAACAGTTACACCATATTTACTTTCAGCAGTAGTACGTGCTTCTAAGTGGTATCCTGCAATTTCATTAAAGTTAAGATATTTATAGATATCTGCTTCTTTTCCAGCAATTTTAGCAGGAACTATGTCCATATACTCAGCTGGAGTAGGAATACGACCAAGTTTAGCACATACAGCAGCAAGCTCAGCAGAACCAAGATAAACTTGTGTACCTTTACCTAAACGATTGTCAAAGTTACGAGTTGATGTTGAAAAAACTGTAGAGTCAACACGAGCTGATGCTTGGTTACCCATACATAAAGAACATCCTGGAACTTCAGTATGTGCTCCTATCGCTTTGTAAACTTCATAGTAACCCTCATTAATAAGTTGTTGCTCATCCATACGAGTTGGTGGAACAATCCAGAACTTCTCAACGGCAACAGCAGACTCGCCTCTCATAACTTCACCAGCTGCACGGTAGTGACCGATGTTTGTCATACAAGAACCTAAGAATACTTCATCAATTTTTGTACCAGCAACCTCAGAAAGAAGTTTTACATTATCTGGATCATTAGGACAAGCTAATATAGGCTCAGTAATAGTGTTAAGGTCAATTTCGATTACCGCAGCATACTCTGCATCAGCATCTGGTTTCATAAGTGTAGGGTTAGCTAACCAATCTTTCATCTTATCAACACGACGTTGGATAGTACGAGAATCTTCATAACCATCTTTAATCATAGACTCTAAAAGAACTACATTTGATTTTAAATACTCTTCAATTGGAGCAGTATTTAAAAGAACTGTACATGCAGCAGCTGAACGCTCAGCAGAAGCATCAGAAAGCTCAAATGCTTGCTCAGCTTTCAGATCAGGAAGACCTTCAATCTCTAAAATACGACCAGCAAAAATATTTTTCTTACCAGCTTTAGGAACTGTTAAAAGTCCTTTTTGAATAGCTACATAAGGAATGGCATTTACAAGGTCACGAAGAGTAATACCCGGTTGCATCTCACCAGAGAACTTAACTAGAACAGACTCAGGCATAGTTAAAGGCATAGAACCAGTAACACCAGCAAATGCAACAACACCAGATCCACCAGGAAAAGAGATACCAAGTGGGAAACGTGTATGAGAATCTGCACCAGTACCAACAGTATCTGGAAGAACCATTCTGTTTAACCAAGAGTGAATAACTCCATCACCAGGACGAAGAGCAACACCTGAACGGTTAGAGATAAACTCTGGAAGTTTGTGGTGCATAATTACATCTGATGGTTTTGGATAAGCTGCTGTATGGCAAAATGACTGAAGTACTAGGTCAGCATTAAAACCAAGTGCTGCAAGCTCTTTAATCTCATCACGAGTCATAGGACCAGTTGTATCTTGAGAACCAACTGTACTCATTTCAGGCTCTACATACATACCAGGACGGACACCTGTAAGACCAGAAGCTTTACCTACCATTTTTTGAGCTAGAGTGAAACCTTTACCTGTATCAGCAGGTTGTTCAGCTACTAGGAACATATCAGATGTACCCATACCTAAAACACCACGAGCTTTAGAAGTTAAACCACGACCAATAATTAATGGAATACGACCACCTGCACGAACTTCATCAGTAATAGTGTTAGGGTTTAGTTTAAAAGTTGCTATACACTCACCATCTTTGTGAGCCTCACCTTTGTAAGGGTAAATAGTTACTTCGTCACCAGTCTCCATTTTTGAGACATCAAGTTCTAAAGGAAGAGCACCTGAATCTTCACAAGTTGCAAAAAAGATTGGAGCGATAATTCCACCAAGAACAACACCACCAGTACGTTTGTTTGGAACACCGTCAATATCTACACCCATGTGCCATTGAACAGAGTTAACACCAGACTTACGTGAAGAACCAGTACCAACAACATCACCAACATAAGCGATAGGGTTACCTTTTGTTTTAAGTTCTGCAATAGTTTCTAATGGTTTTTCCATTTTGTTTACAAGAAATGAGTTTGCATGTAAAGGAATATCGGAGCGAGTAAAAGCTTCTGATGCTGGAGAAAGATCATCAGTATTTGTTTCACCTGGAACTTTATAAACAGTTACAGTAATCTCTTGGGCAAGAGGATCTTTACCAGTAAACCACTCAGCATTTGCCCATGATGTCATCACTTTAGTTGCTGCTGCATTTCCAGCCTTGTGTAACTCTTCTACATCATTAAATGCATCATAAACAAGAAGTGTTTTACTCAGTGCAACTACAGCTGCTTCAACCACAGAAGCATCAGAAGATGAAAGTGCATCAATCATTGGCTTAACATTATAACCACCAAGCATCATACCAAGCATCTCTACTGCTTTTGTAGCAGAGATAGCGGAGACTGTAACATTACCAGCAGCTACATCATTTAAAAATGCCGCTTTTACATATGCTGAATCATCAACACCAGGTGCTACACGATTTCTAAGTAAGTCAAGTAACTCATCAGTACAGTTTTCTTTAATTAATTCGATAAGTTCTGCTGTTTGCTCAGCTGAAAGTGGTAAAGGTGGAACACCAAGTGTTTCACGTTCTGCAACATGTGCTTTGTAATCTTCTAAAAATGCCATAGTCATTCCTGTAAATTTAATTTTGAAAATTATATCTAAAGAAAAGCAATCATTCTATTGGTGTTACTAAAAGAAACATAAAAATAGAAGTAAATTTCAAGATGAGAATAATTGTAACATTTAAATCAATCTGCTTAAATTCTACGTCGCTTACACTCTTTTTCTATTAAAGATTTATCCATACCTGAGTAGTTCCCTCTCAGCCATAGAAGGTAAGAATCAGGAAGTTCTGAATACTGCATACCTTTATACTCTCCAAATCCTATTCTTGGATTATCCGCTCTTTCTAAGGGAGCATTTATACATCGTACATGTAAAGAGCTCTCTTGCATCAACTTTTCAAACTCAAAAAAGTCTATCTTTTTTTGAATGACAAAACTGTAAGTATTAAAATCAAAGATTCCTTTTCTCGCTAGAACAAACTCTTCAATCTCTTGAATATCTGAAACAGAAAGAAGTTCTAAGTTTTGAACATACACCTTAAAAGAGGTTTTAAAAGGGGTAAAAGCTAAAATAGCAGTAGCCATTAAAGAATCTCTCTCATACCTTTTGTATTGGGTGCTGAAAGCACTCCCTCTCGTTCAAGTTGTTCTATAACTCTAGCAGAACGATTATAGCCTATCTGTAATTTTCTTTGCAGGTAAGAGATAGAAGTTTTTTTATCAGTTAAAATTACATTTTTAGCCTCTTCGAAGAGCTCATCTAACTCTTCATAAGACTCACTTGATGACCCTGAGGCACTATTTTGAGGCTCTTCAACTAAAAAGCTTTTATCATAATTTGGTGCACGTTGTGCTTTTATAAACTCAACTATTGTCTCTATCTCCTGTTCTGTCGCCCAAGGTGCATGTAAGCGTACTAAACCAGTTGAACCGGGAGGAGTAAAAAGCATATCTCCACGACCAAGGAGTGATTCTGCACCCATCTGATCTAAAATTATTTTAGAATCTATTTTCTGCCCCACTCTATAGGAAACACGAGATGGCAGATTTGCTTTTATTAGCCCAGTAACAACATCCACAGAAGGTCGCTGTGTGGCAACAATAAGGTGAATTCCACAAGCACGTGATTTTTGAGCAAGTCTTGCTATGGAAAACTCAACATCCTTTCCGCTTGTCATCATTAAATCTGCTAACTCATCAATAATAACTACAATATAAGGAAAGTGTTCACCACTATCTTTCTTTATCTTTTCATTATAATTTTCAATATTTTTTGTTCTACTCTCTGCCATTAACTCATAACGACGTTCCATTTCAGCTACCATATTGTTCAGAGCAGCTATAGCCTGTTTTGGTTTAGTTATAACAGGTGTTAATAGGTGAGGAATATCATTATATGTTGAAAACTCAAGCATTTTTGGGTCTATCATAAGTAAACGTAACTGATCTGGTGAATTTTTATAAAGAAGTGAGAGAATCATTGCATTTATCCCAACACTTTTACCACTTCCCGTTGTTCCTGCAATAAGAAGATGTGGTAACTTTTTAAGATCTGTCACAAAAGGTTTTCCTACTATATCTTTTCCTAGTGCAATAGTGAGAGGTGAAGAAGAGTCTTTAAACAATTTATCATCTAAAATTTCACGTAAATAAATTGTATCTACTGTTTCATTCGGTATCTCTATTCCTACAACATCTTTTCCGGGAATAGGTGCTTGAATACGGATGGTCTCAGCAGAGAGTGCCATAGCAAGATCATCTTGAAGACCCAAAATTTTACTTACTTTTACATTCGCTGCAGGTTTAAACTCAAAAGTTGAAACAACAGGTCCAGCATAAGTTCGAACTACATCACCATCTATTTTAAAATGTGCAAGCTTTTCTATAAGATAACGAATTTTATCATCAAGTTCACTCTCATCTATATTTTTTGCAGTTTTGGGAGCTTTTTGCAAAAAGTCCACTGATGGAAGTTTAAAGTTCTTAGGTTCTTCTACTTTTCCTTTTTCAATAGTTGCAAGTAGCTTAGCATTTTCCTCCAGTTCTTCTACTATCACTGTACTCTTTTGCTCTTTCACCTCTTCTACTATATCTAGAAGATTCTTTTTTGTCTCTTTTTCGTCAACTTTTTCTTCTACTTTTTCTTCTACTTTTTTTACTAAATCTTTCTTCTCTTTTCTTAAGTATGAAGGAGTATCTATTTTTAATTTTTCTTCCTTTAACTCCTCTTCTGTCACCATGGATTCTGCTTCGAGTATTGCAACACTCTGTTCCTCCTCGACACACACTTCTGTAGAAACATCACTCTCTTTAAACTCAATAGCAGTACTTTTTTTCTCAAAAAATGCAAGTTTTTTTTCAGTCAAAAAATTTAAAATAAGAGAGAAAATTTCTGAAGTACTTCTATCTAAAAAAATAATGACTGAAACAGCACTAATAATAAACCAAAAGACCCATAAACCAAAAACACCAATATAGGGAGATAAAAAGTCCACAAAATCAGCACCTAATTTCCCTCTCAACTCATCTTCCACTACTAAGCCTTGTGCAAGTAAAAGTGAAAAAAAGATTAAAAAAGAGGCAATAATAAGTTCTGCTTTACGAAAATCAAAGTGGCTATTTTTATAGAAGAAGTAAAGAGGAACAAGTATTATAAAAAGGTAGAGATAAGAGATATATCCAAAATAAAGGTGGTTATATGAAGCAAATAGTGCACCATAACTACCCATTAGCTCACTAGTACCAAAGAGAGTTGCAAAACCAAGATATACTAAAACCCCAAAAACTACAATTAAAAAAGTATCTTTCAAATCAATCAATCCATATATTAAAATTTAAAAAGAAGTATAGCCAAAAATGTTCCATAAAAAATTTATTTGGCATTTTGCAATAAAATTTTTAATAACTACAGATAATTTACTAAACTCAGCTGTGATACTTTACTTACAGTTGAAAGCATTGCTTCATAATTTAAGTTAAGTTGAGAGAGTCGTACAGATGCTTCAGCAATATCTGTATCTAGTACAGAAGAGCGCAAACTTATTGTACTCATTTCAAGTACACTTGTTTGATTTAGGGTTGTTGATAAAGTATTAGATTGAGCACCAGCGATAGATTGGGTTTTAAAGACATGATTACTTAAATCATCTATCACTTGAATAGCATTCTCCACACCAAGTGTTCTTCCATATTTAGAATCGGAATCGGGATAACTACTATAATTTTCTACGCCTTTTATTGCCTCATCTATTGATTTAAAAAAGTCTGTTTTTGGATCAGAAACTGTTAAACTGTTATTAGAATTAAAAGTCATAATAGAAGCATTACTATCAAAATCATTTGTATTTGAATCATATAATGCAATTTCTGCTCGTGTAATAGAACCAGTGAGATCTCTAAAACCAATTTTACCATCATAAGAGAGAGATGTTTCACCAAATTTTTTAGACTCTTTTATCTGAGCCTGATAATCAGAAGAGCTATTAGTCGTAGGGAAAACCCCTGTTGTTGCCATATTCATAACATCCATAAGTTGTTGATAAGTAACTTTATCTGGCTCAGTTATACTCCCATCAACATTATAAATATTTATCTTGGTGCCACCATTTATTGTAAATGAAGAGTCAGAAGCATCTAAGTTTATTTTAACATCAAAATCATTTCCATTTATATCGACACCAACCATTGTTAATTCAGATCCATCAAGTGTATATGTTTTTGGTGTAGTGGCAGGAGTAATTTCTGTTTTTGTGTCTGCAACTTCAGATAGAAGAGTATTTGGCTGGGCAAAGGCATTCTCTTTTTCTGCACCAATAGTATCTACAATATTTAAATTTTCTGTCACATAGTGTGATGATTTTAAAATCTGTGATGAATTTGAAGATAGTCTTGAACCATCTTTCGTAAAATCTGCTCTATCGTATATTACTCCTTCAATAGGAGAGACTGATGAGAGTCCAGACTTGGTAAACTCTTTTACATAAAGATCAGGTTTCGCTGCAGTTGAATTTCCATTTATAATATTGTCAAAATTAGACTCCCCATCAAACAGATCATCAAGATTACTTACATTTGCATCGCTCCCACCACTAAAATCAACTGCACCAACCATATGAAAATCTAATTTACTTGAACCTCTTAATCTATCTTCTACTACTATTTCGCCAGAAGAGTTTAGTCGTACATCTACTGCACCTACACTATTTGTATTTCCATAAGCAGAACCTATACGATCCATCAAATCTTCTACAGTGTCAGTATCTTTCATCTGCATTTTTTCTTTAAATGAAGTTCCATCGCTCTTTGTACCACGAAGATAAAAAAAATGCTTCTCATCAGTATCTACAACATCATCAGTATCACCCATTAGGTTACGAATGGAGCTTGAAGGAGTTAAAGCTTTTGTATCATCATCTGAAGCCTGTAGATTTGGATAATCAATAAGAAGGTTTGAATGAACTACATTTGTAGTAATTTCTCTTTTTGTAGAGACCTCTTCACCTAAAAAAAGATCTGAACCTGTAATGTTATATGTTTGCTTATTATGAGAACCAACAAAAGCTTCCATATCAGCATCATTTCCATGATAAATGCCTTTATCATCTATTGGTTTTCTATCTACAGCAGAACCTGAAAAAAGATATTGCCCATTAATAGAAGTGTTAGATAAACTTTTTAAATTTGATTCAATACCTCGTAACTCAGCGGCAATAGCATCCATAGATGCTTCATCATTTGTTCCATTTCCAGCTTGCACTAAGAGAGTACGCATTCTTTCTATATCATCCGTAAACTCACTCAGTGTTACATCTGTTTGATCTGAAAATTTGTATCCACTCTCTACACTATTCTTTGTTTGCTGAATTGTCACAAGCTCATTATCTAAACGCATCGTTTCTGAAAAGACACGAATATCATCACTTGCATATTGAATTTTCACTCCAGATGCTATTTGTTTGTTTACATCAAAAAGCTCTCTATTGAGTTTTGCATTGTTAGTATCGAACATGCCGTTATAATACATACTTTGAGTAACACGCATAATAAACCTCCGAAGTTATATAATTTTCGCTATTTTACCATTTATTTACTTTCATTTTAAAAATTCCAAGCAATAAAAGTTCCTATTCTTTAAGAGTACATCGGTAAAAACTCATTTCTTTCAACTTTTTTTATAAACTTTTCATACTGCTTTAAGCATATTGTCAATATAATCACAAACATTTATCTGCCGATATGATGAAATTGGTAAACATACTGGATTCAAAATCCAGCGGAGCAATCCTTCTCGGTTCAAGTCCGAGTATCGGTACCACTTAAATACGACTTCTCAAATTAGAAAAACTAGCAGATTGCACCAAATCAACTTTAGAAGATATTTCAGCAAAGTGTTTTTTAGCACATGCAATTTTTGAAGATTCTGCTGTTTTAATATCTAAGCCTAAATCACTTCCCTTACTCTCTACAACAAAGTAAAGCTTCTCTTCATTGTCTTTTTCAATCAACACCGCCCAGTCAGGATTATATGTACCTAATGGTGTATTTATCTTAAACCAAGATGGAAGTTTTGTAAAGAGTTTAACATTAGAGTTTTCGTTAAATGCTTTAGCAAAGTTCTCTTCTATTGTAGAGTCATAAACTGTATGGGTGTATATAGATTTATTCTCTTTGTTTTCAATCATGTTAGTAGATAGATAGCCATAGAGTTCTTTGTCTTGGAAACACTCTTGAGCATAGTAAAACTCATCACCTATCTTTTGGTACTTAATGCCATCAACGATAAACATACTCATAGTTTTTTTAATGATTTTAATAGCACCATCTATAAACTTTTGTGGGTTATTTTTAAAGTCCTGTAGTCTCTCACTTTTTATAAGTATATCTACGATGTTCTTTCTTGTAAGATTTGTCTCATTTTGTAAGTAGGTGATAATATCTGGAAGCTCATAATCTATGATGTCACAATCCATAAAACTGTTATCTTCACTTCCCTCTATGATTTCAACACCAACTTTTGTAATCTTGTTTGTAGCTTTTGAGTATAAATACTTGATTTTACCAATAGTTAAATCATTTCCTATTTGCTTAGCACATTCATCTACAAGCTTTTGAACATCAAAATTTACTCGATAAGTTGTTTTATACTTTATCTGCTCCCATAAATCTTTGAAGTCTTCACTAAGATAAACTTCTTTGTTTAGAGTGATAAGCTGCTTATCATCAGCATTTTTTATGTTAAGATTACCCGCAATTCTAGTAATAACAGATGTAATATCTACTCTTAATGCTTGATACTCCTCTGGCACTTCAAACTCATTGTTCTTAATATCTGTTCTAAGCGAGTTTTGTATTTTACCTTTAGAGTCTATGTAGCTACTGTCTTGTAGATATTGATACATAGCTTCACTATTTACAGCTCCAAAGTAATCAACACTACCATCTTCTTGTTCTACTGGGATGTTGGCAAAAAAGTGTTCTTCAATAACACCAAATTTGATTCCCTCTTCATCCTCTATCTCTTTTTGAAGTGCTCTAGCAAACTCTTCATAACTTTCATTTGCCATTACAGTTAAAGTATTTACATCAAAGCCTCTCACTCTATCTCCATCTTGATTGACACATATACGTAGCCCTCGACCTATCTCTTGACGCTTCTTCATTACCGAACTAGTTTCATTTAGAGTACAGATTTGAAAAACATTAGGGTTATCCCAACCCTCTTTTAAAGCACTATGTGAAAATATAAACCTTAGAGGCTCTTCAAAACTTAGTAGCTTCTCTTTATTCTTCATTATCTTGTCAAATGCACTCTCATCATCTGCATTTTTACCTGTACTATCTTTAACACGACCCTTTTTATCTTGTGCAAAATATCCGTCATGTATCTTACTGACTTGGGTATCTATATCTATCTTGTCAAAAAGTGGATTGTATCTTCTCTTCTTAGAGATGATTTTAAACTCTTCTTCAAACCACAGAGCATATTTACCTTGAAGTTCATTATTTTCTTCATCATAGCCCCTATAATTAGCTACTTTATCTATGAAAAACAGACTTAGCACTTTAATGCCTTGAGCATTTAGTCTCAACTCTTTGTTTAAGTGTTCTTCTATCGTTTTTCTTATCTGTAATCGTTTAATGCTATCATCATCAACATCACCAATAGTAGCACCAATATCTACACTTTCTTGGTTAGAAAACTCAATATATTCATTGCCTTTTTCTATGTAAATATCATCAATTCTGTAGCCATCATAAACATCTCTACCTTTTGACTTTTCATAGAGATCATCACCATCTTTTACAGTAATAGCTTTTCTTTTTGTAGTACCTTTTTCATTCACATCTATCTCTATTTTCGCACTTCTTGGGTTTGCTTTTACACTTACTAATTTTATATATGGTTTATTAGAAGTATCTTCTAGTTTTACATTTGCTACTTCTATCTGCTTCACCAGTTGTTGCTCATAGGCATCAATAGAGTCAAGTTTATACATAAGGTTAAATTTTTCTATGTGTGTAGCACTGTATCGTAGCTTACAAAGAGGATTAAGAGTCTCTATTGCCTCTTTTGCTTTTGATGTTTTATCAACACTCTGTGGCTCATCTATAATGAGTATAGGGTTAGTAGAAGCGATAAACTCAATAGGTCTCTGCCCATTGAGTCTATCATTCTGTCTGTGTATAATATTTGCTTTTGTATCTTTACTCGGATCACTGAAGCTTTTTCTAAATGCATCAATATTTATAACCATTATTCGGATATCACTACTTGTAGCAAAATCACGAACTTGCTCAAGGTTTGAGCTGTCATATACAAATGAATCATAGTTTACATTGTCAAACAGAGTTTTAAAATGCTCACTCGTAATCTCTAAAGTCTTTTTAGTTCCCTCTTTAATGGCGATAGATGGGACAACTACTATGAACTTTGTAAAACCGTAGCGTTTATGTAGCTCAAAAATAGATTTTAAATAAACATAGGTCTTTCCAGTACCTGTTTCCATCTCTATTGAGAAGTCCATACTGCCTAGTTTTTTAGATTGTGGGAGTCCGTTACGAAGTTGGATGTTTTGAATATTAGATAGTATCTCATCATCTAAAAGTTCAAGTCTATTTCCTATACCTAAGTCATTAAAATCTGCTGTAGTTTTTTGACCTTTTGAGTGTTGTCTAACAATACTAAAGTTACTTTGACAAATCTCTTGCCCTTCAAATATATCTACTATTGAACTTATCGCTCTGTCTTGGTAGTCTAGGTTACTTTCAAATTGTATTTTCATTATTTATACCCCATCATTGTTCTATCTATATTATATTTTACAAGTAGTTTTTCCAGCCTATCTTTCCAAACATTATCTGTATCTATTATATCCATCAGGTATTCACACATAACCATGGTATTGTAAATATTTTGCTTATTATCAATATTCATTTTTGAATGTAAAAATTTAGGATAGGTAAAAGGGATAGGTAGTTTTCTATTCCATAGTCTTGAGTGGTGTGCTGATATGTTTCTAACGACTGTAAGGTTATGTAAAAATGAGAGTAATACTTTCTCATCTAAGTTATAGTGCTTGGCTATGCTCTGTCTGTCTTTTCTTGCTTTTATATTATTTAGCCAGTTAGATATTTGCCCCATTGTCATAAGTTCTGCACTTATCCATAGTGGAGGCAACTCTTCTTTATACTTGGTCTTAAAATGTTTTGAAAACAATTCTTTAGAGCGTTTAAAATCCTCTTTTAACTTTTCAATCAAAAAAGAGTGTCTTTGCACATTATAAAAAACTGTAGTATCTAAGTGAGCAAACAACCCATATTTACTGGATAGTTCAGTAATAAATCTATTGCGTATAGAGATTTCAATCCTCTCTATAGCATTTAACATATGAAGTCTAAACTCTCTATCAAAATTATAAATATTGAGTATATCTTCAAAGTAGATATTGTCTTGAAAATTACCATCTTTTTTAAAGATGATCCATACACCACTAAGTCTATAAAAGTTTATGTTTTCAAGTATATTTTTAGCTTTTTCTTCATTTTTAAATAGCATACCTAATGCTTTTAGATTATTTATTTGTTCATCTATAGTTAAAAAGGATTTGTTAAAAGATTGTTTTTGTGAAGTTTTCATTAAACGACCTCTCGGGGTGAGCATTGTAAAGAGGCTTGAGAGGTACTGTTAAGAACATTATAGTATAAATAGGATAAATAGTACAAGTCTTTACATTTAAATTCTGTTTTATGGTCTATTTTAAATATTACGAAATTTGAAAATTCTTGGAAGATTATTTCTATCTGCTTTTTCATATTTTAAACCCATCGAAATCGACTGTTTTAAAGTGGTTAAATTCGACCACTTTAAAATCAAAATTGTATATTGGAATA
>Ga0256837_1002075_pt1 | contig 12857 bp, 12 predicted proteins | sample 4562384metaG_FD_185976 | JGI IMG/M metagenome (GOLD analysis project Ga0256837, IMG submission 185976) | Hydrothermal vent microbial communities from Guaymas Basin, Mexico - 4561-384 | ecosystem: Environmental > Aquatic > Marine > Hydrothermal vents | place: Mexico: Guaymas Basin | collected... | reverse complement strand
TACAAGGAGAAAATTTTCTGCAATTTTTAGAGTGATAATCTCTTTAACTCTCCATCCCATCAGACGAAGTAGTGCTATCTCCTTTGTTTCCATCTTTATAAGAATAGAGTATCGTTGGTATAAAATAATGCCAAAAGTAAAGAGTGTAATTATAAAGAGTGAGAGAAAGAAACCCCCTTTATAGTTAAAAAGTTTAGTATAAAATTTTTCTATATCACTTTTTTTGATGATTCGAGTGTTAAAGTGAGATAGAATGAGTTTCTCTTCTACTTTTTGTATCTCCTCTTTATTTTTGACAGTAAGGACTATATCTGTAAATTGATCTTTTTTCATTCCTAAAATTTTTCTTGCTTGTGAAATTTCCATTAAAATTATATCATTGCTCATAAGAGCAGACTCTTGAGGAATAGTATCGTATATATAGACTTTTTCTTTGCTTCTGTCTGGTGGACGAAAAATATAGTACTCATAATAAGCATAATCGTCAAAAAATTTCTTGACACCTTCTCCAATAATCATAGATTTACGACTTAAAAACTTAGCTATATCTAAACCATCCATGAGTTTTTGAAGATTTTGAACTATTTGCTTTTCATACATATCTATACCTACTATCGTAAAATAAGTCTCTTTTGGCTCATAATAGTGAATTCCGTAGACTCTTCCTTGTACATTTGTAACACCATCGAAGGCTAGATATTCGTCTATCCAAGCATTAGGTGTATTACAGAGTTTTCCTGCTTCATATTTTTGAATGGTAAAATCTGCCTGTGTATCGAGTGTCTGCAGGAGTGCTTGCTGGATAGAACTAGAGATAAAAAGAACAGAAGCTAAGAGTGCTACTAGAAGGGTAGCAATGGTAAATATACCTACATTTCTCTTTTTATGAGAGCTTATAAGTAAAAAAAGTAAATCAATCTTACTCTGCATAAACAAACTCACTATAACTATTTTCTTGCATTTGAGGGTAAATTTTATTTGTAAAATCTTGATAAAGGGATACTCTATACTCTAAGAATGTTGTAGAGTTTGTAGGGGAAGGCAGTTGCGTTAACTCCTCAAATTGATAGAGCTTTTGCTCTTTAAGCACTCTTTTTTGAGGAAGAAAAAAAAGAGAAAAAAAGCTCAAAGAGAGAAGGATAATAAAGGTGAGAAATTTTTTACTTAAAACAGTGATATTTTTTCCTAAAGCTAAACTTTTATCTCTCTACTGAATATTTTAAAGCTTTTTTTGTAAAATCAGTTGAACAAAAAAACATTGCCATAAAAATAGGATTGAGTGTAATTGTATCATCACTCATTGTATCAAATACTTTGAAGTTAAAACCAGTACCATCATTAGGATTTTGTGGTGTGACGATAAATTCAATAGGTGCTAATGCTCGAGTCATATTGACAATGTTCTTTCTCTTTTTCTGATTCTCTTCATTGAGAATATTAAAGTCTGGGTTTTGGGAACTCTTGTGTTGATCTAATAGCCCTTGAATTAAATCAACCTTATCTTTGAAAACAACTTTATTCCATTTAATGATAGAGTTGTTTGAAGCTACTTGCATATTCTTTTCACAGAGGGCATGAGGCTTTTTGCTTTTCATTGCTTCTAAAAGAGCAAGTAAAAAGTTAGCTCCCCCTACATTTTCTGCTGCTTTTGTCATAAAAAGATGGAGTAACATCTTTGTCTCTTCGTTTTGTTTGTTAAAATTACACATTTAATTATTTTCCTTTTTTTTGTATAGAGTTACTTGATTCTTGCCATTTTCTTTAGATATATACATCATGTTATCAGCATACTTAATCAGTTCTTCAATATGAAGTGCTGATGTTGGATAAATGGAAACTCCAATGCTCGCTCCAATAGATATCATTTTATGATTTATAATTATATCTTTATTCAGCTCTTTTATTATTTTTTTTGCAAGATTAATAACTTGAGTTTCATCTCGAATATCTGAGAGAATAATGGTAAACTCATCTCCTGAAAGTCTAGAGGCTATATCGCTTTTACGAATAGATGTACTTAAAATTTCAGAGACTCGTTTGAGGAGTTCATCACCTACTTGATGTCCGTATGTGTCATTTACAGCCTTAAATCCATCTAAGTCTAGGAACATGAGTGCGACTTTAGTATTATATCTTTGGGCTCGGTTTATCTCATTTTGAAACTCAATCATAAAGAGTGTTCTGTTTGGAAGTTTCGTTAGGTAGTCATAGAGTGCTAACTCTCTGAGTTTTTCTTGATTGAGCATTATATAAATAGCAAAAAGAAAAAGAAGTGTGAGTATAGCTGTAAATAAAATAATAAGATACTCTCTTTCAATGCTAATATTACTAAGGTAGTCTGACTCAGTATATGTTACTATGTATGCGATATTTTTAATTGATTCTGCACTTGGCATAGGTAAAAAAGTCAAAATAATGTTTTGGTAATTATAGGTAGCGGCAAGAGAAAAAGGTTTTTGTGTTTTTATACCTTCTCTTATCTCCTCTTCGAGTTTAGGAGTATCTATCTTTGTATAAAGATTTTGATTATTTATACTTTTATGTGTTACTGATTCTATATAGTACTCTTTTGTCTCCCATGTTGGCTTATAATTAGAAAGATATTCTTTTTGGATTATACTTCCATTCGCGATATCTTTAGAGATTAGAATATGTGCATCATAAATAAAATCATCAGTAATACTTTTAAGAATATGTGCACTAGAGAATGTAATACCAACACTTCCTATATGCTCTTTTTTTTCGTTAAATATAGGATATACAAAGCGCATGCCTATCATAAAACGGCAGGCTTCAAAACCCTCTTGGGGTTGTAGCGTTTGGTTTGCTAAGAGAACAGTTTTTTTATTGTTGCTCAAATCATCACCAAATTTTTCTGGTGCATACATACGCAAAAAACTCTTGTTATCTTTTGTATGAAAATGGACTTGACTGATTCCCATGTTTGTGAGTCGTTTATAGTTTCGTTTGAGGAGTTTATATGTTTGAAGTCGAATAGACTTAAGTGTTTCACCTTCACTTGTTTGTGCTCTTTGTAGGAGAATGATAAGCTTTGTATTTTGTGAATACATATTATATATATCTTGTGACATAATTTTAAAATACCTATGCACAGTATGATATTTTGTATGAAGTAACTCATTTTGAACATCTAAATAGTACTGTTTTTTGTCTTGTTTTACTTTGTTTATAAGTCCCACACCACTTATAAGTAGTACAATAAAAAGTAAAAATAATAAAAGAAATTTGTTTCTTTTTGTACTAAGCATCTGTCTCCAATAAATTTTAATAGACTTATTATAGCATTTTTCTACTCTTTTTTAATTCTTAAGCCAAATGAAGTATCAGGTTTCCTTAAGCAAATCATAATCACAAAGCTATTATGATGTCGTAAATCAAAAGCGGACAAAAATTGTCTGATTTAAAAAGAGTGATAATCATTCTTAAAAAAGAGGAAATAATATGCAAGTATATTTAGATAACAATGCTACTACAATGACAGATCCATTAGTAGTAGAAGCTATGCAACCTTTCTTTAGTGAGCTTTATGGTAACCCCAACTCACTTCATAAGTTTGGAACAGCTGCGCACCCAGCTTTAACGAAGGCAATAGATCAGGTATATACTGCGTTAAACGCAGCAGATGCTGATGATGTTGTTTTTACGTCGTGTGCAACTGAGTCAAACAACTGGGTTTTACAATCTGTATGGGTTGATCACATTTTAAATGGTGATAAAAACCATATCGTAACTACAGAAGTGGAGCATCCATCAGTTCTTTCTACTTGTAAATTTTTAGAAGATCAAGGTGTTAAAGTTACTTATCTTCCTGTAAATGAAGAGGGCGTTGTAGAAGCACATACTGTTAAGTCATTTATCACTGAAAAGACAGCGTTAGTTTCTATTATGTGGGCAAGTAATGAGACGGGTATGATTAATCCTATTGAAGAGATTAGTGAAATCTGTAAAGAGAAAGGTGTTCTTTTTCACTCAGATGCAGTTCAAGCTGTTGGAAAGATTCCAGTAGACCTTCAAGCTGTTCGTATTGACTTCGTTTCATTTTCTGCACATAAGTTTCATGGACCAAAAGGTGTTGGTGGTTTATATATAAGAGAGTCTCAAGCACTTTCACCACTACTTCATGGTGGAGAGCATATGGGTGGACGTCGTTCAGGTACACTGAATGTTCCTTACATTGTAGGAATGGGTCTAGCAATGGAACTTGCTACGAAAGATATTCAAGCTACTATGGCTAAAATTCGTGCTAAACGTGATCGTTTAGAAGATGCACTGGTAGAGTTAAGTGATACTTTTGTTGTTGGAAACAGAAATAACCGTACACCAAATACTATTCTTATCTCCATTAAAGGGGTTGAGGGTGAAGGTATGCTCTGGGACTTAAATAATGGTCAGATTGGAGCATCAACTGGTTCAGCTTGTGCTTCTGAAGATTTGGAAGCAAATACTGTTATGCTTGCAATCGGTGCAGATAATGAGCTTGCTCATACAGGTATACGTCTTTCACTTTCTCGTTTTACTACTGATGAAGAGATTGATTACACTATTAACCATTTTAAAGAAGCGGTTGCAAGACTTAGAGCTATCTCTAGTTCTTTTGCAAAACAGCAACCTACAAAGGGTGGAGAAGTTCAAGAGTGTGAACTACACCATTAAGCATGACTAAAGGATGAGGTCTTAGGACTATACATCCAAACTGTTAAAAAAATTAGAAAATATAAAAAAGGAAAAAAGATGGCAAAAGCAGACATATTAGGCGATTCTCTTTGGGACGCATATTCTGATAAAGTAACAACACTTATGAATAACCCGCAACATCAAGGGGAGTTATTTGAAGGGGAAGTTGAAAAACGTGGTAACAAACTTATTGTTGCTGATTTTGGTGCAGAGTCTTGTGGCGATGCAGTACGTTTATACTGGGAAATTGACCCAAAAACTGATACTATTGTAAACTCAAAGTTTAAATCTTTTGGTTGTGGTACAGCTATCGCATCATCTGATGTTATGACTGAACTTTGTATAGGTAAAACAGTTGGGGAAGCTGTTAAAATTACTAACATTGATGTTGAGTTAGCACTTCGTGATACTCCAGATGTTCCAGCCGTTCCACCTCAAAAAATGCACTGTTCAGTTATGGCTTATGATGTTATCAAAAAAGCTGCTGGGCTTTACATGGGTGTTGATGCTGAGAGTTTTGAAGAGGAAATTATCGTATGTGAGTGTGCTCGTGTATCTTTAAATACTCTTAAAGAGGTTATTAAATTAAATGACCTTCATACTATTGAAGAGATTACGGACTATACAAAAGCAGGTGGGTTTTGTAAATCTTGTATTAAACCAGGTGGTCATGAAGCTCGTGAATGGTACCTTGTTGATATCTTAGCGGATACTCGTAAAGAGATGGATGAAGAGAAGATGAAAGCTGCTGCTGATGCAAGTGCTGCAGGTGGTGGTAACTTTGAAGAGATGACACTGGTGCAACAGATTAAAGCAGTTGATGCTATCATCGATGAAAATGTTCGTCAGTTTTTAATCATGGATGGTGGTGATATGGAGATTATTGACATCAAGAAAAATGATGGATATATTGATATCTATATTCGTTATCTTGGTGCTTGTAATGGGTGTGCTTCTAGTTCAACTGGTACACTTTATGCGATAGAGTCTACACTTAAAGAGAAACTCTCTTCAAACATTCGCGTTCTTCCTATCTAATTTTTAAGTAGGCTTTGGCCTACTTAACTTCTATCTCCTCTTCTTTGTTTCATATTTCAAGTAACTCTATACTATAATTCTGTGTACTATCTTATAAATATATATTTAGGTTAATTAAAATGAATGCAGAACTTTTTGAATCTATAACAGAATCACTCGTGGAGAGTGGTTATATAGTTATAGAAAATGCTTTAGATCTCACACTACTTGAAGAGCTTTCTCTGTATGGAGAAGATGAATCTTTTTATCAAAAAGCAGGTATTTCAAGTAAAAACGACTTACATATAGATAGTAATAAACGCAGTGATAAAACTCGATGGCTAGAGGAGGATGGTTCTAGTATGAGTGAGTATTTGCTGTTTGCAGATAGTTTAAAGAATTATCTTAATCAAGCACTCTATTTAGGCTTGTGTTATTATGAAGCACATTTTGCTCTTTATGAGAGAGGAGATTTTTACGAAAAACATAAAGATGCTTTTAAAGGTAGTAAAAATCGTGTAGTGACTACTGTTTTATATCTCAATAAAGAGTGGAGTACAAGTGATGGAGGGGAGTTGTTGATTTATGATAATCAGGATTCTCTTATTGAAAAAGTAACTCCAAAGATGGGGACTTTAGTTATTTTTCTCAGTGAAAATTTCCCTCATGAAGTAGTTCGTACGAAGAGAAAACGCCACTCTATTGCAGGTTGGTTTCGAGTAGATAAAAGATGAGAGAGATACACTACATGGAACTGGGAGGTACGCTCTTTATTCCTGCCTCACATAAAAATCTTCAAGCTATTGTGAATGAAAAAAAACTGAGTGGACTAAAAAGTGTAGTAATAGACTTTGAAGATGGCTTAGATAAAGAAGCTTTTGTGGAAGCTATGCAAAACTTTTGTAAAGTAGCACAAAATATTACAAGTCATTCTCCTTTTGTATTTGTACGAGCAAGAGGTTTAGCACATCTTAAGGAGTTGTTAGAAGTTGATGCCACTATAAAGATAGATGGTTTTGTATTAGCAAAATTTTCTCTTTTAAATGCAGAAGAGTACTTTAAACTACTTGCTAAAACTAACTATTACATAATGCCAAGTATAGAGGGTGAAGAGCTTTTTAACCATAATAAACTACATTTTTTAAAAGAGAAAATTATAGCTAATAGAGAAAGAATTTTATTAGTACGTTTTGGACTTGAGGATATGCTACGGCAGTTAGAAATGCGTCGTAAATGCAATGAGTCGATTTTTGATTTTAGTAGTACTTCTGCGGTTATTGGCAATTTTATTGCTACATTTAAGAGTAGTGGTTTTGGTATAAGTGGAGGTGTCTATCCCTGTTATAAAGATGAAGAGGGCTTTATAAAAGATGTACAAAGAGATCTAAAAGAGGGTCTTTTTACAAAAACAATTATACATCCTAATCAGATAGAGCTTTTAAATAAGCTCTATAGAGTGCCTAAAGAAGTATACACTGAAGCAAAAGAGATTAAAGTGTCAAAAAAAGTTCTTTTCTCTCAAAATCAGAAAATGGCAGAGGTTGTAACTATGTTACCATTTTCCATAAATCTTATACTTCGTGCAAAAATTTATGGAAAAGTTGACTAAAGGTAGTTAAAGTACTCATCATAATAAATTTAAAATTTATATTGAACACCCATATATAATATATTATTTCCCTGTGTATATGTATCATCGCTATTACTATAGATTAGTTGTGTTGCATAAATATCAGCTTCATAGGCTATACGAAAACCTAGACCATATAAAATATTTGGTTCTACTTGAAAACCTATACCATAGTGAAGACCAAGATTTTGATCATCTGTTAAATCTTGTAAGTAAGATGATGCATTTTCATGTTTTGTTGAAAGGTATGCCAGTCCAATATTTACAAATGGTCTTAGTTGAGAGTTTAAAAATGAATACCCTAAGTTTGCTGCTACAGAATATGATTGTACATTGTATGTATAAAGATTGTAAGGGTTTTCTGAAAGAAATGTACCATAATCAGTATATCCTAACTCTATTCCTATAACATTGTTAAACTGCCATCCTACATATCCCTTAAGATTTGAATCATCATTATTAGATTTTATTTCATTTCCACTTATAGCCCTAGATAAACCATCATCAGAATAACTTGTTTTTCCAACTCCTCCACCAAAATAAAAACCACTTCTATTTCCGTCTCCTGCATAGAGTGAACTTATTAATAGAGCACTTAAAGATGCTATTTTTAAAACTTTTTTCAATTTCTTCCCTTTTTATCATTATTATATACAAAAACTATAAGTATTTTACTTAAACAGTAATTAATAATAAAAAAGTGATGAAGTCTAATGAATATAATCCTTGAGAGTTTAAACTGCAAAGATTATATTGATAAAAAGAGGTTGTTGTTTAGTGATGAGCTATTTTAGCTTTTATTTCATCCTCTTCAATGGAAGCTGTAACATATTTAATTACAATAACATCTTCAGTCTCGTTGATGTACCACTCTGCAATGTTTTCATCTTCGAGGGCAGTAAGTTTATCAATATTTACATCATTTTGAGGAATGTATAGGTGAGAGTGTTTGATTGGATTTTGTAGTTTAAATGCAGTCCAAACTAACCATATCACGATGATAGTTGCGATACTAAGTGCTAAAGATTCTCTGTTACTTATATCTAAGTAGAGACCAGCAAATGTACCCCCTAAGAATGTTGCAAAATAGGCAGATGAGTTTGAGATACCAAGAGCCGCACCTTTTTGGTGTACTTTAGCGAATTTACTTATCATAGACTGAACAAGTGGTTCCATCATATTAAACGCAACAAAAAATGCAACTACACCGAGAACGAAAACAGTACTTGAAGTTGTAAAGCCCATAATAAGGAAAGATATTAAGAAAAGTACTATAGAGAGAAGAAATATCTGTTTAGGAATATTTTTCTTTTCACCAAAGACAGCAGCTGGACCCATAGCTACAAGCCCTGCAATCATAGCTGGAACATAAACCATCCAGAGTTCAGATTTTTCCCAGTTAAAACCATATTCAGGTTTTGTAAGAAGAATAGGAATAAGTACAAATGCAACAGTCATAAGCCCTTTTTGCATCGTGTTAATAATAATCATATTTAAAAGATTACTATCTTTTAAAATATCACTTGTTTTTGCTTTTTTGTGATAGATATGTTTTATTTTTGGAGGGGTAGGTACTTTTACAAAAAGAACGAAAATAGCTAAAACAGCTAAAACCGCAGTGATTAAAAAGATAGTGCTAATTCCGAAGTTGGCAGCAACAACAGGACCAAGACCCATAGCTAAAGCAAAACTAAGTGCGATAAATCCACCCATAATTGCCATCGCTTTTCCACGAACTTCTTCAGCGACAAGGTCAGAAATCATAGCTGTTACAACAGAACCAATTGCACCTGCACCTTGTAAAAAGCGTCCAAACATAAGTGTATAAATATCAGTAGAGTAAGCACATACAAGAGAACCTATTAAAAAGATGATTAAACCTAAAAGAATAGTTGGTTTACGACCAATCTTATCACTCATTGTTCCAAAGGGAACTTGAAAAATGGCTTGAGTAAGTGCGTAGCCTCCAACAATAACACCTACAAGAAAAGGTGTTGCACCTTCAAGATCAAGGGCATAAACAGAGAGAACAGGGAGTACTAAAAAGAGTCCGAGAAATCTTAAAAACAGAATAGAGGAGAGGGGAAAAACTTTTTTAAACATGTGTAACCTTTTGTAAAAGTGAGAAGATAAAATATATTGAAAAAATCGAACCTTATCTTCTTACTTTATAGTATAATTTTGAAATTATAGAGCAATAACTATTTACATAGTATTTGTAAATAATAAAAGTTTTTTTTAAAAGTTAATTATAAGGAATGGGTATGAAACTAGTATTAGCAACATCAAACAAGGGAAAAGTAAGAGAGATTAAAGCACTCTGTGAAGAGTATGAAGTTGTGCCCTACTCAGAACTTATAGAGGAGTTTGAAATTGTCGAAGATGCTGACACTTTTAAAGGAAATGCACTTATAAAAGCGAGAGCTGTTTATGATGCTATTGGGGATGAAAATATTATTGTTATTGCTGATGATAGTGGTATTAGCGTTGATGTTTTAGAGGGTAAACCAGGAATTTATAGTGCACGACATGCTGGTGCAGATGCAAGTGATAAAGATAATCTATATAAGCTTATTGATGATATTAAGGCGAAGGGGGTAGAGAGTTCCCCCGCATTTTATACAGCAGCCATAGCGATAGTTACAAAAGATATAGAGAGAACAGTACATGGTTGGATGTATGGAACTGCTTTAGCAAAAGCAGTAGGGGAGGGTGGTTTTGGATATGATCCAATGTTTATTCCTCTTGGGTATGAAAAAACTTTAGGTGAATTAGATGATGCTACAAAAAAGAAATTGTCTCATCGTTCTAAAGCACTCAGTTTAGCAAAGAAAGTTTTAAAAACTTTATAGTATCTTTATACTAAGCTTCTCAAACCTATCTTCTAGTTTACTAAAAAATATATGTAGATGGGCGTTATATCTGCTAAGTATTTGCATGATATCTCCTTTAACATTTAGATGTTAAAAGATACAAGCAAATAGTAGTCCAAAAGTGAGAAACTAGTGAGGTTTATGAAAACAGTGTAAGTAGTACTATCCCAAAAAGTATTCTATATATACCAAATGCTACAAAGGTAAATTTCTCTAAAAATTTTAAGAAGAGTTTTATTGTAATAAAGGCAACGATAAAAGAGATAAAAAAGCCAATGCCTAAATTGAGTAAATTAGCACCATCAAACTCCTTATAGTGTTTGAGTAGATCATAGGCTGTTACAGCACTCATAACAGGAAAGGCAAGTAGGAAACTAAACTCAGCACTTGCTTTTCTACTAAGTCCTACAAGGAGTGCGCCGATAATTGTTGAACCAGCACGACTTGTTCCTGGAATAAGGGCAAAAACTTGAGCAAAACCGATGACTAAGGATTGTTTTAGAGTAATTTCCTCTACGTTTTGAAGCTGTTGACTCTCATCTGGAATGAAAAATTTCTCTACAATCAAGAAAATAACACCTCCAACAATAAACATAGTAGCCACAATAGTTATACTAAAAAGTTCTTTGATTTGATGTGAAAAGAGAAATCCTACTGCGCCAATAGGGATAAAAGCTAAAGTGACTTTTATCCATAAATCTATTTTTTTTAGGGTAAATTTATCTCTATAATTAAAAAAAACGGCTAGTATGGCTGCAAACTGGATAATAACTTCATAAGCTTTCGTAACATTAGTCTGCTCTATCCCTAAAAATTCGCTTGCAACGATAAGGTGACCGGTAGAGGAGATAGGGAGAAACTCTGTAAAACCTTCAATAATTCCTAAAATAATTGAGCTGAAAATATCCATTTCTTTCCTTAATATGTAAAGTTGGTATAATTAAAAGACACTTTAAAGATAATATTTATGTATCTGTGCTAGTATTTTGTAATAAAATGACATTTTAGCATAAATGTAAAAAGGTAAATAATGAATTTATTAATAGTTGATGATAGTAAAATTGTTAGACGAGTTCTTTCAAATACAATGAAAAGATACTTTAAGCAACCAGAATGGAAAGAACTTAATCTTTTTGAAGCTGAAAATGGTTTAGAAGCAATGGAAATAATGAAAAAAGAGAAAGTTGACATTATGTTGCTTGATTGGAATATGCCTGAGATGAATGGACCAGCTGTTGTTGAAGCTGTTCGTGCAAACAAAGAGTGGAATAAGACACGTATTATTATGGCGACGACTGAAGGTTCAAAATCAAGTGTTTTAGAGATGATTAAAAAAGGTGCCAACGGCTATATGGTAAAACCTTTTCAAGAAGATGCAATTTTTAAAACACTTAACACAATTACTGCGAGAATGCAAAGATAATTTCGCTACTTTAAAAATATTTCGATATAATACGAGGTTTTATTTGAAACACTTGGGTTTTTAAACCTAAAAAATCTCGTAGGAAATTTTATATGTTACTTTTTACACCTGGACCAACTCCCGTTCCACAAAATGTTCGCAATGCTATGGCAGATGAGACTATGCATCACCGTACACCAGAGTTTGAAGCTATTTTTGAGAAAACTCGTAAACACCTTTTTAATCTTTTTAAAACTGATGAAGTAGTTATGATCGCTTCAAGCGGTACAGGTGCTATGGAAGCTGCTGTTATAAATCTTTGTAAAAATACACTGTTAAGTGTAAACTCTGGAAAGTTTGGTGAGCGTTTTGGTAAAATTGCTACTGCGCATGGACTAAAAAATGAAGAGATCAAAAACGAGTGGAATACTCCAGTCTCAGTTGAAGCTATAATAAATGCAGTAAAAGCCAACACTAACATTGATGCGATAGCTGTGCAGATTAGTGAATCAGCGGGTGGCCTTCGTCATCCTGTTGAAGCACTTGCAAAGGCTGTTAAAGAGATAAACCCTAAGATTATGATTATTGCTGATGGGATTACAGCTGTTGGTGTTGAGGCTATTGATGTAAGAAACATTGACTGTCTTATTGCTGGAAGTCAAAAAGCACTTATGTTACCACCGGGTCTTGCTATCCTTGGTCTTTCAAATGCAGCTATTGAGACTATTGGTTCAGGAATTGGATACTATTTAAATCTTGCAAGCGAGATTAAGAAACAACGTCAAAATACGACAGCATATACAGCAGCTACAACTTTAACTATAGGACTTTTAGAAGTTCTCGAAACTATAGAAGTTGATGGTGGGATAGAGAAACTTTACTCTGATACTGCTACTCGTGCAAATGCAGTTGGTTCAGCACTTGAAGCGATAGGTCTTCATATTTATCCTGCAACTCCTGCAAAATCTATGACGACTATAGATGATGTAAATGCAGCAGAAATTCGTAAGATTTTAAAAACAGACTTTGATGTAAATGTTGCAGGTGGACAGGATCATTTAAAAGGGAAAATTTTTAGAATTAATCAGATGGGACTTATCTCAAACTATGAGATGGCTTGGGTTGTAAATGCAGTGGAGTTATGTTTAGCAAAACTTGATCGTAGAGTATATGATGGAACTGCAAACAGAATTTTTAATGAGATCACTTTTGGAATGGGAAAATAGATGATTTTAGAACA
>Ga0256837_1002074_pt1 | contig 12866 bp, 8 predicted proteins | sample 4562384metaG_FD_185976 | JGI IMG/M metagenome (GOLD analysis project Ga0256837, IMG submission 185976) | Hydrothermal vent microbial communities from Guaymas Basin, Mexico - 4561-384 | ecosystem: Environmental > Aquatic > Marine > Hydrothermal vents | place: Mexico: Guaymas Basin | collected... | reverse complement strand
TGGTATTTATATTTTTTGTATATTCTTGTCTGTTGTTAAGAAATAAACCTGAAAAACTGATGATAAAGATGATGCCTATTAGTAAAACTTGTTTTTGAGTACTCACTAATCTAAACCTTTTATATAACTTAACATTCGCACCTAATTTTGAGTTTATTTTCTTTTAAAAATAAAAGATTCTATACAAAGATAGCTTTGATATCACTAATGAATAATGTCACTTTTATGTCATTTTATCTTATTAGCCATTTTTGAATGTAAGTCAATTGATTAAACCTATCACTAAATGAAACAATATATAAAATTGCGTATTTTTTAAGCAATATACAATACTTTATTACTCATTAATAAGCTATACTATGCACAGATAAAATTCAGGAGAAAATTAATGGGAAAATTCGTTAATAATATAGAAGAATTCTTTACGTTTTGTGAAGAGAATGAAGTTCAATTTGTAGATCTAAGATTTACAGATATCAAAGGTGCATGGCACCACCTTTCTTACCGCTACTCTGCAGTAAATACAGAAATTTTAGAAAATGGTTTCCCGTTTGACGGCTCATCTATTGAAGCATGGCAACCGATTAATCAATCAGATATGATTTTAAAAGCTGATGTTCCTACAGCTTTCTTAGATCCATTTACTGCTGATCCTACTGTTATCCTCTTTTGTGATGTTTATGATATCTACAAAGGTGATTTATATGAAAGATGTCCACGTTCTATCGCTAAAAAAGCACTCAAATATGCTGATGAACAAGGTATTGCCGATGCAGCGTACTTTGGACCGGAAAATGAATTTTTTATCTTTGATGATGTGAAATTTGTTGACAACATCAATGAAGCAGGTTACAAGATAGACACTGAAGAGGGTGAATGGAACTCAAATACAGATTATAAAGATATGTACAACACAGGGCACCGTCCAGGAACAAAAGGTGGTTACTTTCCAGTAGCACCAACTGATTCTATGGTAGATATGCGTGCTGAGATGATGCAAGTACTAGAGCAAGTTGGTCTTGAAGTTATTCTTGGTCACCATGAAGTAGCACAAGGTCAAGGTGAGATTGGTATCGTTTTTAGTGACATCATCGGTGCTGCTGACAATGTTCAAAAATACAAATACGTTGTAAAAATGATTGCTCATTTAAACGGCAAAACTGCTACATTTATGCCAAAACCTCTCTATGGTGATAATGGTAACGGTATGCACGTTCACCAATCTTTATGGAAAGATGGTAGCAACCTTTTCTATGCTGAGGGTAACTATGGTAACTTAAGCCAAATGGCTATCAACTATGCCGGTGGTATCTTTAAACATGCTGCTGCTGTAAGTGCATTTACAAACCCTACTACAAACTCATACAAAAGACTTCTTCCAGGTTTTGAAGCGCCAAGTATTCTTACTTACTCTAGCCAAAACCGTTCAGCTGCTTGTCGTATTCCATATGGTGCAGGTGAAAAAGCAACTCGTATTGAGATGAGATTCCCAGATTCATCTGCGTGTCCTTACCTTGCATTTGCTGTAATGATGATGGCTGGACTTGACGGTATCAAAAACAAAACTGTTCCTGTTGGTCCAATGGATGAAGATCTTTTTGAACTTTCTCTTGATGAGATCCGTGAAAAAGGTATCCCTCAAATGCCACATACACTTCGTGAAGCACTTGAAGGTCTTATTGCTGATAATGAATTTCTTAAACCTGTATTTACACAAGAAGTTATTGATGCATACCAACACTATAGATTTGAGCGTGATGTATGGCCAGATGAAGGTCGTCCAACTGCGTACGAGTTCAAAACTACGTACCAGTGCTAATCTTTTTCTCCCTTTACGGGAGAAGATATCTTCTTTAAAATTTTCAACTAACTCTCGATCTTCTTTTTAAAAACTTCTAAATTCGCTATAATTCCGACATTAATAACAAGAGACTTCGTATCAAAAAGTCTCACGTAAGAGTGTGTTATTAAAAATTTCAAGTACTAAAGGATTCAAAATGATGAATCATATTCCAAAAGGCAAATATAAGCCATATCCAAAAATAGACTTGCCAGATCGAAAATGGCCGGACAATACAATTACAAAAGCTCCACGATGGTGTAGTGTTGATTTACGTGATGGAAATCAAGCACTTATTAATCCAATGGACATGAAGAAAAAACTTGAACTTTTTGCACTCTTACTCAAACTCGGTTTTAAAGAGATAGAAGTTGGTTTTCCATCTGCTTCCAAAATAGAATTTGATTTTTTACGTAAACTTGTTGATGATAAGCTTATACCTGATGATGTAACAGTACAGGTTTTAGTACAGGCTCGTGAACACCTTATAGCAAAAACATTTGAAGCACTTCAAGGTGTTAAAAAAGCAACAGTACATCTTTATAATTCAACTTCTGTTGCACAAAGAAAAATTGTCTTTTCAAAAACACAAGAAGAGATTATTGCCTTGGCACTAGAAGGGGTAGATTTAGTAAAAAAATATGAACACGATCATGACGGAAAGATATTTTTGGAATACTCTCCTGAGAGTTTTACCGGAACAGAGTTAGAATTTGCAGCACGTATTTCCAATGAAGTAACAGCACGATGGGGTATTGCAAAAGATCGTCCAGTTATTATCAATCTTCCCGCAACTGTAGAGATGGCGACACCAAATGTCTATGCCGATCAAATTGAGTGGATGGGCAGACATCTAGATAACCGTGAAAATGTCATTATCTCCACACATACACACAATGACAGAGGAACTTCCATTGCAGCAACGGAGCTTGCACTTTTAGCAGGAGCAGATAGAGTTGAGGGAACACTTTTAAGTAATGGTGAGCGTACAGGAAATGTTGATATTATCACTTTAGCACTTAATATGCTTACACAGGGAGTTGATCCAAAACTTGACTTCTCGGATGTAAATGAAGTACTTGATGTTGTTGAACGTGTAACAGAACTTCCAACACATCCTCGTCATCCTTATGTGGGTGAGCTTGTCTATACAGCATTTTCAGGTTCACACCAAGATGCCATCAACAAAGGTTTGGCATACCAACAGGCAAAAGAGGATCCGTTTTGGGAAGTTCCCTACTTGCCGATTGATCCAGCAGATGTTGGACGTACCTATGAGTCTATCATTCGTATCAACTCACAATCCGGAAAAGGCGGTGTAGCGTACATTTTAGAGAAAAACTACGGCTATCATCTTCCAAAAGCAATGCATCCCGAGATCGGCCGTGCTGTACAGGCACTCAGTGATGAAAAAGGAAGAGAGTTATCGCCAGAAGAGATCTTGGAAGTTTTTAAAGATACCTACTTTAGAATCAAAGAGCATATCACATTTAAAGATATCTCTTTAAGCACAGATAACGGGCAATCTACTTGTAAATTAAGTTATAGCTATAAAGGCAAAGATATTACTTCAACAGGTAAGGGAAATGGTCCTATAGATGCATGTAAAAATGCACTTATGAAAGAGTATGAGAATGCGTTTAGTATTAAATCATATGCTGAACACTCATGCGGAGACAAAAGTTCTGCAAAAGCAGTAGCCTACATTGAGATCCAAAGCAGAGATATTCTTTCATGCTTTGGTGTTGGTGCAGACAATGACATTACTGTTGCTTCTATAAGAGCAATGTTTTGCGCACTCAATCGGGCTTTTTCTTAAACAAGCCCGATTCAACTTCTTAAAATAGAAGTTCCTCCTCTGTCTCTGAAACTTCTTCTATGCGTGGAGGTTTAGAGATATCACTAAAATACTCTTTACGATTACCTATATTTACCTCAATTATACCCTCTGGTGCTTCAAATTTTCTTGGAATTTGTGGGTAAAGCTTCAGTAACTTTCTGTAATAATATGCAAATGCCGGAGCAGAAATTCTACCTCCGGTCTCCTTATGATACATTGGTGTATTATCATCATTTCCAAACCATACAACTGTTTCAACAGACGGTGAAAAACCGGCAAACCATCCATCAATATTTTTATTTGTTGTTCCGGTTTTACCTGCCAATTCTATACCTCGAACTCTTGCTCCCCGCCCGGTACCATGTTCAACGACATCTCTAAGTATTGTTGTCAAAATAAATGCTTGCGTATCTTTTGAAATTTCAAAAGATTTCTCTTGTTTTTTATAAATAGTTTCATTATTATGTTCTATAGAATCGATCAAATGTGGCACAACCTGAACACCCATATTTGAAAAGGATGTATAGTATCGTGCAAGTTCTACCGGAGACATAGACATAGTACCAAGCGATATTGAGAGATCGTTTGGAATGTTTTTGATTTGGAATTTTTTCAACTCTTTTATCAATGTAGCCAATCCTATATCATTTACAAGATTGATTGTTGCAAGATTTCGAGAGTGCACAAGTGCTTCACGAAGTGTGACAAGACCTTTATAGTTCTTCTCATAATTTTTTGGTCGCCACTTCATATCTTCACCATCTTTTTTGTATTCATATGTTTTTGCTATATCTACCAGCTGTGTTGCACCACTGTATCCAAGATTAATTGCCACTTGATAGATAAAAGGTTTAAAGGCAGAACCAGGCTGACGTTTTCCCTGTGTTGCCCGATTATATGAACTTTTTTGATAATCTACTGAACCTACAAGAGCCAAAATATCTCCTGTTTTATTATCCAAGGAGACTAAAGCACCGTTTAATTGTGAAACATTAACATCTTGAAGTTCATAGTTTTTATCTCTTTTTTTACGCTGTACATCTTTTGCTTTATACTTTTCTATACGCTTGAGTGCCGCATCATAAGCATATTTTAAAGATTCTCGACCTACTTCCTGTAAACGCAGATCAATGGTTGTATAGATATCATATCCACCCGTTCGTAAGTCATTGTGTCCCATTTTCTTAAATCTTCTAGCTACTTCATCAACTATAAATGGGGCTCTGTTTTGTGTCAATGTATCATCATAAACTACAGGACGCTCAGCAAGCTCTTTTTCAAAAGTTTCATCATCTATCCATCCAAGCGTATGCATTCTTGTTATAACCCTGTTTGCTCGCCCTAAAGATATCTCATAATTTTTTGTCGGTGCATATGTACTTGGTGCTTTTGGAAGACCGACTAATATAGCCATCTCTTTAAGTGTAAGATCGGAGAGTTTTTTATGAAAATAACCATCTGCTGCGGTCTTTATACCATAGTAACCATGCCCAAAATAGATCTCATTGAGATAGCGCTCTAAAATCTGCTCTTTTGTTAAAGCCTGTTCTATTTTAAAGGAGTAGATAAGTTCTTTAATTTTACGAGATATTTTTTTCTCACGCGTCAAGAGTTTGTTTTTAACAAGCTGTTGGGTAATTGTACTTGCACCTTCAACCATTTTTCTTGCTTTGATATCTTTAATCATAGCTCTGAAAATAGCATCAAAATTAACCCCGGGATGTTCAAAAAAAGTTGTATCCTCTATGGCAACAAGTGCTTCAATAACGCGAGGCGGTATCTCTTCAAACGGAGCATAATAACGATGCTGTTTATAAAAAATATTGGCAATTTTTTCGCCGTTTTTATCATAAATTCGTGTTGTCTGATTTGGATGATAATCAGTCAGTGAAGATATATCATAATCATAACTGTAGTAATAGTAAGCCAGTATCGCAAAGGGCGATAAAAATCCTAACAAAACCAGTGTAAAAAATATTTTTTTAATCATTGTCTAAAATTCCTATTTGCAAAATTTGCTTCAATCAAAATCTTTGTATACTCATTTTTTGGATTATTTGCCACTGCTTGCATCGCACCGCGTTCCACAATTACTCCATCTTTTATGACACATACTTCTTCAGAGATCTCTTTTGCTGAAAGTATATCATGAGTTACAAAAAGCATCAAAAAATTCTCTTTTTTTTGCAGATCTTTTAAAAGTTTAAGTATTACAATTTTTGTCTGCGGATCAAGTGCCGTCGTCGGTTCATCCAGAAGTAACAGTTTTGGATGCTTCTCCAGTGCCATTGCAATAACAACACGTTGCAGTTGTCCACCTGAGAGTTCCGGAGCAAAACGATCAAGAAGTTCATACTCCAAACCTACCTCATCAAAAAGTTGATGCACTCTCTCTTTGGAACTAAAAAACTGTTTTTTGATCTTTGTCAAAGGAGAGAGTGCCGTAAACGGATTTTGAGGAACAAAACCTATATTCTCTCCAACAAGTAAATCAAAATCACTCTTTTTTTGTAATGTGACACGCATAGTTTGTGGAAGCATCCCTAAAAGCGCTTTGAGTGTAAGACTTTTTCCGCTTCCACTCTGTCCAATCAGTGCCAATGATGATCTAATTGTAAAAGAGATATCTACAAGCGTTTTCTCTTTGAGTTTTATCTCCAAATGTTGTATCTCTATCATAACTCTTTGGCTATCTCCCTGCAAACTAAACGTAAATCGTCACTACTTTCACCCAGTCGTGCAATTAATCTTATAATGGCACTAGCTACTGTAGGCTGACGAATTGCACCCACACCATACCCTAGATCGTCAAGTCTCTTTTTTATATCTATAACCCGTTTGTTATCACCTATAACTATAGGTACAATAAGTCCATCTGTCTCTAAATCAAGCTCTTGAAAAATAATCTCTTTGCGAATCGCTATCTCCTGCTTTAAAGAGAGCGTGTTCTCTAAAATATATTTCAGCGACTGGTGCGCTAAGAGTGTATCATACAAAGAAAGAGAAGTTGCATAGATAATCGGTTTTGCACGATTAAGCAGATAATCAACAATATGCTCACTTGCAAGTATAAAAGCTCCAAAACTGCCATACGCTTTTCCGAGTGTTCCCATCTTAATATGATTTGGCGCTATTGCTATGCCATAATGTTCATAAACACCCATTAAGTTTTTACCGACAACACCGCTGCTGTGTGCTTCATCAACAATAAGCAGGGCTTCAGATTCATTTGCAATAGTAAAAACCTCTTTACTACAAAGATCCCCATCCATAGAGTAGATCCCCTCAACAGCAATAATATTTCTTTTAGCTTTAGAGCTTTGAAGCAATTTTTGTAGCTCTTGCATATCATTATGTTTAAAAAAAGTCACATCAATACCATGAAGCTGTGAAGCCAAGACTCCAGAAGCATGATAGAGTTCATCCATAAAAAGCCTGTCACCCTTACGCACCAAAGCTTCAATCAGTGCAATATTGGCATTAAATCCGCTACCAAGAACAACACCCGCTTCAAAACCATTTGCCCTGCAAAGTGCATCTTCAAAATCTTTATGGATCTGATGATAGCCATTTACAAGCATAGAAGCCTTCGAATTGTTGAGTGGATATGTTTCCAACTCTTTGCTTGCAAGTCTATGAAGCTCTTTATGATGAGAAAGTCCAAGATAATCATTTGAGGCGAAATCATGCAGCGTATTATCTACAATTTCACGTCTTCTGTAACGCCCTGCTCTCTTGAGTGCCCGCAATTCTCTCTCATAAAAATTCATCCAAGCACAACCTTGTTTCTTCCTGTTTCTTTTGCCTTGTAGAGTGCATTGTCAACTCTTTTAAAAAGTTCATCCTCACTCTCACCACTGATATACTCACTCACTCCAAAACTCATAGTCAGTGGAACAATCTCCTTGCTCTCTTCAATAATTCTTCTCAGTTTATTGGCAATTTTGACAGCATGCTCTTTATCGGTATGTGGCAAAATAATTATAAACTCTTCACCCCCTATACGACAAAAAGTATCACTTTCACGCAAATTCTCCTGAATTATTTTCGTATAATGCTTTAGCACCTTATCTCCGACATCATGTCCATACGTATCATTTATCTTTTTAAAAAAATCTATATCAAGCATAATCACACTCAAAAAAAATCCATACCGTTTGGCTTCATATATCTCTTTTTGTATCTTTTCATGATAATATCTTCTGTTATATATACCTGTCAGCGGATCGGTAATGGCTGATTTTTGCAGTTTATTTTTGAAAATTTCCTCCTGCGTAATATCTGAAAAAACAACACTGTAATGCTCTAACTCTTCATCTATAATGGAAGCAGAAACTAAAAAATAATAAATTTTTCCATCAATATTCATCTTTACTTTATGGGAAATATCAGGATTTTTTAAAATAGTATCAAGCCAAGCAAATGTACTTTCTCCTCTACTTAGATACCCCTCTTCTTGAACAAAAAAACGACATATACACCCATTCTCTTTTTGAAATGCCTCAAGCGTTTTATAACGTGTAAAGTATTTAAAGAAAGTTTTATTTACCTCTAACACGCTCTTTTTGTCATTGATAATAATAATATTTCTTGACGTATCAATAATTCTTTTATAATAGCTTTTCTGTTTTTTCATAAAAAAATACAAAATACTACTAATGAAAATACCAAGCAAAGAGAAAAAAAGCAGACCAAAAACAATCCACTGAAAAGTAAAATGCTCCAAATCTTTATTTGTAAGTGCATTGAGTTTTTGAAAAATAAAATAATACCCAACAATTTTTTTTGCACTGTCTTTTAAAGCATAAGGAATAATCAAATAGTTTCCTGCAACACTATATGGTTTTTTAGCAATATTTTCTATACCATATTTTTCAAGTAATTTTAAAAACTGCTGTTTTGCATTCAAATTAGCTACATAATAGTCATTAATAAAAAGCTTGCTAAAAGGATGTTTAATCTGTTTTGATGCTTCTTTCGTTGCAACAACCACACTTTCTAAACCATCATCCTCGAAGTTCTTTGCAATCGAATTAAAATGAGAAACTACCTCAAAAATACCAAGATATTGATTTTTATATAATATCGGTACCATAGATTTTATATCTAAATCATACGCTCCAATACTTACACTACTTAACACCTCTTTTTGCACTTTGACTCGATCATCACCCTGTGTTGCTGTCCAACTTCTATACAGAATTTTTCCATCTCTATTAAGAATCTCTATCCAGATATTTTTATAGAGTGACTTTTGATACAAATCATCAAGAATGGTATTGAAATAATTTTTGGGAATTACATTACGATACATACGATCTTGAAAATCTTTATGCCCAGAAAGGGCTATTGCGATAGCAAGGGTTGCTTTCTCTTTTACAAAAACAGCATCAGAAATTTCATCTTTTATTTTCAATGCTGTTCGTTGGTACTCCTGTTGTCTGATTTTTTTTTCTTGAACCTGTATAAATCCATGATAAACCAGCAAGGTCATAGCTGTTATAGTACAAAAAGCAAGTATGCTAAAAATCAATTTATGTTGATTAAAAAATCTCATTTTCAAATTCCAAGAAATGTTTGCAAAACTTCAACACAAAGTCCCATAGCCGTACTCTCATAACCTCTGACTTCTTTGATGTAAGGCTTGCAAAATCCTTCCACCATACAGGCACCTGCTTTTCCTCGCCACACACCACTCTCTAAGTAGCGTTGCAAATCATCCTCTTTAAATGTATCAAAAATATAATCCGTACGCGATATATCGACTATCTTTTTATCTTTTGCATGGTAGATCATGCAGGTAATAATGCTTGTCATATTTCCACTTTGTGTCATTAAAATATTACGAGCATCATCAATGCATTTTGCTTTTCTAAGGATCTGATTTTGTGAAGTGACAACAGTATCAGCTACCAAAAGAGGGTATTCCTCAAAACCAAAGGCTTTGAGATTTGCTTCATATTTGCCAAGTGTTGCCTGATAAACAAAGTTTTTTGGGCTTGTTGCCACTATACTCTCTTCATCAAAATCAACACTCTCTTGAATAAATTCAATACCTGCCTTGCGTAACAGTTGTGCCCGAGTCTCTGAAGATGAAGCTAATCTAATAGGCATGACGCAGTGTCGCTCCAAGATAGATGGCAATAACTCCAAGTGTAATATTTACCGGTACCATATACTTGCCAATAAGTTCAAGTGCTTTTTTTGCTCCGGTACTGTCACCCTTGTTAAGGAGTTTTTGTGCTTTGTTGCGACGCAGTATCATCATGGAGAGATTTGCCGCCATAATCATCCAGATCACCTCTTTTACATGCACAAGGTTATAGATATGCATTGCATAGTCATCAATAACATTGCCATTTGCATCAACAGCCGCTTCTCGAAAGCCCAGAGCAACAGCCATAATAATAGCAGTCACAATCAAGATAATCACAAAAGGTGTAACGATCGTAAAAAGACGCTTCAGCGATTGAGAAATTCGCTCAAGTCTGTGCAGTGGTGATTCTATCTGCATAAATGACTGATGTGCCGCAAAACGCATTGCGATCATCCCACCAACCCATACAACAGCAGAAAGTACATGTAAAAATACTATCTCCGTAGCGTATGATGCAAAAAGCTCAACCATAAAGGCTTTCATTATGCAAGCACTCCCTCTATAAACTTACGAGCCTCTGTTTTTGCTTCAGGCAGTTTTGATTTGTCTTTTCCGCCTGCCTGTGCAAAATCTGGACGACCACCGCCGCCACCGCCTAAAATAGGAGCAATTTTCTTGATCCAATCACCCGCTTTGGCATCACACCCTTTCACACCTGCAGCAATAAGCACCTTATCGCCTTTGATCTGAAAGAGCATTGCACAGAGTTTTTCGTTTTGATTTTTCAGCTCATCTATTTTTGTTTTGATATCTCCATTTGGCAACTCATCAATGACTACAGCAACACCATTAATATCATCTGTTTTGATCTCTACTTTTGCCGCATTTTGAGCCTCTTTCAGTTCACTTTTGAGATCTTCCAGTGTTGCTTTAAGACGATTGATACCCGCAAGAACATCAAGATTTTTTACCTCATGTTCTACTTTTTTCAGTAAAATACGCTGATCACAGAAGTAGTCATAAGCCGCCTTGCCACATACCGCTTCTATACGACGTACACCGGCACTGACACCACTCTCTTTTGTAATGATAAAGCTTCCGATATTGGCTGTATTTTCAACATGTACACCCCCACAAAACTCAACAGAAGCATCTGCAAAACTGACAACTCTTACCTCATCCCCATACTTCTCACCAAATTGACTTTTTGCACCCGACTTTTTCGCCTCTTCTATAGGCAATACCTCTGTCTTTGCAGGAAGTGCACGCTCTACCAAAGCATTAACACGCTGTTCAATCTCAGCTAACGCTTCATGCTCAAGAGCTTTTGGATGTGAAAAGTCAAAGCGAAGACGATTTGCTTCTACCAATGAACCCGCTTGAGAGATATGATCACCAAGAACATCACTTAAGACTGCATGAAGCAAGTGTGTTGCAGAGTGGTGTTTTGTAATCTCATTACGTGAAATATCTACTTTTGCATCAACATCTTCACCTACTTTCAGATCTGCTGTTGTTTCAATCTTAGAGAGATTCAATCCAAAGAATTTTTTGGTATCAAGAACTTTTGCTTTTGATACAAGTTCACCGATATCACCACACTGTCCACCACTTTGGGCATAAAAAGGTGTAACATCTAAAAATACCCACCCTTTTTGTCCGGGCAGGAGTGCTTCAACACGAAGATAGCTTTCATCAAGAAGTGCAAGCACTTTACTTGCATGGTGCATTGTTTCATAGCCGATAAATTCATTTTCACCAAATTCTTCTAAAAGCTCTTTAAAATCACCACTGACAGCATCATCACCACTCCCTTTCCATGCAGCTTTTGCACGATTTCTCTGCTCTTGCATCAAAGCTTCAAACCTTGCAGTATCGAGTTTAAGATCCTTCTCGCGAAGCATATCTTCTGTCAAATCAAGTGGAAATCCATAGGTATCGTAGAGTTTAAATGCCACTTCCCCGCTAAATATATCTTTTGTATTTTGCAGTTCCATATTAAAGAGTGCAATGCCTGACTCGATAGTTTTGAAAAAACGTGCCTCTTCAAGCTCTATCTGCTCTTTTACTGCTACAGATTTTTTTGCCAAGTAGTCATACTCATCACCCATAATATCAACAACTATATCTACAAGTTTATGCATAAACGGCTCACGAAAACCTAAAAGATACCCATGTCTTACAGCACGGCGTAAAATACGACGCAGAACATAACCACGCCCTTCATTTGAGAAGTTTATACCCTGCGCAAGAAGAAAAACCGCTGTTCGAATATGATCGGCTATAACACGGTATGATGCACCGCTTGCATACACGTACTCTTTACCAATAAGATCTTCAACTTTGCGGATAATTGGCATAAAAAGGCTTGAACCATAGTTTGAGAGTGCTCCTTCTTTGATCGCTACAACACGCTCTAAACCCATACCTGTATCGATAGACGGTTTTGCAAGTGGTATACGCTCACCACCTTTTTCTTTTACCTCATACTGCATAAAGACCAGATTCCAGATCTCTAAAAATCTGTCACCCTCTCCACCCATATAATCTTCAGGACCGCTAAAGTGTTCTGCACCTTGATCGTAAAAGATCTCAGAACATGGACCACACGGACCGGTATCACCCATAGACCAGAAGTTGTCTTTGTCACCCAAACGCATAATGCGATCAGCGGCAATATGTTTTTTCCATATCTTCTCAGCCTCATCATCACTCTCATGAACAGTAACCCAAAGCTTGTCTTGATCGAGTTTTAAAACTTCTGTGATAAATTCCCATGCATAGGCAATGGCTTCTTCTTTGAAGTAGTCTCCAAAGCTAAAGTTCCCAAGCATCTCAAAAAATGTATGGTGACGAGCAGTATGCCCAACATTTTCCAAGTCATTGTGCTTGCCACCGGCACGAATACATGTCTGACAAGAAGTTGCACGCGGATTTTCAGGGCGAGGAACCTCACCCGTAAAAATCGACTTAAAAGGGACCATGCCCGCATTGTTAAAAAGGAGTGTTGCATCATCAGGCACTAAAGGTGCAGAAGCCACTCTTGTATGATTTTTTGATTCAAAAAATTTTAGAAATTCTTCTCTTAC
>Ga0256837_1002073_pt1 | contig 12871 bp, 10 predicted proteins | sample 4562384metaG_FD_185976 | JGI IMG/M metagenome (GOLD analysis project Ga0256837, IMG submission 185976) | Hydrothermal vent microbial communities from Guaymas Basin, Mexico - 4561-384 | ecosystem: Environmental > Aquatic > Marine > Hydrothermal vents | place: Mexico: Guaymas Basin | collected... | reverse complement strand
CTGAATATGCTTATGAAAAAGGTTTAGATGAAGCTGCTGCTAAGGCTATCGTATTAACTAATATCACTAAAGATGCTACTAGTGTTGAAACTGTAAAAACTACTGTTGATGAGTATGTTCCTGTTAAGCTTGAGTTAACTACTGGTGCTGATACTCTTGAAGGTTCTAAGGGTAATGATACTTTTACAGCTCCTTTACTAAGTGTAACAACTGATGACAAAATCGTAGATGCTTCAACTACAGATAACGATACTCTAAACATGACTGTAAATGCAGATGTAACAAGTAAACTTACAGTTACAAATGTAGAAGATATTAACTATACTACTTATGGAAAAACTAGTGTAGATATGACAAACATTACAGGTGTTAAAAACTTCAATGTTGTTGATTCTACAGGAGCAGTTACACTAAATAAACTTGCTCAAGCTGATGTATCATTTGGATTTTCAGGTGCAAACACAAATACACTAACATTATCTCACAAAGCTGGTACATTATCTGGTACATCAGATAAAGTTACTTTAAACTTAGATACAGCTTCTGCAGTTTCTTTTACTTCTGATGCAGGTTATGAAGGTTTAACTATTAATGCAACAGGTGCAAACACTATCGATACTTTATCAGTTCCAGGTATAACTGCACTTACTGTAACAGGTACTGGTTCTTTAAATGCTACAAATGTATTAAATGGGTTTAAATCTATCACTGCTACAGCTATGACTGATGCTCTTACAACAGGTACTATTAATGCAACTACAGGTCTTGCTAAAAATGAAATCACAGGTAATTCAGCAGGTTCTACTATACTTTTAGGTTCTGGTGATGATAACATTGGTTTCAAAGGAGATGTTAATGCAACTTCTAACACTATCAAAACAGGTGCTGGTAACGATACTATAGCTATGAATGATATGGCTAAGGGTGCTAACTATATCTTCGCAGAAGATGGTGATGATACTATTAGTATCACAGGTGCTACTAATGCTTCAGATATTATCAACGGTGGTGCTGGTACAGATACTTTAGTTATCGCTGATAACTCTGATGATGTTTTACTTTTAATGGGTATTGAAAACATCACTCTTTCAAAAAAAGCAACAGGAGCTATTACTATCAGTTCTGCTGATTCAGCTTTAGCTGTAACTGCTAATGTTCAAGATGCAGGTACTGCTGATAATGTAAATATTGCTAATCTTACTTCAGGTTCAACTGTAACTGTACAGTCTGATTCTTCAGTTCCAACTGCATCAGCAGATAATGTTTCTGTAGGTTTCAAAACTGCTGAAGCTGCTTCTACTGTAAATATCAACTCTGGTATGACTGGTGCTTTAACACTTACAAATATCACTGATGCTACTGTTAATCTTGGGGCTGCTTCTGCAATGGGTACTGATAAAATAATTACAGATACAGTAACAAACTTAACTATCAATGCTACTAAAGCAATGACTACTACGGGTGTTATTGAAAACAAAGGTGGAACAACAGCAACTATGGCTAAAGTAACTATTGTTGGTCAAGATGCTATCACTACTGGTAATATGACTTCAACAGCTTTAACTGATGTAAAAGTAACTTCTGCAAAAGCTATGACTGTAGGTAATATTTCAGATTCTGCAAAATTAGCGAATGTAACTTTAACTTCTTCTGATACATTAGTATTAGGAAATATTGGTAATGCAAATACATCAACAGTTACTTTAGATTCAGTTAATATTCAAGCTACAAAAGCAATTACAGTAAATACTGGTAATATTGATGCTAATAAAATTGGTACTGTTACAGCTCAGTCTACAACAGATGCAGTTACTCTTGGTAAAATCGGTGAACATGCTGAAGTACTTGGTGATGTAACTTTAACTGCTGCTAAAGCATTAACTGTAGGACAAATTGGACAATCAAAAACTACAACAGTAGCTACTGATATTACAGAAACTGCTACTAATGGAACATTGACTGCTGGTGATATATTAGTTAAATCTGCAAATACTATTGCATTAACTTCTACTGCTGCAGATATTGCTCTTTCTAATATTACAGTAACTGATGTAGATGGTATTACGGTAAATATGAATGCAAAATCTAATATAGATGCAAATGGTGCTACTGCAAATGGTGCAGCTACTGCTGTATCTAATGAAGATGGTAATATTACTGCTTCTATTTCTGGTGCCGCAGCAGCAAATGTTAATTATACTGCTGCAAAGAATACTGTATCGACTGCGGTTGTTAACCTAACAGCTACTAATACAGGTGGATTAACTTCAACTATCACAAATGCTGCAACAGCAGGTGATGGTTCAACTTCAGCTATCTCTTTAGGTAATGCTAAGGCTAATACAACTAATGCTATCACAGTAAAAGGTGTAGTAGATACATTAAATGTAACTGGTGGTACAGGTATAGATTCTGTTAATCTTACTGCTCTTACTACTAAAGGTGGAACTATCAATGCTGATACAGTTATCTTTACATCTGCAAATACAGGTGTACAAAAAGGTGTTGCTATCAACTTAAGTAGTGATACAGTAACATTTGATTCTGGTACAGACAATGCAACTACAGTAGCTGCTTTACATGCAGGTGAGTATGATTCTGGTGCTGATAAGAAAATGATAGCTGACGGTTATGACTTTACTCTTAATGGTGTAAGTAGTGTAACTGGTACTGCTAAAGCTGATTATATTGTTGCTAATAGTTCTGGTACTACTATTGTATTAACTAAAGGTAATGACACTATTGTTGGTGCTGCTGGTAGTGATACACTTTCTATTGTTAATGCTGATAATGGTGGACTAATTGAAGACGGTGATGCTGCAGGTAATGTAGTTTCTCTTGCTGATGGTACTATCAAATGGGATGATGCTGCTGGTAGTAGTCATTCACAAACAATTTCATCTATCGACAATGTTGATGCGAGTGCTCAAGCTGACGCTAATGTAGATTTAACTATTACTGGTAGTACAAGCAACAATATTATTAAAGGTGGTGCAGGTGATGATGTTATAACTGGTGGTGCTGGTAATGATACTATCACACTTGGTGGTGGTGCTGATAAAGTAGTATTCAGTGGTTTAACTGCTGCTACAAACGGTTCAGATACTATCAGTACAGTTCAAACTGCTGATAAATATGACTTTATAGGAATATTTGGCGGTAATAATGGTGCTTTAAGTACAAAGAATGCTACTGATAATGGTGCTATCACTTTAGCTGCTGCTACTGCATTGGCAAAACAAGACACATCTATTGAAATTGCAGATAAAGCTTTATATATCGCTGAAGTAGCAAACAAAGCAGATATAGATTCTGTTGGTGATATCAAAACTGCTTTAACAAATGATGGTGTAATGGATGCTGTTGATTTTACTACAGATAAAGATGCTATCTTAATCGTTGGTGGTGCTGACGATGATACTACTCACTATATCTATAGTGTTCATGATGATGGAAAAAATGATGGTGAAGTTGTACTTTTAGGTACTGTAACTACAGATATCAACAACGGTGTTGATGGACTTACTACTTCTAATCTTGTATTTTCTTAATATAGTTTTTAACTATACTTTTACTCCGCCCTCTTTGGGTGGGGTGTATTTTTTGTTTTTAGTTATGAGTCATGAGTTTGTCATGGTTGATAACTGGGAACTTCCCTCTTTTTACAATCTCTCTTAAGGAATTATTATGAATGTATTTATATCTTCTACATTTAGCGACAAAATGAAAACTATTCGTGATGAATTGCAAAGTTCTATAAATAATTACTCTAATTATAATCTTACAGATTTATCATCTGAGATTGTTCAAGATACTTTAGAAAAAAATGTTATTGAAGCAAGTATAGATGGTGTAAAGGGGTGTGAATATTTTATATTGCTTTTAGATGAAGTTGAATCTAAAATAAAATTTTCTATAGATAAAAATGATAGAAATAAACTAAATAGTGGCATTTCAAGTGTAAAAATAAAGTATAATTTATCAGCATATTTTCAAGATGATGAAAAACTTTCTGTTACCCATTTAGAGTTTAGGATAGCTAAGGCATTGGGTAAGTATATATTTGTATTTAGCGTAGATAATGCTAAAAATAACAGCATTTATAAAGAAGCATGTAATTATAAAAGTTCACAATGTATAGATATAAGAGATTATAAATCTATAAGTTGCGATATTTTACTAACAATTTTCCATGATTATTATGAAAAGATTGAGAATAGATATAGAATAGTGAAGTTTGTAGATGATTGTGAAAAGCATTTTAATATCATAACACATATTGGACAATCTGGAAAAGATATTAGCGAAATTAGAGATATCGCTATTAACTCAAAATATATAGATAGTAAATATTTATATATGAGTGAAAAATCGGTAAAAGCTTGGCAACAATGGGAATTAAACAATAGCATAAACACAGTTAATGGAGCTTTTGAAAGTTTTAAAAAGGTATTTGAAAGTGATTCTTTAAGTGGTATTGCTAGAGAGATAGATACTATTGTAGATTTGGGTACTGGAAAAGGTGAAAAGTTGGACTTTGTACTTAAAACTTTAAATAATCATTATTATAATTATATTAAGGATGGTGTTTTGTTAAATCATCTAAATATTATTCCAGTTGATTATTCGATCAATATGCTAGATGATGCTATTGATACCTTAAATAGATACACAAGAACTATGAGCCCTATTAAAGATTATGTAACAATAGATGGTTTAAAAATAGATATGATGCAACTAAACAAAGCTAAAACATTACTTTGTGGTTCTAAAGGTAAAAGTACCCTTTATATGCTTTTGGGTGGGACATTAGGAAATTTGAATGAGAAGAGGTTTATACAGAACTTAAAAGATGTGTGTGAAGATGGAGATTATTTTATTGTTACAATATTTCTTTATAACTCTGATAGCTCAATAGACAATATGCTTCCAGATTACACTGAAGTGATAAAAGCTATTTATAGTCATTCATTAAAAGATTTGAGATTTACAATAGATAAAGTTTGCATGTGCAAAGATGAAAAACAAAAAGATAGTGATAAATATGATGTTGAAGTAAGAGTAGATTTAAAAGATATGGAATCTGATAATATATATAAAAACATCAGTATTTTAAAATCTACAAGATATAAAGAATCGTATATGGATAGTTTTTTTAAAGACTATAATTTTAGAATCGTAAAGAGTCAACTTGATGCTAAAAAAGTTACAAAGACATATCTTTTAAGATTTGGTAAGAAACAAGATGGTTGTTGAGTTAGTATTATTTAGTTTTATAGTTTTATTTGTAGCTATAGGCTATATTACAAAAGATAGAGATGGTTCTGCTGAGTCATACCATTTGGCAGATAGAAGTTTAAATAAATGGTTGGTTGGTATTAGTGCTGGGGCTACGGCAAATAGTGGGTTTATAGTAGTTGGTGCAGTTGGTATGGGCTATACCATGGGTATATCTTCTTTGCTTTACCCTCTTGCATGGCTTATTGGCGACTTGCTATTTTGGAATTTATTTGCTGGTAAAGTCAGGGGTATGGAGTCGGTCAAAAGTTCTTTGACAGTGTCAGAAGTTTTGACATTTTTTAATGGTGATAAAAATCTAAAAATTATAAGTGCAACTGTTATTTTTTTATTACTCTGTATATATGCTTCTTCTCAGCTTATAGCTTCAACAAAGATAGTTGCCTCTTTTAGTGATATATCTGATTCTTTAGCAATAACTTTGAGTTTTTTATTTGTTATGGCATATACTATGTGGGGTGGATTTAAATCTTCTGTATATACCGATATTGTTCAAGGGTTTATGATGGTACTTCTTACACTTGGTATTTTAGTGTGGGGAGTTGATAAAGTTGGTGGTGTGAGTGGATTTTTTCAAGGTATTGAAGCTATATCAAACTCTTATGCTTCTTTACTTGGTGAAAATTCTCTGTTTACGCTGTTTTCGGTAGTGCTCGGAATGCTTTTTACTTCATTGGGCTTTAGCTTGAGCCAACCACAAGTTATTACAAGAGTGTTTGCAGCTAAAGATGAACAAGAGGTACAATCTGCTAAATGGATATATATATCTTTTTTACATTTTACTTGGATAGGTATGAGTTTAATTGGTATGGTAGTTAAACTTTTACTACCAGATATTGCTGATGCAGAGATAGCATTGCCTATTTTATCTAAAGAACATTTTAGTGATGTTATTGTGGGTTTTGTTTTTGCTTCTATGATTGCTACTGTTTTATCAAGTGTTGATTCTATGATAGTTTCTGCTGCAAGTATTGTTTCTTTGGATTTTGAAGTAGAGAAAAGAGGTAAAAACACTAAAAGATTACATAAAATAGTTATATTAGGTGTTGGCTTTGTAACACTTTTTTTTGCTCTATTTTTAAAATCTACTGTATTTACTATTGCACTGTATTCTGTTTCTATTATGTCTGCTTCTATTGGTTCTGCTATGATTATGTTGATTGTTGGCATCACAAATCGTGCTAATGTTTTAAAGCTAACTATTTTAACTGGATTATTCAGTGCTATTGGTTGGAGAGTATTTGGTTTAAATAGTTTTGTTAGTGAAACTTTTATAGGTATGTTTTGTGCAATATTGGTTGGGTATTTATTTGAGATATATCAAAGGGAAAGAGAAACTTTTAGTGCTTAGAAATAACTCCTATAAACTTACTTTTAGATGTATGAAGAAAATTTATGACTAAGGAGAAAAAATGAGACCAACTTGTTTTGTAATTATGCCATTTGGTGAGAAAGAAAGTATAGATTTTGATAAAGTATATAAAGAGATTATAGTGCCATCATGTAAAAAAGCAGATGTTGAAGTGATACGAGCAGATGAAGAGTTGATGGGTGGAATTATCCATAAGAGTATGTTTGAGAGAATTATTTTAAGTGATATTGTTATAGTAGATGTAAGTATTGCTAATGCAAATGTTTACTATGAACTTGGTATAAGACATGCTTTAAAAAAATCTAAAACGATATTGATAGCAAAAAAGGGTCAATCATTAGAGTTTGATATTCGTCCAATGAGAACTTTGTTTTATGATGAGAACAGTAGTAGTGTTAAAAAGATTGTAAAATCTATTCAAGATGTATTAAAAGAGAGTTATACAGATAGTCCAATATATAATTTTTTTGATACTTTAGATGAGAAAAAATTAAAAGATAGAAGTGAAACTTTCCAAAAAAATATACTAAAAGAGAATGAGATAATTCAAAAGATTGATATAGCAAGTGATCTAAGGGAGTTAAATAAAATAAAAAAAGGATTACAATTTACTATTAATGAGGAACAAATCCTTTTAAAATTGTTTTTAAAATATAAAGATTGTAAATTTTATGAAGATGTTTTAAAGATATATAAAAAGTTACCTAAAGAGTTGCAAGAGTATAAAGTGGTAAAAGAGCAGTTAGGTTTTTGCTATAATAGGATAGAAAAAAGAGATAAAGCAAAAATTGTTTTAAAAGATGTTATAAAAAAATATGGACAAAATAGTGAAACATTAGGGATACTTGGAAGAGTGTATAAAGATGAGTTTTTACAAACAAATAAATATGCTGATTTAAAAAAAGCGATAAATTATTATAAACAAGGGTTTGAGAGTGATATTCGTGACTATTATCCAGGTATTAATTTGGTAACTTTAATGAGTTTAGATGATAAAAAAAATCAACATGAGTTTGAAATGATACTCAACACAGTAAAATACTCTATAAAGCAGGATACAAAAAAACATAAAAATTATTGGAATGTAGCTTCTTTGTTAGAACTAGAAGTGTTGAGTAAAAACAAAAAAGAGTCTAAAAAAGTTGTGCAAGAGCTTTTAGAATTTGATTCTCAAGAATGGATGATAGAAACTACTGTAAATAATTTACAAATTATAAATAATAATTATAATCTTAGATGGATAGGTAAGATTATGAAAGCTATACTATAGAAGGTATTTTGTAATGTCAAAACATAAAGTATTTATTAGTTATCATCATGGTAATGATAAGGCGTATAAAGAAGAGTTTGAAGAGTTTTATTGTGCTTTTTTAGATAGTTGTATATCTAGGTCTGTTGGTAGTGGTGATATTGATGATAATTTGAGTGATGAAGAGGTAAGAGAAATTATTAGAGATGAGTATCTTAAAAATTCAACTGTTACGGTTGTTTTAGTAGGTAAAGAGACTTATAAAAGAAAACATGTAGATTGGGAGATTTACTCAAGTTTGTATGATGGAATTCAAAATAAAAGAAGTGGACTTATAGGGGTATTGTTACCGACATATCCTGATTTAGAAGATAACAAATATAATTCAACTACAATACCACCAAGATTGTATGATAATATTCAGACAAAATATGCGAAGATTTATAAATGGGATGATTTTGTTTTAAATTGTGAAGATTATATAGATGAAGCTTATAAGCGAAAAAATAATTATAGTTATAAAACTGATTTATCAAGACCAAGATTTAAACAAAACAGAAGTGGAAATAGATAATGGTAAATATTGATTTTAAAAAGAGTAATAATATGGGGAATGTATGACAGATTTAATACAAAAAGGTAAAGAACATATAAATAAAAAAGAGTTTAAAGAAGCTGTAGAAATTTTTGAATTTATAAACAATAACCGTCGTGGTTTTCCTGAAGCTTATTATTTTCTAGGGATTATTTACTATTTTTTAGGAGATTTAGAAACATCTAAAGATAACTTTGATAAAGCCTTAAAACTTTTACACATAATGAGTAATCTTGATAAATCTTATAGTGATAAATTTCAGCAATGGTTAAATGACTATAAAGGTGTATTTAAAAAAGATTTTTTAATGCCACTTGTAAAAGAAAATAAACCGTGTGAGAAAAAAATAACTAAGATTATGAAAAAATCTTTTAAAAAAGCACTTGTTGAGATAGATAAGTGCAAATATTTAAGCATGGAATTAATAGAGAAAAAATATATAATACAAAAAGTTCTAAAAACTAATGATGTGTTAGATATACTTGGTTTTATTGTAATTTCAAACGATAAAAATGTTTTACTTGAAGTTGCTGATTTGTTATATGGTATGAAGTTTTATTTTTTAGCAGGATTTATATATGATATTTTAGTGGATAGATATGAAGAGTGGCATATACCATATATAAGAATTTCTTCTGTTATAAAAGAGGTTAATGGTAATCTTCCATTAGCAGTAGAGTATATAAAAAAAGCTATTGACAGAGATGAAGAAAATGTTGAACTTAGATTTGCACTCATAAGAACTTATAAAGAGTTAGGGGAATATGACTTACTTCAAAGTGAATTAAGATATATAAAAAAACATTTTCATAATGTAGATATATGTGAAAGTCTTATGGATTTATTTACTTTTTTAGATATTTATGAAACTGGATGTGAAAAAGTTTTAAGCAAACTTAATGCAAAGTCTATTGACAGAAAGATAACACAATTATCTCTACAAGTTTATTATGCTGATAAGCTCAATGCAGAAAAATCACTAAAAGAGATACAAAAGAGACTTGCTTATATACCTAGTGTTGTAGTTAAAGATAAATCTTTAAAAAGAAAACTTGACATACTTGAAAATAGCATAACTTTTTTTACTGTAGGTAGAGGTGGAAGTTTCTTTTTTCATAGTTTGATAGATGGGCATAAAGAAGTAGCTACTATACCAGGGGTTTATTTAAAAGGCTACTTTAGTTCAGGTGCTTTTCATCTAAGTACAAGTAGTACTCCTGAAGAGTTTGTAGATAAGTTTATGAGTACTTATGAGGTTATGTTTGATGCAAATAGTAAAAAACCAGTACCAGGAAATCCTATGGATGGACTTGGTTATACTACTATTGCACAAGCAAGTGGACTTACGGCATTGGGAGAAAACAGAGATATAGTGCTAAAGGTTGATAAAGAAAGATTTAAACAAAAGTTAGTAGAGTATTTAAAATTGGTTAAAAATGTTGATGAAAAGGTATTTTTTCAACTTATACATATAGTTTGGGAAGAGGTTCTTCGTGGGCATAATTTTGAAGATAAGAAAGCTTTATTTTACCATATACATAATGCTAATCTTATAGAATATATAGCTTATAAAAGGTACTATAAAACTCCTAAAAATATATTTTTGATAAGAAACTGGCTTCAAGGTCTTGAGAGTTGGATGTATGGGTCTATCTTTTTTAATGATGATGATAAGAATTTGGATTATGATGCAAAATATAAAAAATTTAAAGATTACTATGCAAGTTCAGTAGGTAAAATAATCCATAGACTTTTTACTATAAGACAATATATTTTTGTAGATGATGATATAGTGTTTTTGAAACTAGAAGATGTAAAAAACACCCCAGAAGCTACTATGAGAGCAGTTTCTAAATGGATGGGTATAGAGTATGATGAAAGTTTACTAAAAGCAGAGTTTATGGGTGAAAAGTTTCACTCTAACAAAAGTAAGCTAAATCCAACAATAAGTGAATTTGATAAAAAAGCAATTAAGCGAAAAGTAGGTGTACTTTTTAGCCATAGCGATGCAGTGCTTCTAAACACAGTCCTTAGACCATGGAACGAAACATTTGAGTACGAAGAGGGTGAGTTTAAGTATGTAAGTGTTGAAGAAGCTTTAGCTATGAATGAAAATATAATGGACTGGGAAAGAAAACTTATGGACTTTTTTGAGATAAAAGAAGAGGATGCACTAAAGTCTATCAAGTACCGTAAACAAAAGTTAGCTTTGGCTTTAAACACACAAGAACAAGTTTATGAAGAGTTGAAAAAAGTTAAGTTGATAAAGCCAGAGGGTGTTGATGAGTAAGTTTGTTTGTGGTGATGGTAATATCTTTTTTGAAATTACCGATATATCTTCAAATAGTTCTAGGTGTTTAGATGTTGTAAACTTGAGTTATAATGTTAAAAATGATACTGTTTATAATTTGCATAATTATAAAGTTTGTGATTATGATACTAATGATTTGTTTAGTTTGGAAAATTTTTCTAAAATCAAACAACAGTTAAGTATGTCTAAAAGATTGGTGTTTTTAAATAAATTGGTACTAAAATACCAAGAAGATATGCAAGATACTGATTTTTTAGCTTTTTGCATCCCATGGGAGTTTTTTACACAAAGAAGTATCCCCTATAATTGTTGTAATTGTGATAGTTTGGAAGATTATGAAAAAACTTGTTCTGTGAAATTTTATATAAAAATCAAAGGAGTTTAAAATGAGTATTGATTTTGAAGAGTTACTTAGTGAAACAAAAAACAGTGAAGATGCAGGTATGTTTAAGAACCTTATTTACAATACAAAGAGAGCCGATGAGATTTTTACAGATGACGAAATATTTTTCTTAAAAGAAAAAAATACTAACGAACCACAAAATTGTAAAAGTAATGAAGCTAACTACATACTATCTCATGGTAGTGTAAGTGAAAAATATTTAAAGTTGAGAGAAGATGCAAATGCAAGATATGCAAAAATTGAAACACGATTATTTACAAACTTTTAACTGTGCAAAAGAGTATTTTAGTGTTGAAAACCAAGGTTTTAGACAAGAGATAGAAAACCATTTAGATGATGTTTACTCTTATGTTTTACAAGATACTATAGAGTACTGTAAAGATAACAGAGTATTTATAAAAAACTTTGATGATTATAAGATAGTCTATTTTTTAGCTATAAAGATGTATAACATCACAAAAAACAAAGCTTATATGTTAGCTATGCTAAAAATACTAGATATTTTAGTAAAGCAAGATAGTGATAAATTTGTAAGTGAAGATATAATATTTAAGATAATATTGCATATAGAAAAAGATACTTGGCAAGAAAAATATGGTGAGTACGGTATATACTCTATTTTTAAAGCTTGTTCTAAACATCTAGTATAATATTTGTTGAAAAATAGAAGGTAAAAGATGCAAGAACAGATTTATGAAGTAAAAAGGGTGTCAGGCACTAAAAGTATAGATTTGAGAGTTTCTAAAGAGTTTAAAGATGTTGGTATAGTCAATGAATATAAAAGTATAAGCAGAGAAGAATACTTAAATAACATAACATCAGATGACTTTAAGATGATAGAAGAATCCTCAGAATTTTTTATGCAAGAAGATGCAAAGACGATTAGTGAAGTGAAAAATTATATAGTTTTATAGTGAGATGTTATCTAAGGTTGGTATAGTATGGTTATATGGTTACTTGGAATTAGTGGAAGTGGAAAAACAACTATAACACAAGAGTTAAAAAAACATTTTGATAAAGATGGTGTAAAAAGCTTTATTATAGATGGTGACATAGTAAGAGATTTTTACGATAACGATTTGGGTTATTCTAAAGAAGACAGAGTTGCAAACATAAAAAGGATAATGTTAAGTGCCTATCTACTTGAACAAAACGGCATTATCCCCATAGTAGCAAACATATCGCCATTTGAATATTTACGAGAGTTTGCACGAGAGAAGTTTGAAAACTACTTTGAGGTATATCTAAAAAGAGATATACAAAACATCACAAACAAAGACTTTGTATATAAAGAGAGTAAAAATGTAGTGGGTGTAGATATGGTGTTTGAAAAACCAACTAAACCTAGTCTAACTCTTGATACTGGAGTTTTTAGTTTGGATGAGTGTGTAAGTAAAATAATAAAAGAGATAAAGTTATAGATATGATAGATATAAATGAAGAGATACTACAAGACATCATAAACATAAAAACAGGACTTTTTAGCCCACTTGATGGTTTTATGGACTCTAAAGATTACAGAAGTGTTGTAGATAGTATGTGCTTATCTGATGGTAGTGTTTGGACTATACCTATCACTTTAGATACACATAGTATGATAGATAAAGATGTAGTAGAACTTGTACTTGATGGTAAAGTGGTAG
>Ga0256837_1002072_pt1 | contig 12882 bp, 13 predicted proteins | sample 4562384metaG_FD_185976 | JGI IMG/M metagenome (GOLD analysis project Ga0256837, IMG submission 185976) | Hydrothermal vent microbial communities from Guaymas Basin, Mexico - 4561-384 | ecosystem: Environmental > Aquatic > Marine > Hydrothermal vents | place: Mexico: Guaymas Basin | collected... | reverse complement strand
CCTATTAAAGGTAAAGCTCAGTCAAATGTTCGTTCTTCTGGTGCAGATGAAGCTATTAAACTTATCCCACCTCGTGATATGTCTTTAGAGCGTGCTTTAGAATGGATCGAAGATGATGAGTTACTAGAAGTTACTCCTAAATCAATTAGAATCCGTAAAAGATTTTTAACAGAAGCAGAGAGAAAAAGAAATTCTCGTGGTAGTAAAAAATAGTTAATTAGTCTTTTATATGAGAAGTACATCATTTATTGTACTTCTCATACCTTTTTGTTACACTATATATCAATAAAATAAATTAATTTTATAATAAATATTACTTTTATTTTTTATAAGATAGAATATACAAAAATTCAAGGAGAAATGATGAATAAAATGATTAAAATTGCACTTGGTGCTACATTACTTTTAGCTTTAGGCTCTACAACTGTAAGTGCTGATGCTGGAAAAGGTCAAAAACTTTACACTAAAAAGTTAAAAAGTGCTTGTGGAATTACTGGTGCTGTTATGGCTGGTAAACATACTCAAGATGAGTGGACTGAAATCAATGATGCTGGTAACATGGCTGGTGAGATTAAAACTATTTGTCCAAATGTAAAAGACAAATCTCTTAAAGGTAAATATCTTCCTCACTACTTCGATTTCTTTAAAGAATACGGAAGTGATAGCGGAAACGTTCCTTCTTGTTAATTTCATATAGATCGCATCTTTAGATGTGATTTATACCTATATTGAAAATTTATGTTCAATATTTCAAACCTCTTCCAAACAACTCACAAATTTAAAAAGCTTTACAAACTAAATAATAATATTTTAGCATTAGTAACTACCTTAAATAAAATTCTTTTTTATTCAGAAGATAAATTAATCAAAGAGATTTATCACCCATATTTAGATTCTGATATATCAAATATAATATTTAGTAAAGATTCAAACCTTATGGCTTTTTGTGAACAAGATAATATTCACATTATTAATACAACAAGTGAACAACTAATTCAAACAATTAAATTAGAATCTAATAGTATAGAGTTTATGGAGTTTGACTTAGAATCAAAATATCTTTTTATATCAACTAGAAATATATTCTATAAGTATAAATATACTCATAAGTATTCTTTAACTAAAGAATCTTTTTTAAAAAACTCTACTGTAAATGTTGTATCTGTTGGAGAGATAAATATAGCTATTGGGTGTGAGGATGGTAATTTATATATAAAAAGTTTTAACTCTAAGCTAAATAATAAAATCATTAAAAACAATAGTTCAAAAATCAACTCAATACATTATTTTGATAATTTAACAATTTTAACTGGAGATGATAAAGGGGATATTTATATCAATTATCTTAATGATAAAGTTAACAAGATAGAAACTGGATTTACAAAAATCAGGCAAATAGTTAGGTTACCTGAATCTAATTATATTTTTGTAGTTGGAGATTCAAATTATTTATCTATATATGATGTGAATAGTGTTAAGTTAATTAGTAGTAAATATATAGAATTTGAATCTAATATAGATAGCATAGCTATTATAGATAGATACAATTTTTTTGTTTTATTGAAAAATGGTTATTTAAAAAGAGTTACGTTAGAGAATCTTTCACATTTAAACTATTTGATTGTGAATAACTTATTGGATAAAGCTTTTAGAATTATTGAAGAAGATTCGATTCTTAAAGATAGTAACGAATATAAAAAGATAGAAACTCTTTATAGTGACATTCATAATCAAGCTATTAAATATTTAGTAGAAAATCATAAAAATAAAGCTTTAGAATTACTAGAGCCATTTAAAGATTTAGAATCTAAAAAACAAAAAAGAAAACAACTTTTTAAAGCCTTTGATTATTATGAACGATTCAAAATTTTAGTTATTCAAAAGAAGTATTTAATTGCATATTCTATAACAAATAAATTTGTAGATTTACAACAAACACCAGAGTATGAAGAGATTGAGAATCGATTCAAATATCTTTTTAAAGTTGCTCAACAGATGATGATTAGTGGTAATACGATGAGAGCAAAACTGATTTTAGATGAGTTTATGACTGTCACTCAAAAAAGAGATATTATCAAGTTATTGCTAAATAATAATGATGAATTTATAAAATTATTAAAAGCTATAGAATCTGAAAATTTTAAAACAATATACAAAATAACTAAAGCTGACAAAACTCTTTTAAAAATTTATGATTATAAATCTATAGAAAATAAAATAGAATTAATCATAAAAAAGATTCAAAACAATATAAAATTTTCTAATTTAGAATCGGCTTATGAAGATATAGAAAGATTGACAGATATAGATTTTTTAAAACCTATAGTATCTAAGCTATTGAGTGAGTGTAATATTATGAGTAGGTTTCAAGAGGTTTATGATAATGACAACTTTATTTTATGTTATGAACTTTTAGATGAAAATATATTTTTAAATAGTGTAGAGTTAGCATCATTTCTTCATAAGCATTGGCAAAAGATAATTGATAAATGTGAAAATTTTGCTCTTAGTGGAGATTTAAACGAGGTTAAAAATATTTTAGGTGAACTGATTTGCATAAACACAAGAAGAGATAAAATAGGAGATCTTTTAAGAGTTTGTTTTTATGTTCAAGTAGATATGTTGAAAAATGATAAAGAGTATAAGAGAGTTGAGAATCTAATCTATTTATATATTGATATTTTTGGTTTAGATTCGAAAATTACAGCCATAATGGAAGAGTATGAGGGTGATTTAGATATTAAATTAGCTATAACTCAGAATCGAAATCTAAAAAATGATGATTGGATATATTCAGAGTTAATTATGGGTGATTTAGTTCATCATAGAGATGATGGAGTTGGTAGTATCATCAAACTGATTAATTAGATTTGAATCTTGAGTTAAAAAAGCTTCCATAGCTGACTTTTTGTTTATAGCTTCATCTAATTCAGGATCTGAACCCTTTGTATAAGCACCGATTCTTATAAGTACTTCATTTTCTTTGAGCAAAGTATATAATCTTCTAAATTTTAAAACAGCTCTTAGATGCTCTTTTGTAACAATGTCATTCATAACCCTTGAAGCTGAGTTTAAAACATGAACAGGTGGGTAGATTCCAAAGTCTGTAAGCTCACGAGAGAGTACAATATGCCCATCAAGAATCGACCTTGATTGGTCAGCGATAGGGTCACTCATATCATCACCCTCGATTAAAACGGTAAAAAAGGCAGTTATAGAACCTTTACCCTCCTCTTTTCCAGCTCTCTCCATTAGTTGTGGTAAGAGTGTAAGTGAAGATGGTGGGTAACCTTTTGATGTTGGTGGCTCACCAAGAGCTAGACCTATTTCCCTTTGAGCCATAGCAAATCTAGTTACAGAATCCATTATAAAAAGAACATCAAGCCCTTTATCTTTAAAATGTTCAGCAACACTCATGGCAGCAAAAGCTCCATACTTTCTCATAAGTGGAGAATCGTCACTTGTCGCTACGATAATAACGGTATTTTCAAGATTTCCACCGAGATTTTTCTCTATAAACTCAGGAACCTCACGACCCCTCTCACCAATGAGTGCTACAACTTTTATAGGAGTTTCTGCTCCACGAACAATCATCCCCATTAGTGTTGATTTACCAACCCCACTACCTGCGAAGATTCCAAGCTTTTGCCCTTTTCCACAAGTTAAAAGTCCATCTATACTTTTTACACCAACTTTAAAAACTTCATCAATCATCCCTCTTTTCATAGCAGGGATAGGGGCTTTGATAATTGGTGATAATTTTGGAGTATTTATGGCACCTTTACCATCAATTGGTCTCATAAAAGGGTCAACAACTCGCCCTAAAAGAGCTTCACCTACAGGGATATTCATACCAGTAGAGTTTAAAAAGACTTTGTCACCAGAACAAAAACCCTCCACAAAACTAAATGGTGTGATGAAAAAAGTTTTTCCATCTATCTCTGTAACCATTCCGAAAGTTTCTTGATTTGTATCATTGGAGACAATTTTAACCATATCACTGATACTTACTTTAAGACCAGTAGCTGTGATGACAGTAGCATTGATTTTGACAACTTCACCAAAAGCTACACTATAGCTTTTAGATGAGAGTTTATCTTTGAGGGAGCGAAATGGCATCTACTTTAGTAGCGAGTGCCGGATGGAGAGTTAATTAGAGAGAAAAATTCACCTCTAGTTTTTTCATCTTTTTTGAATAATCCACGAAGAGCAGAAGATGTTGTTGTTGAGTTTATCTTCTCAACACCTCTCATCTCCATACACATGTGACGAGCTTGAATCACAACTGCTACACCTTTTGGTGATATAGTATCCATAATAGCATCAGCTATCTGTTCTGTAAGTTGTTCTTGAATCTGCATACGACGAGCAAAAACATTTACAACTCTAGGAATCTTAGATAACCCTACAACTTTTCCATCAGGGATATAAGCAACATGAACACGACCTATAATAGGTAAAAGATGGTGTTCACAAGTTGAGTAAAACTCAATATCGCGAACTAAAACCATCTCATCATTTGAGCTTGTAAAAAGAGCTTTTTCTAAAATCTCTTTAGGATTCTCTTTGTACCCACCATAGATAAATTCAAAAGATTTTCTTACTCTTGATGGAGTATCTACTAAACCCTCTCTTGTAGGGTCTTCCCCTACATGAATCATCATTGTTTTTACAGCATTTTCAAAATCTAAATTTTTTTTATCAGACACTTATAAACCTTTTATCTACTGAACAAACACATTAGGAACGATAAGTGGATATTTTTTCATTTTTCTATAGATATGTTTTCTAACAATTTGACGAAGATCATTCTCTAATGCTCTTGTATTTGAGATTAGATGCTCTTTCATGTGAAGTAAGAAATGCTCTAATACATCTTCCATCTCTTTAGCAAAATATTTATCTTGCTTATCTGCTACGATACCAAAAGTTGTAACTCTAGGTTTTGCTAACATTTTAGATGTTTGACCATCTACTTGAGCAACTATCATAACGATACCATCAGATGCTAGTTTTTGACGGTCAAGAACTATATCATCTTCAATTTGGTGGTTATTTTGGTTATCTATGTAAGTTTTACCAGTTTTAACAGTTTTAACTTTTCTCATAAATTTAGGAGCAATCTCTATCTGCTCACCATCAGTCATAAGTAAGATATTTCTCTCTGGAACACCACACATAATCCCTGTATCTTTATGTCTCATAACATGGTTATACTCACCATGAACAGGTAAAAAGAATTTTGGATTTGTAAGGCGAAGCATAAGTTTTTGCTCCTCAATAGAAGCATGACCAGATACATGAATATCTTTGTCAGATGCAACTTTTGCTCCAGCTTTTTGTAGATGGTTAAGCATTCCAGAAATTGAACCCTCATTACCTGGAATCGCACGAGATGAAAGAACAATTAAATCAGTTGGCTTGATTTTGATATGTCTATGCTCACCGATTGACATTCTAAATAGTGCTGAACTTGGCTCACCTTGTGAACCTGTCGTAACTATAAGAACATCTTTATCATTCATATGTGAAACTTCATCAGGTTCAACAAAAATATTTTTTGGAAATTTAATATAGTCATATTGCATAGCAATCTCAATATTTCTCTCCATAGAGCGACCAATTACACATATTTTACGACCATACTTGATTCCGTACTGAATCGCTTGGTAAACACGATGAATATTTGAGCTAAATGTTGAAAGTAAGATTCTACCCTCAGCTTTTGCAAATACACGATCAAGTGCTGGTCCAACATTTAATTCAGATGGAGTAGGTAGTGAATTATATGAGTTTGTAGAATCGCTTAAAAGACATAAAACACCTTTATCTCCGTAGTAAGCAAGTCTATGTAAATCTGCTGTATAACCATCTACTGGTGTGTGATCGATTTTGAAATCACCTGTATGGATAATTGTTCCAGCATTTGTAGTGATTGCTAAAGATGAAGAATCTATAATTGAGTGAGTCATATGCATCCACTCTATCTCAAAATCTTCACCAATTTGATAAATTTTTCTTTTCTCAACAGGATTAAAATGTCTTCTAGCCTCTTTGATATGATGCTCATCAAATTTATTACCAATCATAGCAAGTGGTAATGGTGTAGCATAAATAGGGAATTGCATCTCTTTATAAAGGTAAGGCATAGCCCCTATATGATCCTCATGAGCATGAGTAATAATTACAGCTACAATCTTTTTTCTAATTTCACGAATATAAGAAAAATCTGGTACTAAAATATCAACACCGTGCATATCTTCATCTGGAAAACTCATTCCAACATCAACTAAGATAGCCTCTTTTTCTGTTTCAAAAACAGTGATATTTCCACCAATTTCACCAAGTCCACCAAGTGGAGTTATACGGATTTTTGCATTAGAGTTTAAGTCCAATTTATAGTGTGGATTTAATCTTTTTTTATGACCTTCTTGATTCTTTTGAACAAATGATTTTAGATTCTCGTCAACAGGTGTAGGTTGTCTTTTATAACGGTTACGATTCTTATTTTTGTTAGGATTAGGCTTAGTAGCTGTACCTTTTTCATTAGTTGGTTTACGATTCGGATTTGGTTTGCGATTCGGATTCTGCTTTTTGTTATTATTGTTTGTAGTTGGTTTGTTTTCTATTTGAGATTTGCTCTCGCTAGTCCCTTGATTCTCTTCTGCCATCCAAACTCCCTTTTATTTTTTTATAGAGTTGGTGATAGTCGCTAGTGGAAACTTGATGAGGACGAATTGTTTGTATAAAACCCAGCTCTTCATAAGCTTCTTTGAGGAGTTCTTTTTCATACTTACTAGATAGATTTTTCATGAGAGTTTTTCTAGGTTGAGTAAATGCAATTCTTAACATATCTTCAAACTCTTTGTCACTTCTATCTTTATTTTTTTGTATTAAAAAAACTGCTGAATCTATTTTTGGCTGTGGGTCAAAGGCTGTTGGTGGAACTTTCACAACTATGTGAGCTTTTCCAACACTTTGGGTTATAATCCCCAAAGAACCAAACACTTTTTCACCAGACTCTGCACAAAATTTTTCAGCAACCTCTAGTTGTACCATTACAAGTATATTTTTACACATCGGATCTGCGAGTGCTTTTAGAATGATGTTTGTTGCTATATAATATGGCAAGTTTGCTACTAAATCATACGGCTCATCAACTAAAGAGTTTTTCCAAGATTGAAGAACATCTCCACAATTTATATGAAGTTTTTTACTCTCAATCTCCTCTTTAAATTCACTTTGTAACAGTTTACACAAATCGGTATCTACCTCAAAAGCTTCAACACTTTTGACATCTACTAAAAATTTAGTTAAATCACCTAAGCCAGGTCCAATCTCAACGAGTTTATTCTCATTTTTGGGCATCGCTTCGACGATCTTTCTTAAAACAGTTTCATCTTTTAAAAAGTTTTGTCCAAACTTCTTTTTTGCTACAACGTTCTCTTTTTTCATAAAGACGAGTTTATAGTAATAATGCTTACATAGAGATAATATGAGTGGAGAATTTCTTACTTATAGTGTCTAAACATAACTTTAGCCTCTTTTAGTATAATGCCGAGATATTAAAAGAGGTTTTTCACTATGAACTATTTTGCAAAAAGAATCATCCCTTGTCTTGATGTTAAAGATGGACGCGTTGTTAAAGGTGTTAATTTCGTTGGTCTAAAAGATGCTGGTGACCCAGTTGAAGTTGCTCGTCGTTATAACGAAGAAGGTGCTGATGAACTAACATTTTTAGATATAACAGCATCAAGTGATAACCGTGATACTATTGTAGATATAGTAAAACAAGTTGCTCAAGAGATTTTTATACCACTAACAGTTGGTGGTGGGATTCGTAAAGTTGATGATATTTACAAACTTTTAAATGTTGGTTGCGATAAAGTGAGTGTAAATTCTGCTGCTATAAAAAGACCTGAACTTATAAATGAGGGTGCTAAAAGATTTGGTTCTCAGTGTATCGTAACTGCGATAGATGTAAAAAGAACACCAAATGGAACTTACCATGTATTTTTAAATGGTGGTCGTGTAGATACTGGTCTTGATGCTGTTGAGTGGGCTAAAGAGGTAGTTGATAGAGGAGCTGGTGAGATTCTTTTAACATCTATGGATGCTGATGGTACAAAAGCTGGATTTGAGTTAAACATCACTGAACAAATAAGCAAAGCTGTAAATGTTCCAGTTATCGCTTCTGGTGGAGCTGGAACTATGGAGCATATAAAAGATGCTTTTGATTGTGGTGCTGATGCTGCTCTTGCTGCTAGTATCTTTCACTATAAAGAGATAGATATTATGGACTTAAAACATTATCTTCACGATAATAATATCCCTGTAAGATTGTAGTATGATAATCTGTGCTGGAAATAATGAAAACTTTAATTTTGCCCAACCTATGGGGGTGGGGCTAATTGAAACTGCTATGAATCTTACTCGCCTTTGCCTTTTTGATAAACCAGAGTTTATACTTTTTGTGGGGACTGCTGGGAGTTATGGGAACCATAAAATTTTTGATATAGTAGAATCTAAAACAGCTTCAAACATAGAACTCTCTTTTTTAACTAATGATGCTTATACACCTTTAGATAATGTAGTTTCAACAAACATAACTAACAAAAAAGATGTAGTTATAAACTCATCTAACTACATTTCAACTAACAAACAACTAACAGAGAAGTTTTTAAAGTTAGGAATTGGAATCGAAAATATGGAATTTTTTTCAGTTTTAAAAGTAGCAGAGGAGTTTAACATCCCAGCTGGTGGAGTTTTTTGTGTAACAAACTTTACAGATGAAAATGCTCATAACGATTTTTTAAAGAATCACGACAAAGCTAAAGAGCTTTTGACTGAGCATGTTAAGAGAAGAATCAAAGAGTTAACATCCCATAATCAAAAAGGACAAACAAAATGAAACCATCATTAATGGACTACACACAAAAAGAGTTAATGGGGATGATAAAACCATCATTTCGTGTAAAGCAGATATTTGGTTGGATGTATCATCAGTATGCTGATAATTTTGAAGATATGAAAAATATCCCAAAATCTATGAAAGCTGAACTTTCAGAAAAGTTTGTTGTGAATCCTCTTACTATTGTGAATAAAGAGGAATCTAGTGATGGAACTATTAAGTATCTTTTACAGATGCAAGATGGTAAAACTATGGAAGCTGTTTGGCTTAAGATGAAAGATGCTCAAGTTGATGATAATGGTGAAACTTTTCAAGAGGCAAAATATACTATTTGTGTATCTACACAAGTTGGGTGTAAAGTAGGCTGTACATTTTGTTTAACTGCTAAGGGTGGATTTACTAGAGATTTAACTGCTGGTGAGATAGTAGCTCAGGTTGTAACACTTAAAAAAGACAACAACCATAAACATAACCGTAAAATAAACATTGTTTATATGGGGATGGGTGAGCCATTAGATAATCTTGATAACTTAGCAAAAGCGATAGAGATTTTTCAAGAGGATGAGGGGCTTTGTATAGGTGGAAAACGACAAACTGTTTCTACAAGTGGACTAAGCTCTAAAATAGATAAACTCGGAGAGATGGATTTGGGTGTTCACATAGCTATATCTCTTCATGCTGTTGATGATGAACTTAGAACTGAACTAATCCCTATGAATAAAGCTCATAATATTAACTCAATTATAGAAGCCGTAAAAAGATTTCCAATAGACACAAGAAAAAGAGTTATGTTTGAGTATCTTGTGATTAAAAATAAAAATGATGATTTAGGAAGTGCTAAAAAGCTTGTAAAACTTCTTAGTGGAATCAAAGCAAAAGTAAACCTTATCTATTTTAATCCTTATCCAGGGACTGATTATGATAGACCAACTAGAGCAGATATGGTAGCTTTTCAAGAGTATCTTATAAAACATGGTTTACTTTGTACAATTCGTGATTCTAAAGGGATTGATATTAGTGCTGCTTGTGGGCAGTTAAAAGAAAAAACTGAAGGGGAACAATAATGAGTGGTGTTGATATATTTGAGGTTGTTTTTTTAGTTGTAGTTTTTTTAGTTGGTGTTATTGGTTTTGTGAAAGTTGCTACAAGTGATGATAAAAAAGATTCGTAATTGTAATCATTTTGAGATAAAATGTTAGTAAAATTTTAAAAAAGGATATATTATGGCAGAAAAAACAGATTCAGACAGAATCAAAGAGATATATAAACTTTGTAAAAATCATTTTGGTGATGTTCAGTTTGTAGGTATCAAATACCATAACAAAATTGGTTGGATGGCTAAAGCTCAATTAGGTGAAGATTTTGAAAATTTATCAGCTGATGGGAAAACAAGTTCAGATGCTCTTAGAAATTTAAGAGGTCGTGTTAAAAAGATTATTAAAAGATATAATGGAGTTTAAACTCTGTTAAACAAAACGACCAATACACCAGAGAGGTCGTTTATGGGTGAAATAATACCCTACTATTCTTATATAAATATAATCCCAAATTATTAGATATTCACATATTGTTCTAATAGGTGAATATCTAATATGAAAGATATTCACACAAGTGAATAATTTAGCATCTCTTTTCTAAAATCTACTTTACTTTTAATATGATATTTTTTCCCATAAAGTTCAAATTCTAATTCATTAGCATGAAGTAAAAGCCTTGATGCTCCACTCTTTTTGATTCTATCTTGAGGTGTTAAAACTCTATCAAGATACTTAACAATATTCTCTTCACTTTGCCCATAAATAGGGTCACCCACTATTGGATGTTTTATGTGAAATAGATGTACTCTTATTTGATGTTGTCGTCCTGTATGTGGGGAACATTCAACTAAAGTTGTGTTAGAATCTTTAAAATATTGTAACGGTTTAAAACTTGTTTTTGATTCCTTACCAGTTTCATTAACTTTTACAACCATTCTAACTAAAGCACTCTCAGCTTTAAAACGGAGAAGAGGAGCTTCTATAGTTATAGAATCTTTAAATTCACCATGAACAAGAGCTAAATATTTTTTTTGCATATCCCTCTCTTGAAACATCATTTTTATCTCTCGTTCACTTTTTTTGTTTGTTGAACATAAAACCAGACCACTTGTTTCTTTGTCGATTCTATGGGCTATGTTAGCATCCATACCAAACTGATATTTTAGTTCATCTATGAGTGAATATGGTGTTTTCTTAGTTTGTGGATGAACTAAAACTCCACTAGGTTTATCAAATAAAACAAACTCTTCATCTATATGAGCAGGAATCAACCCTTTTGTTATAGGCTCAAAATATATAAATTCAATCTCACCCTCAATCTCACCTGATGTTTTTAACATAGGTTCACCGTTAACTAGAATCCTACCTTTTGAGATAAATCTTTGTGCTTCTCTTTGTGGATAATTAAACTCGTGAATCAAAAATATAACAGCTTTTTGTTTATTTTTAACAAACATTTTTTTCTTTACAAATGGCAAATTTTACCCCTTTTTTAAAGATACTCAAATCATCTTTTTACTATAATTCATTTATAAAAAATGACTTTTATTTATGCGAATCTTAGCATAATATTTTCAGATAACAATCATAAGGATTCAACAGATGATAGATAGATACTCAAGACCAGAGATGGCAGACAAATGGACTTACCAAGCAAAATATCAAGCATGGTTAGATGTAGAGAAAGCTGTTGTTAAAGCATGGGCAAAATTAGGGAAAATTCCACAAGATGATGCTGATAAAATCGTAGCAAATGCTAGTTTTGACATCAAAAGAATCGATGAAATAGAAGCAGTAACTCGCCATGACCTTATAGCTTTTACAACTTCTGTATCTGAAACACTTGGTGAAGAATCAAGATGGTTTCACTATGGTATGACATCTTCAGACACTATCGACACAGCAGTAGCAGTTCAGATGAAAGATTCTTTAGAGTTAGTTATTAAAGATGTTAAGATGATTATGGAATCTATCAAAAAAAGAGCCCAAGAACATAAGATGACTCTTATGGTTGGTAGAAGTCACGGAATCCATGGTGAGCCTATAACATTTGGTCTTGTGTTAGCTGTTTGGTATGATGAGATGGCTCGTCATTTAGAGAACTTAGAGCAAACTATGGATGTTATTTGTGTTGGTCAAGTGAGTGGGGCTATGGGTAACTTTGCTCATGCACCGTTAGAGTTAGAAGATTATACTTGTGAAGAGTTAGGACTTAAATCTGCTCCAGCTTCAAACCAAGTTATTCAAAGAGATAGATATGCTAGACTTGCTACTGCTTTAGGTCTTATGGCTTCATCTATTGAAAAATTTGCTGTTCAAGTTCGCCACTGGCAAAGAACAGAGGTTTATGAGTGTGAAGAGTATTTTGCTAAAGGGCAAAAAGGTTCATCTGCTATGCCTCACAAAAGAAACCCGATTCTTACTGAAAATATTACGGGTCTTGCTCGTATGATTAGAGCTTACTCTATCCCAGCTATGGAAAATGTTGCTTTATGGCACGAAAGAGATATATCTCACTCATCAACTGAAAGATTTTGGTTGCCAGATGCTTTCATTACAACTGACTTTATGCTTCACCGTATGAACAATGTTATAGCAAACTTAACTGTTTACCCTGAAAATATGATGAAAAACCTTAACCTAACTGGTGGACTTGTTTTCTCTCAAAGAGTTCTTTTAGAGCTTCCACTTCAAGGTGTAAGTCGTGAAGATGCTTATAGAATCGTTCAAAGAAATGCTATGAAAGTTTGGGAAGAGATTCAAAATGGTCGCCCAACTACAAACGAAGCGGGTGAATCTTTATACCTTAACCACCTTTTAGCAGATGAAGAGCTTAGAAGTAAACTAAGTGAAGAGCAAATTCGTGAGTGTTTTAACTACGATTACTATACAAAAAATGTTGATAACATTTTCAAAAGAGTTTTTAAATAAACA
>Ga0256837_1002071_pt1 | contig 12886 bp, 12 predicted proteins | sample 4562384metaG_FD_185976 | JGI IMG/M metagenome (GOLD analysis project Ga0256837, IMG submission 185976) | Hydrothermal vent microbial communities from Guaymas Basin, Mexico - 4561-384 | ecosystem: Environmental > Aquatic > Marine > Hydrothermal vents | place: Mexico: Guaymas Basin | collected... | reverse complement strand
TACTTTTTTCATATGCTAAATTTAAAGCTTCTTCTCCATCAAATGCCCTTAAAACTTCAAATTTATCACTTAAAAAATCAAATAAAGTATCATTTAAATCTTTATCATCTTCTACTATTAAAATTTTAGGCACTTAAAAAACTCTCCACCCTTTTAATTACTTCATCTTTACCTAAAATAGCAAGTAAAGAAGATAAATCAATCCCTTTTGTATCTCCATTCATACAAATTCTAAGTGGAGGCATAATATCTTTTGGTTTAAGTCCATTTTGAGGAATAAATTCTTCCATTAAGATATCGTGCCAATCAGTTGGTAGATGTAACTCTTTATCTTTTATAAACTCTATAAATTTAGATAAATTCTCTTTTGTATTTTCTTTTATAAATTTTTTTACTGCTTTTTCATTATATTCACTCGGAGGAGTTAAAATATTATCTATAACTGCTGCCATCTCTTTTAAAGTTTGAGCTCTATCTTTTACTTCATCAAGTAATATTTCAAGTTTATCGTGATTTTGGATATCAATATTAAAATCCTCTTTTAAAAGTTTGGCAATTCTTTCATTTGAAGAGTTTTTGATATGGTGTTGATTTAACCAGCAAAGTTTTTCATAATTGTATCTACTTGGAGCTGAATTGATATTTTTAGGATTAAAAAGTTCAATCATCTCTTTCATTGTGAAAATCTCTTGGTCACCATTACTCCATCCAAGTCTTACTAAAAAGTTTAATAATGCTTCTGGTAAAAATCCTTCTTTTTTGTATTCCATTACATTAGCAGCACCATCTCTTTTTGATAGTTTTTGCCCTTTATCATTATGAATCATTGGCACATGATAAAATTTCGGAATATCCCAACCAAATGCTTGATAAATTAAAATTTGTTTAAAAGTATTATTTAAATGGTCATCTCCTCTGATAATTTCACTCATTTTCATTTCATAATCATCTATTACCACAACAAAATTATAAGTAGGCACTCCACTACTTCTTGCTATTACAAAGTCATCACTTGGTTGAATTTGATGAGTAACTTTCCCTTTTACTCCATCATTTAAAACAACTTCACCACTCATAGGTGCTTTAAATCTAATTACATAATTTTTATCTAATTCTTCTTTAAAATCTCTATATTTTCTAATATCAAAAGGTGCTTCTTTTCCTGCTTGAATAGCATCTCTATATTCTTCTAACTCTTCACTTGTTAAATAACATTTATAAGCTAGTCCTTTTTCTAAAAGTTCATTTACATAATTTTTGTATTTATCAAATCTTTCTGATTGATATACAACTTCATCATCCCAATTCATTCCAACCCATTCAAAAGCTTCAAGAATTGCTTTTGTTGCTTCTTCTTTGTTTCTTTCAAGGTCTGTATCTTCTATTCTTAATCTAAATTTTCCATTATTTTTTCTTGCCCATAAATAATTAAATAAGGCAGTTCTTAATCCTCCAATATGTAAATATCCAGTTGGACTTGGAGCAAATCTTGTAATTACCATTATAATCCTTTAATTTTTTTGATATTATATCATATCTAATAAGGAGATAAAATGAAAAGTTATATCGAACAATTATGGGAAGTAAGAGGTACATTGACAAAAGATTCTTTAAAAGAAGCAGAGATAAAAAAAGCGATTTTGGATACCATTGATGAGTTAGATAGTGGTAAAATAAAATTAGCTTACAAAGAAAATTTAGAATGGAAAATGAATGAGTGGGTAAAAAAAGCAATAATATTATTTATTAAAGTTAGTGAAAATTATATGATTACAAATGGAACTCATAAATTTTATGATAATGTTTCTTTAAAATTTGATAGTTGGGACCATTCTAAATTTGAAAATGCCAATATTAAAATATTAGCAAATTCAACTATAAAAAAAGGGGCTTTTTTAGCAAAAGGGTGTATTATAAAATCTTCTTTTATTGAAACAGGGGTATATATTGATGAAAATACACTAATAGAGTATAATTCTGCGATTGGTTTAGGGGTTCAAATTGGTAAAAATTGCCACATTGAGAGTTATGTAGGGATTGAGGGAAATCTATCAGTTCGAACAATGCCTACTATTATTGAAGATGATGTTTATATTGGGGCAAAATCTCAAATAGGAAATGAGGTAATTATTGGTGAAGGAAGTATCCTTGCTATGGGATGTTTGATAGATAAAAATACACCAATTATCGATACACAAACAAATCAGATTTTTTATGGACAAATACCACCATATTCAGTAGTAAAACCAAGTTTTAAAGATGGTAAATTTGTGGTTGTTATTTCACAAAGAATAGATAAAATTAAGAAAAAAGAGTTGCCTATTTCAGAAATTTTAAAGGATTAAAATGAAATTTTTAATAAGTGTATTTTTAGTTTTGAGTTTATATGGTAAAGTTATTGATAAAATAGAAATAATTGTAAATGATATACCAATTACGAGTTATGATATATCGAAAACTCAAAAAAAACTAAATGTAGATAAAAATAGGGCAGTTAGTTATTTAATAGACCAAAGTGTATTGAAATCAGCTATAAAAAAAAGAGGGATTTTTGTAGATGAATTTGATATAGATAATATGATGAAAAATTTAGCTCAAAAAAATGGAATGAGTTTGTTTAATTTCAAAAATTATCTATTACAAAAAGGGGAATTAGAAGAATTAAAATCTCAAATAAAAAAGAAACTTGAAATGGATAAATTATTTCAAAGTTTAAATATTAGAGTAGAAAAAGAAGAGGTAAAAAAATATTATAATTCTCACAAAGATGAGTTTAAAATCGCACAAAAAATAGAAGTAACTCAATATAGTGCTTCTAATAAAGATGATTTAATAGCTTCTATGAATAACCCTATGCTTCAAAATAACAATGTAGAACTAAAAGATATGAGTTTAGATATTTCTAAAACAAATCCAAGACTTATGTTATTTCTCTCAAAACAAAAAGAGGGTAGTTTTACACCCATTGTAAAAATGGAAAATAAATTGGTAAGTTTTTATATTATTAAAAAAGATAATTATACAACAATCCCTTTTGATAAAGTAGCAGGGGAAATTTATCAAAAATTGATGATGAAAAGACAACAAATTGCTATAAAAGACTTTATATCTAAATTAAAAGCAAAGGCTAATATTGAAATATTAACCAAGTAACTCTTTTATAGAGTTAGCTAATATATCAGTATTATGAGCTTGTGTTATCAAAGCAACATTTAATTGTTGTTTTTGTTGGTTAAAATCCATCATTGTTTTTGCTAAATCAGGTTCAAAATTTGATTTTGAATTCGCTTCATTTACAACTTTTTGAGTTAGATTATTTACATTACTGCTAGCACTATTCATAAATGAAGAGATATCCCCTCTCATTGAATTTATATGTTTTTGAAAATCAGATATAGAATCTTGATTTGATATATCTATTTTTTCATTTAAAGATAAATTTATTTTCATATCTCCAATTTGAAAATCAGAATTAAAAACATTTTTACCATTAAAAGTTGTTTCGTTTATAGTTTTTGAAATATTGTTTGAAATATTTTGCATTTGAGAATTTATCATAGATTTTTGGTCACTATTTAAAACAGCATTATTACTTGCTACACTTAAAGTATTTAATTCATCAGTTTGAGATGAAATATTACTTAATACTCCATCTGCTACTTGCATATAACCAATAGCATCATTAAAATTTAATATCTCTTGTTGAGATTGTAGCATATCACTTTGTAGATTATCGTGTAATATTTCATCAGCAGGGTTTGTATTATCCACTTTTTCTTGGGCAGATATTTTAATGAAATTTAGTTGTAGATTATTTAGTATGTTATTTGTATTTATTGTCATTTCAGACTCCTTTTTTGAGGGCAAAAAAAGATAAAGACCTTTTTTAGGTAATTATCTTTCTAAATACTTAGTATCAAAATTGTTTGTGACAAAATCAGGATTATTCATCATTTTGATATGAAAATCTATTGTTGATTTTATCCCTTCAATTTTAAATTCTCTCAAAGCTTCTTTCATTTTTGCGATAGCTCTATGTCTATCTTTATCCCATACGATTAGTTTAGCGATTAAACTATCATAATATTTTGGCATAGAATAACCAGCATAAATATGGCTATCAAGTCGTACATTTCTTCCACCTGGTGTGATTAAGTGAGTAATTTTTCCAGGAGTTGGATAAAATTTTTCAGGGTCTTCTGCTGTAATTCTACATTCGATAGCATGACCTTTTAATTCGATTTCATCTTGACTTGGAAGTTCTTCCCCTTCTTCAATTTTAATCATCCATTCTATAAGGTCTAATCCACTTACCATTTCACTTACAGTATGTTCTACTTGCAGTCTTGTATTCATCTCCATAAAATAAAAATTTTTATCAGCATCAACTAAAAATTCAAATGTTCCAGCACTTTGATAACCGATATATTTAGCAGCTTTTACTGCTGTTTCGTGGAGATTTTTTCTTGTTTCATCATCAAGTAAAATAGCAGGAGATTCTTCTATTAGTTTTTGATGTCTTCTTTGTAGAGAACAATCTCTCTCCCCAATGTGTAAAACATTTCCGTGTTTATCTGCTAATATTTGAACTTCAATATGTCTTGGATTTCTTATATATTTTTCAATATACATAGTTCCATCACCAAAAGCAGATAAGGCTTCATTACTTGCAGAGATATAAGCATTTTTAATTTCATCTTCATTTTCAACTATTCTCATACCTCTACCACCACCACCACTTGCAGCTTTTAAAATCACAGGATACCCTATCTCTTTTGCTATTTCTTTGGCTTCTTCTTCATTTTTTAAAGCACCATCATTTCCTGGAACGACAGGAACTCCAGCTGCTTTCATTACCTCTTTTGCTTTACTTTTGTCAGACATAAGTTTCATATTTTCTATACTAGGACCAATAAATCTAATATTGTGTGCTTCACAAATTTCTACAAAGTCTTGATTTTCACTTAAAAATCCATATCCTGGAAAAATAGCATCAGCTTCTGCAAGTTCAGCAGCAGATATAATAGCAGGAATATTAAGATAAGATGTAGTTGAAATATCTTTTCCGATACATACAGCTAAATCAGCAAATTGTATATAATTTGCCTCTTTATCTGCTTTTGAATATACTATAACCGCTTCTTTATCCATCTCTTTGATTGTTCTTAAAGCTCTTAGAGCTATTTCACCTCTATTTGCTATAAGAATTTTTTTTAATTTATCCATTTTAAACTCTTTTTACTTTAAATAATGGACTATCAAATTCAACTGCTTGACCATCTTCTACTAAAATTTCTAATATCTCACAATCATATTCAGCTTGGATTTCATTCATAATTTTCATAGCTTCTACTATACAAACAGTTTGACCTGCTTTTACTTTATCTCCAACTTTTACATAAGCTGGGCTTTCTGGAGATGGAGCTTTATAGAATGTTCCTACCATTGGTGAATTTATTGTTTCACCACTCACTTCTGCTTGTGGAGTTGAAGTAGGAGCAGATGTTGGAGTAGGAGTAGGTGCTGGTGTAGCTACTTCTGTAACGGCTTGTGGTTGAATATTAGCAGCAGTTATATTTTTATCAAGTTCTATTTTAAATTCTTTATCTTTTAGATTTAATTTTGTTAAGTTACTTTTATCAAAAATTTCAATCAATTCTTTAATCTCTTTAAAAGTCATAATTTCTCCTTAGTTTAATAATTTTCTAATTTTAACATAAATTGATATAATTTTGAAAAAAAAAGGTAATTTAATGGGTATAAAATCAGATAATTGGATTAGGACTATGTCAAAAGAGTTTGAGATGATAACTCCTTTTTGTGAAAAACAAGTAAGAGAAGGGATTGTTAGTTATGGGGTTAGTAGTTATGGATATGATATTAGAGTAAGTGATGAATTTATGATTTTTACAAATGTAAATACTACAATAGTTGACCCTAAAAACTTTGATAAAAAAAATGTAGTTGAGGTAAAAGGGGATTGTATTATTCCACCAAACTCTTTTGCTTTATGTAGAAGTGTGGAATATTTCAAAATGCCAAGAGATGTTTTGGCTATATGTGTAGGAAAATCTACTTATGCAAGATGTGGAATTATTGTAAATGTTACACCGATTGAACCAGAATGGGAGGGTCATATCACTATTGAAATTTCAAATACAACACCACTTCCAGCAAAAATTTATGCAAATGAAGGGATAGCACAACTTTTATTTTTGGGTGCTGATACTATATGTGATACAAGTTATGGAGATAAAGGGGGGAAATATCTTAAACAAAGAGGTATTACTCTTCCACGAATTGATAAAGAGAGTTAAAATCCGTTTGGATTAAACCCTCCAAAATCATTAAAATCATCAAATCCACCACCAAAGTTTCCAAAATTTTGTAGGTTTGGATTTTGATGTCCTTGTGCTTGTGCTTTTGTTTGAAGTGTTTTAATATCAAATTGTGGTGTTAGTCCTTTTGGACAAGCAAGTATGCATGCTTGACATTCTACACAACTAAAAATATTTCCTTCTATTGTTTTATCTATTCTTTTCGTAGTTAAAGTATCTCTATTATCATTTACAAATCTTAATATTTTACTAAAAGCAAATGGTCCAAAATATTTCTCATCACTTTCAACTGCTGGACAATCACTATAACAAGCCATACACAAAATACATTCAGTTTGTTTATCGTAATTTTGTTCCTCTTTTGGAGGGATTAAAAATTCAGAGGTTTTCGGGGGAGTTTTTGGAATCATAAAAGATTTTGTAATTTTTAATTTTTCAAATCCTTTATCTTGATTTACCACTAAATCTTTAATTACATCAAATTGTTTTAAAGGCTCAATAGTTAAAACTCCATCTATTAAATTATCAACAGCATTTAATTTACAAGTTAATTTACTCATTCCATTTACAACCATAGCACAACTTCCACAAATAGCACTTTTACAAAAGCTTCTATATGTTAGAGTAGGGTCTATATGGTTTTTTATATATTCTATAACTTCTAATATTGTAAGTTTTTTATCTAAATCAACATCATAAGTTTGAAAGTAAGTTTCGTTTGTTGTAGGATTATATCTTTTGATTTTGACTTGATATTGCATTTAAGACCTTTTTTATCTTAAATATAACAAAAAGAAGAAAAAAAATCAAACTTTGAATTTGTTTGATTCGTTATTTAGTTCAGAAGTGATATTCTCTAATTGAGAGATAACTTCTTTTAATTTTTCTGCTACTTTCTTAGAAGTGTTACTTTCATTTACTAAACCATCTGTTGCTTCAATAAGCAGTCTTACATGAGTATTGATTTTAATTGTTTCACTTGTAGCTAATTCAGCATTATGAATAGTATTTGTAAGTGAATTCATAGTTTCATCAGTTTTTTCTATTAAGGCATCAGTTTGTTGAGTTGTTTCTTGGAATTTTTCTACATTTTCTTCTATCTCATTTTGAGCTTCTAAAATACCTTGAACAATTATTCCAATAGCAGCATCAATTTCACTTAAACTTTTTTGAGTTCTTTCAGCTAGTTTTCTAACCTCATCAGCAACTACTGCAAACCCTCTTCCGTGTTCTCCTGCTCTTGCTGCTTCAATAGCAGCATTTAGTGCTAATAGATTAGTTTGGTCAGCTATCTCTTTGATTACATTTACAACATCTTTGATTTGACTTGATTGAGAAGCAAGAGTTGTGATTTTAGTTGCTACTTCCATCTCTCTTTGAGTTTCTATTTGTATAGAATCAACCATTGTTTTGAGACTATCAGCTGTTAAGGCTAAACTTTTTTGAGTATTTTTAACATCATCAGTCGTTATTGTTACTTTTTCTTCTGCTATGGCTAAGTTGGTTTCTACATCTTTTACATATCCTTGAATTTCATTGATAATATTTGATTGTTTTTCTACACTTTGATTGATATTTTGGAAACTTGTTTTAATATCTCCTGATATAGAAAAAGTTCTATTTACTGTATCTTTTATTTTTAGGATTAACTCTTTTAGAGCGAAAATGAATTTATTTACAGCCCCTGCTATCTCTTGAATTTCAGTAGCACCTTTTTGAGGTAGATTGATTGTAAGGTCGTCTTCATTTTGAGTTAAAGTTTGTGAGTATTCTTTTACAGGTTTGATAATTGTTTTTTCAAAGAAAAATGTAATAGAAATTAAGATAATTAAAATAAATAATATTATTGCCCCTATTGTTCCAAAAAGCATAATTTTTTCTATTTTACTTACTGCTTTTTTAGCTTGGCTCATAGGAACTTCTACTGAAACCATACCTCTAATATCACCAACTTTATAGTTAAATGCTACATTTCCATAATCTTTTACAAGAGCTTTGTATAGATGAGGTGGAACTTCTTTGTTTGGAATACCATGACATTTTAGACACCCTTTTTTGATTTTAAGGGGTTTTGCATATCTGATAACTTCTTCGCCTTTTGTATTTTCACCTATTTCGAAATATTCTGGTAAAGATTTATCTTTTTCGAAAATATTTAAAATTCTTTTTTCTATTTGATTTGGTTTATTTAAAGGATTTCTATATTTTAGAGAAGTTTGTTTGATATAAAATCCAGCAGTATCTGTAAGTTTTTTGGCTACATTTCTTCCACTATATGCAGGTGTTGCTGCCCATCTTGAAAGATTTGGATTTGTAAATTTTACATAAGGGGCAATAGTTGCCATATATCCTCTCATTGCGATTAACTGCTGGGCTGATTTTCTTGCTTTATCGACACTCTCTTGAATAGATAAATCAGTTATATTATCTTTGATGATAATATAACCTGGTATTAAAATAGCAATTTGAGCAATAATAATAATCAAAGCTATTTTCATTTTTGAGCTCATTCTCGACTCCTTATTTATTTATTTGATATTAAATAGTTTACAATTGATGTAATTATATCGTCTTTTTTATTTTTTGGTAAAGCAATGTAAATATTTCGTTGTAAATTCAGATTTTTTATTTTTGTAATAAAAAGTTGGTTATTTTCAACTTCTGTTTTTATGGAATTATATGAAATGATACTTACATACTGTTTATGAGCATTTAAAATAGTGAATTTTAAAGCAGTAGCATTATCTACAAATGATGATACATCAAAATTGCTACAATCTTTTCCTACTGATGTAAGTGTTTTTGAAATCTCTTTTTTTAGAGCAGACCCATCTTCTCTACATATAAATTTATATTTTAATAAATCATCAAATTCCATAGTTGAAGGGAGTTTTTCATTTGAAAAAAATACAATATTATCTTTTTTCCATTCAATATATTCTATATTTGGATTATTTGTTTTTGTTGTAGTTAGTGCTATATCTATTTCATTATTTTGTAATTGTTCTATTAAATTGGAATTGTTTTTTACGATTAAATTTATCTCTTTATCTATAAGTTTGCTTAGATAAGGGATATAATTTGGTAGGATATAGTTTCCGATGGTCGAACTTGCACCTATTATAAAAGGGATAGATTTTTCTTTGAAATATTTTAATCTATTAGATATTTTATCTACACATTCTTGTAAATTTAAGGCAATTTCTAAAAAATATTTCCCTTTTTGAGTTAGAAGAATTCCATTTTTTTTTCTTTCAATTAGTTTCGTTCCTATAAATTCTTCTAATTGTTTTATTTTTTGAGTTACAGCAGGTTGAGAGATTTGTAAAATTTTAGATGCCTTAGAAAAACTTTTAGTTTCATAAACCACTAAAAAGGTGTAAATTTTATCGATATATCTAAACATATAATTATCCTATTTTTTTATAATAATTATAACTAAAAATTATAAAAAAGTTGGAATTTTAATAGAAAATCCCTTTTTTTCTTTATTTAAACTAATCTCTCCGTTATGAGCTTTAATAATTTGTTTAGCAAGAGATAATCCTAACCCATTCCCTTTTGTTTTAGTTGTTTTAAAAGTATCAAATAAAATATTTTCATTTTCAATAGCAATTCCACTATCATAAATATTAAAATAGTGATATTTTTCATCTTTTTGATATAAAATTTCTATTAAACCTATTTCGTTATCATCTTCTTCGATAGCATCAATAGCATTAAAAATTATATTTTGTAAAACTAAAAGTAATAAATCAAAATCAGCTTTTATCTCAATATCTGGTAAAAAATAGATAAATTCTATCTCTTTTGTATAAGAATAATATGTTATTATATTTTCAATCTCTTTTTTTAATTCAGATATTAAAAATGTTTTTGGTTTTATTTTTACCCCTTTTGAGAAAAGTAGGGTGGATTTAATAATTCTTTCAACTCTAAATATTGCTTGTTTTATATCTTTTATTATTTCAGGGGCATTACATTTTTTATTTAATATTGATAATAATATTGAAACCGAACCTATTGGATTTCTAATTTCGTGAGCTAAATGAGCAGCCATTTGTCCCATTGAGATAAGTCTTTGATTTCTTTTTTGTTCAGTAATATCAGTCGCTGAAATTATTGTTTTTTCTTCTAAATTTGATTTTTGTATCAGATAAAATTTATTATCAATTTCTATTTCATTGTTTTTTGAAGTTAATATTTGAGATAAATTTGAAGCTTTTGAATTTTGAGCTATAATATTTTGATTTTCATCAATTACCCAAATAGCTTGTGGTAAAAATTCTATTACACCATTTAAAATATTTTTAAGTTCTTTGAATTCTTTTTCTACTTTATAAGTTTGATTTATAAGATATTCTAAATTAGAAAGTAATTCTTGTGAGTTCTCAGGGAGTTTCATAAAGTTATCCTAAATAAAATGGTGGGTCCTCGGAGACTCGAACTCCGGACCACTCGGTTATGAGCCGAGTGCTCTAACCAACTGAGCTAAAGACCCATTTCATCATTTTCGCGATTGAAATTATACAAAAAATCGTATTTAAAAGCAAGTAAATTTTCTAAAATCCCAAAAATTATCATAAAATTTATAAAACTTGTTCCTCCATGTGATAAAAAAGGTAGTGGAATACCCACAACAGGTGCTAAATTTATAGTCATTGAAATATTTACATAGGAATATACAAAAATAATCAATCCAACACTTGCAAAAATTGGCATAGCAAAATAATCATTTTTTAAAATTTCTACATAACTTAAAAGATAATAAACTAAAATAAAATAAGCCCCTAATAAAACTATTACACCAATAAATCCAAATCTTTCTACAAAATAAGCAAAAATAAAATCGCTACTTGCCACAGGTAAAAATTTTAATTTTGTTTGTGTTGCATTTTCTGGATTTTTTCCTGTTAAACCACCACTTCCTATTGCTATCATTGATTGTTTTACATGATAACTTGGATGACCTAGAAATTTATTTATTCTCTCTTTTTGATAATCAAATAATAAAAATTTATAAGCAAAAGGGAGAAAAAACATTAAAAATATAATCCCATTGATTATAATTTTTTTTCTAATTCCTACTATAATTAAAGTTCCAATTCCAACTATCAATAAAATTAAAGCAGTTCCTAAATCAGGTTCTTTTGCTATTAGTAAAAAAGGGATTATAATATATATAGATATTTTTATGAGTTCAATTAGAGTATATCCATTTTTATCTGGTGGATTTTGATGTATTTTATAAGCTAGCATTAAAATCATTGTAGTTTTCATAAATTCACTTGGTTGAATAGTTAGTCCAATTAAGGGAATTTTTAGCCATCTTCTCGCACCTAAAATAGAGATACCAAATAAATCAACTCCTAAAAGTAGCAAAAGATTTAGAGTATATAAAAAAGGGATAAGCCAAAGTAATTTTCTAATAGGAAATAAAAAAGCAATAAAAAATATTATAATTCCTATTGTTATATAAGCTATCTCTTTTTTAAATAGTGAGTGATTTATTTCATTTACAAGAAACAAAGAAATCCCTATAAAAGGGATAAGTAGTAAAAGTAAAATAAAATCAAAATGGTGTAGTCTTTTTATCAATTACACGGCTCTTTTGTAATTTTGTCAAATAATTGATTGATTTTATCATTCATCTCTTTTGAAGTGTTTTCAATTACTTCAATCTCTTCTTTTAATTTATCAGGATTTTTTAAGCAAGTTTTAGTTTCGATACAAGATAAACTTTCATTTACTTTTGTATGAATTTGTTCGTGTAAAGACAATATTTCTTTAAATTCGCTTTTACATCCTAAATCATCTTTTGTTTCACTCGAATATAGCCATTTACCAAATTCACATTGTTTATCTGTTGTTTTAGGAATAGATTTTTCTTCAACTATTGCTTCTTTTAAATTTGATTTATATACCACATGTGACATTTTTGCTAAATCCATCTCTAATTTATGATTTGCTAAATATGCAAGTCTTGCATTTGAATTTGATACTTCACTAAATTCATTTAATACAATTTCAAGATTATTTATATCTTCTTTTGAAGAGTTAGCAATTGTTGTGATTTTTTCAGAGTTTGCTTGAATATCACTACTTTCTTGTTGTAAAGTTTTGATAGTTATTGAAATTTCAGCAGTTGCTTTTTGAGTTCTTTCTGCAAGTTGTCTTACTTCATCAGCAACTACGGCAAAACCTCTACCATGCTCACCAGCTCTTGCAGCTTCAATAGCAGCATTTAGTGCAAGTAAATTAGTTTGGTCTGCTATATCTGTAATTAAATTTACAACATTTCCAATTTCTGTGCTTCTTTGATTTAACATATTGATAGATTCGTTTGTATGCATAATAAACTCAATAAGTTCCATTAAAGTATCACTCACTTGACTTACATCGGCTGTTGATTGTAGTGATTTTTCATATACTTCCAAACTTTTTTGAGCGATTTGATCTAATAATATTTTAATGCTACTAGCTATATCATTTTTGATAGAATTTAGTTCATATTTTATTCCTCCACCGATTTCTGTAAGTTCTTTTCT
>Ga0256837_1002069_pt1 | contig 12887 bp, 8 predicted proteins | sample 4562384metaG_FD_185976 | JGI IMG/M metagenome (GOLD analysis project Ga0256837, IMG submission 185976) | Hydrothermal vent microbial communities from Guaymas Basin, Mexico - 4561-384 | ecosystem: Environmental > Aquatic > Marine > Hydrothermal vents | place: Mexico: Guaymas Basin | collected... | reverse complement strand
TGGAAATGTAGGTCGCTGCCTAGTTAGTTGTTTTACTTTATTCCCCTTTTAACTCTTATCCCTTTATTATCTAATTATATTGACTTTACTATGCTTTATTTATCTTGTCTTTTTTTTATTCTTATCAGATGCTTTTTTTCTAAAAATATTTAGGTAAATCACACAAAAAATAAAACAGACCTTATGTTAAAATCACTCTCAGAAACTGTCAATTAATCTGCTTTAAAAGCTCTTTCTGGTTTCTTTTTACTTGAGCTACAAAGCTATGCTGCTTCTTGATGATCTTCTTGAGAGTTTTTTTTGAGTATGGAGTGCATCTACGGTAATTACACAGTTCTTGAACTTTAATGAATCAAGAAGTTCAAGTAATGCTGGTATCTCATTACTCTTGTCATCCACTTGTGTTTGAGCAAGTGTAAGTTTCTCCTCTGTAAGGAAAAGAGATACTATGTGTCTTGCTTTTTCATTTCGTATTTTATTGTTTGAGCCTCTCATAGTCTTTCCGTCTGATGCGACTACTCTTATGGTACTCACATTACTTTGATTAGCAACTTCATGTGCCCAATCTTCAAAAAGCTTATCTAACTTTGTAGTATCAATATTTAAAAATACATTTCGAATTGTATTATCAGCAGGTGCTATAAACACATGTCCTAAAAACTTCTGTAGTTCTCGTTTCTTTGATTTAATCCAAATCTCCATATCAAGATATCCATTCGCTCCACTTAGTGTTGCAAGAAGAGACATAAACATAATTTCTCCGACATTAAACTTTAGTTGTTTGCATTTTCTATAGTCTGGTAACTCTCTAAATTTATCTAATAATTGTGTCATTTTTACTCTCATCTCATTTTTTATGAAACTTAAGCAATATCTATTCCTAGCTTAGTCCTGATTTATAGTATTTATCTTTATTCTTAATTGACTCTTCCATATACTTTTCCCCTAAAAATATGAATTTTTTTGTAGCACTTTATGTGCTACACTATTGAAAAGTTACACATTGTAGTAGGTCGCATTGGGATGGTAGACCACAAGTGCGGAAGTTGATTGTTCTGGGTGAATCTGAAAAGTTTCACTTAACTCTATCCCAAACTCTTCAGGTTTGAGTAGATCAAAAAGAGGGCGGTTAAGCTCTAAGTCTGGACAGGCTGCATAACCAAATGAGTAACGGCTTCCTTGGTACTTATTCATTTGAACATCTGCAAGTGTGGCTTTTTCTCCATCAGCGATGTTTAAGTCAAGACGAATCTGTTTATGTGCTATCTCTGCAAGTGCTTCGGCAAGCTCAACTCCTAGACCATGAAATTGGTAGTATTCTGTATAATCCCCTCTCTCATAAATCTCTCGCTCAACTTCACTAAGCTTTGCTCCAGCACTTACACATGTAAGGGCTATCACATCATGTCTATCGGCATGAAAAAAGTCACTGAGTGCTCTGTGTGGTGCTTTTCTTTGACGTGGAAAACTAAACTCTTTAATGGAATTTTGTTTTACATCTTCTAGTGCTTCTTTGTTTATCTCACTTTCACTAAAGTAGCCTTCACTCTCATCAAAAATTAAAAGTTTGTTATCATCGCTACGACAAGGCCAGTATCCATACACAATAGTTGGTTCAAAAAGTTGTTCATCTAAAAAACGAGCTTTTAGTTTCTCATAAGCAGGCCAAACTACCTCTTCAAGTTGTTTCTCATAAGCCTCTTTAGTCATTCCTTTAGAGCTATAACCCCAACGGGATTTAAAAAGTATCTTATGATTTATCCACTCAAATGCCATTTCAATTTGTTGTTGTGTAAGTTTTATCTCACGGCGACCCCAAAATGGAGGGGTGGGGACTTTAACATCACGAGAGGGCATTTTTAGCTCTTCAAAAGGAGGAATAATAACTTCTTTTTTTGCAACACGTTCAACTTCTGGAGCATCAGGATGAAGGTTTGTGTCCATATTTCCTGCTTCTATACGACTCATAGCTGTTACCCCATCAAAGGCATCTTTACAGTAAAAAATAGGACCATCATATGCAGGGCGACAGAAATCATCTATAAAATTACGAGTGAGCGCAGCACCTCCTAAAAGAATAGGTATAGTGATGCCTTTTTCTTTAAGTATTCCAAGATTCTCAAGCATAACCTGTGTTGATTTTACTAGTAAACCACTCATTCCAAGTGCGGAGACATGACCTTTTTCCATATCTGCAAGAAAAGTGTCGAGGTCTACTTTTATCCCAAGGTTATTGACTTTATAACCATTGTTTGAGAGAATAATATCTACAAGATTTTTTCCAACATCATGCACATCTCCCTTTACTGTTCCTAAACTCAGTGTAGTGTCAACCTCTTTTTCTACTTTTGGAAGATAGGGGTTCAGGTGATCTACTGTTTTTTTCATAGTCTCCGCTGATTGGAGAACGAAAGGGAGTTGCATCTGTCCACTCCCAAAGAGTTCCCCAACAACTTTCATCGCATCAATGAGAATCTCATTTACGATAATTTCTGGTTTTATTGTTTTGCGTGCTTCCTCAACAAGTGGAATCATTCGCTCTTTATCCCCATCCATAAGGAGTTTAGCAATTTTTTCTTCATCACTCATAGCGAGATAAGCTTCATCTACAGCATCATTATCTACCGCTTCTTTAGAAGAAAAATGCTCTATAAAGGTAAAGAGTGCTTCTCCATTTGGCAGGCGATTAAAGATCAAATCATCACAAATTTTTTGATCTTCTTCTGAAATTTTATTGAGTGGAATAATATGCTTTACATTGATGATAACTGATGTTAAACCTGCTTGTACACAGTGATGTAAGAACATAGAGTTAAGGTAAGGTCGTGCATCTTTGTCAAGTCCAAAAGAGATATTTGAGAGTCCTAAAATAGCTCCAACTTCAGGGTGCTTTTTACGAAGTTGTCTGATGGCTTCTATAGTGTTAATACCAGCTTCAAAGTACTCTTCATCTCCTGAACCCAAAGTAAAGGTAAGTACATCAAAAACTAAATCCTCTTTTTTTATACCATGGCGATTTGTCGCTAAATCTATGATACGATCAGCAACTTTGAGTTTATCTTCTATACTTTTAGCCATTCCCACTTCATCAATAGTTAAACAGACTAAACTTGCACCATATTTTTTGGCTAATTGACAAACTGCATCAAATTTAGGCTCACCATCTTCAAGGTTTACAGAGTTAAGGATAGCCTTACCGCCTATATGTTTGAGTGCAGTCTCTAGCCCTTTTGTTTGTGTAGAATCTGGCATTAGTGGTAGGGCGATTTTTTGTGCATACATAGCCATAACTTCTGTCATATCTTTAGTCTCATCACGACCAGCAAAACCAACATTGACATCAACAACATGTGCTCCTGCTCTTACTTGCTGTTGTGCTACAGAGAGAGTTCCCTCGTAGTTCTCATCAAGGAGGAGTTCTCTAAAGGCTTTTGAACCTGTAGCATTTGAACGCTCACCTACAAGGAGAGGGGCTGGTTCTTGCATAAGTGGTACAGTGTTAAAGAGTGAAGCTATAGAGTTTTCATGTGAACCTGTTGGTGCTTTTGGTGTTTTACATGTGACAGCATTTACAAGTGCTCGTATATGTTGAGGGGTAGTTCCACAACAACCACCAAGAAATGAGACACCATCATAGTTTAAAAACTTCTCTTGTTGTGCTACAAACTCATCAGGTCCCATAGGGTAGTAAGTATATCCTCCTCGGTTTTGAGGCAGTCCTGCGTTTGAGTGAACACTAATAGGCTTATGCCAAAGTTCAGAGAGGGTCTTTACATGTTTCAAGACTTGCTCAGGTCCCGTTCCACAGTTAAACCCAAGACTCAGGATGTCAAAAGGCTCCATAATAGTGGCAATAGTTTGTGCATCTGTACCGATAAGCATAGTACCACTCAGCTCAATGGTAACGGAAACCATGATAGGAAGTTCACTATTCATTTGGCGATTCGCTTCTTCACATGCATGAAGTGCGGCTTTTATTTGAAGGGGATCCTGACAAGTCTCAAGAAGAAATATATCTGCACCACCCTCAATAAGTGCCTTACAGAAATCTGTATATCCTTCGAACATTTTATCATAAGTGATATGTCCAAGTGAGGGGAGTTTCGTACCTGGTCCTACACTTCCTAGACAAAAACGAGGATGCTCAGGTGTACTAAAAGCTTCACATTGTTGTTTAACAAGTGCTGCTCCTGCTTTTGTAAGTTCGTATGCTCGATCTCCTATCTGGTACTCATCTAAAACCCATGAAAAAGATCCAAAAGTATTTGTTGTAATAAGGTCAGCACCCGCAGTGAGATAAGCTGAAAATATTTCTTCCATAATCTCAGGTGCTGTAACATTGAGGAGTTCATTACACCCTTCATTACCCTCCCATGCCTCTTTAGGTATTTTATCATCGCGCTGTTGCAGTTGTGTACCCATTGCCCCATCTATGATGAGAGGACGCTTCTTGATTGTTTTGAGTAGGTATTTTTTAGTATTCATTATATAAAATCTTTATAGTATAAAATTGGTTAAACTATTTTAGCATTTTTGTCCATAAAGAATTCTGTATAAATATTCAGCTTTAAAGAATAGTATCAATCAATTATGGATATAATAAAAACAGAAAATAATAAAGGGGTTTTTATGTTGAAAACAATTTTACTCAGTGGATTACTTAGTTCAATCTTACTTCTCTCTGGTTGTGGAGATGATGCAGGAGAGTCACGTTTAGAAACACAACAGATGTTAGATGATGGAGACTTTACAGGGGTTATCTCAAAATTAGAACTTTCTGCAAGTAATGATGCAGATTATATTAATCTTGGTTCAGCCTATATGGGTAAAGCTGGGTTAACAATAACAGATATTCTTGGTGCTATTGTTGATGGAGCTGATGATGAAAATAGTAGCGATGGATTCTCAGCTTTTGTAACAGCAATCTCTGATACTTCTTCTTCAACTGCCTTGTCAGATTTAGATAAATCAGTTAGTTATTTTAAGAAGGTTGTTGGTAATCAATGTTTGAACAAGCTTAATAAAAGTAGTTCTACTGAAAATGTCTGTCTCTACTTAGGGTTAGCAAGTACAGGAAGTGCTGCTGTTGTTATTGATCTTATTGCTGGGGATATTGCTGCTTTTAGTGATGATGATACAGAGGATGAAAAACTTGTTGCTTCAACATGTGCGATGAGTTATGCATTTAAGAAAATACAACCTGATAATTGTAAAGTTGTAAAACAAACAGATGTATTGTTTACAGACTTAAATAGCTCTTATACACCTTTACTTATAACTGTAAATAATGATTCAGATTTTCCTCAAACTGAGTATCACTACTTAATGAATGATTCAAATAGAACAGTTGTAACAAAGGGATACTGTACTAATACTAATTTTAAAACTAGAACAGATGATTATTCTGTAACTACACCTTATGCTTGTCCTATAAATGAAACAGCAGATGCGACAGAATTTACAACAGCTGGAATCCTTGTAGATGTTTTAAATGATGGTATGGATTCCATAGCTAATTCAGCAGGCGATGATGTTCAAACTGATATTAATGAGTTTAAATGCGATATTTTAGATGGTAATTTTAATGATTATACATGTACTATAACTGGAAATATTACTGAAGATAGTATGATTACTTATTTAAACGATCAAAATTAAGAAGGAAATAATAAAATGAAAAAAGCAATTATATTATCAACACTTTTAGGTAGTACATCACTTATAGCACTAAGTGGAGAGTTCGCATATCTTTATAAAGATTCAAGAATTATGGGGATGGGTGGTGCAAATGTTGCTGTGGGTTCTTACTCTACATCTATTTTTTCAAACCCTGCAGGACTTGCGACTTTAAAGAAAGAGGATGGTTTTACTGTTGAACTTTTAGGTTTAACAGTTGGTGCAACAGGAGATTTTAAGAGCTTTGCTGATGATTTGGATGATGCAGGAGAAGATGAAGACAAAATTACAGAGGTTATTCAAGATTATGCTGGTGATCACTTTCATGTTGGTGTAGACAACTATACTTCTGTCTCTAAAAATTCAGATCTTTTTGCATGGAGTGTTGGTTTATTGGCTGCGGCAGATGTAAACTATGCGACACATCCAAATCATACAGATCTTCTAGAAACAAGTTCAAGAGGGTATGGTGGTGTTTTGGTAGGATTCGCAAAACCTTTTGATACACAATATGGTCGTTTTGATATTGGAGTGGGTGTAAAGTTTATATCACAACAATCTTATGAGGGGACGATAACTTCTGCCGAATTAGCAGGTGATGATGATTTAATAGATGTTGTGGAAGAAAAAAAATCATCTGGATTTGGGCTAGATTTAGGGCTTACATACCATCCATTTATGACAAGCATATGGCATCCTGCAATAGGGATGAGTCTATTAAATATAGGAAGCATGAATATGGATGATAACTATGGTGGGCAGCCAATGACACTAAACTTTGGAGCATCAATTTCTCCTGAAGTAAGTTTTTTAAATAAACTAGTGATTGCTGTTGACTATGTAGATGCCTTAAATGCAAATACGATTCGTATATATGAGTATACAGATAATCAGATTAGTGCTTATACAGATTATGAAGATAGTGATGTAATAAAGAGAGTTCGTTTAGGTGTATGTATAGGACTTATAGATAGTACATATTTTGGAACAACTTTAAATGTCGGTATGTACCAAAGTGCCTATACAGCAGGTTTAGATATGACAATTACCCTCTTAAAATTAAATGTTACTACATATCAAGAGCAGGTAGGAACAGGAAGTGTGGATATTCCAGATAGAAGATATATGGTGGAGTTAGGACTTGGTTGGTAATTTGTAACAAAAACATCACATTAGTTTTTAGTATAATATAAATTACTATAGATTATAATGATTTATGTATAAATGCGGAATAACTCTGCTATAATAACAGCAAATTAAACAATGGAGAGTTTGTATGAGTGAAAAAGCAAAAAATTTTACTATACCAAAACCGTGGAGAATTAAGCGTTATTATGTGTATATAATTGCGACTATAATTTCTTTAGCACTACCTTGGATAGTTGTTGATGGGAACCACTTTTTTTTACTAAGTTTTGACAAGATGAAGTTACATCTTGCATTTATTCAATTTGATATGCAAGAGTTATATTTAATGCCATTTTTATTGATGTTAATGTTCTTAAGTATATTTGGGATGACAGTTCTTGGTGGTCGTGTTTTTTGTGGATGGGTTTGTCCTCAAACAGTTTTTCGTGTAATTTATCGTGATTTAATCGAAACTAAAATTTTAGGTCTTCGTAAACGCATAAAAAATAAACAGCAAGAACCAGATATGAGTAAGCCTGAAAATAAGGTGAAAAAAGTTATTGCGGTACTTATTTGGTCTGTACTTGCAGTTATTGCTGGTGCTGATTTTATTTGGTATTTTATACCACCTGAAGATTTTTTCAGTTATTTAAATAATCCATCAGAGCATATGACTATGATAGGTTTTGTTTTAGGTGTTGCATTTTTTCTTATTTATGATATTGTTTTCTTAAAAGAGAACTTCTGTATTTATGTTTGTCCTTACTCTCGTGTTCAATCAGTTCTTTATGATGAGCATACAATTATGGCACTTTATGATATGCACCGTGGTGGAAATATTTATGATGGGCATGAGAAAAAATTCAGTAAACAAAAAGAGCTTCAAGCTTTTGAACCTGCAGCAGAGTGTACAACTTGTGAGCAGTGTGTAACTGTTTGTCCAACTCATATTGATATTCGTCAAGGTTTACAGTTAGAGTGTATTAACTGTTTAGAGTGTGTGGATGCATGTACTACTGTTATGGGTAAACTTGGTAAACCTTCTCTTGTTACATGGTCAAGTGATTATGAGATAGTAGATCAAAAAGGTAAAACGAAGTACTTTAGACCAAAAGTTTTAGCATATATGGTACTTTTAATTGGTATTAGTATTGCTCTTGGTTTTATGGGAAGTACAAAAGAGCATATGCTTTTAAATATAAATAAAGAAACAAGACTTTATTCAACTAAAGCTCTTTCAGATGGTAAAGTCCGTGTTGATAACTCTTATGTATTCTTACTTCAAAATACTGAAAATGAAAAAATGAAATTTTATTTTGATATAATTCCTCCAAAAGGTATGGAAGGAAAAATCACTATTGTAAAACCATCAAAACCTTTTATGGCAACTCCAGGGGCTAAAAAGAAAAAAGTAGTAACACTTCGAACTACAGATGTCTTAGTGGATGATACAAGAAAAGATACTATTATTCCAATTACTATCCATGCTTATGCATTTGATAAAGATGGTAAGAAAAGTGAAAAAATTTCAGTTATTAGAAAATCGACTTTTATCTTTCCAAAAGAGAGTATTTTAAAAGCTGCAAAGTAATTAAATTGTAACTTTTAAGAAAGTAAAACTTCATAGATTCTATTCTATGAAGTTTTCAGCTTCCATATAATAAACTTCATCCACTTTAGCATTAATCATTTACTTTATTATTTAGATTTAAATCCCCATATCCTTATATGGTAAAGTTATAAATTTATTGTGGTTTATTTGTATAAAGAGAAGGACTACAAAAGCTGTATGCTTTTGTAGTTTGGAAAGTGTTTACTACTTTTGAGGTGTTACATACATATTGAAGTAACGACCCTCAAATTTTGGTGGTTTTTCCATTACACCGATGTCTTCAACCATTGGCCAAACACGAAGAAGAACTTCTTTTCCAGCTTCTGGATGAGCCATCTCACGTCCACGAAGAAAAACACGAAATTTTACATGAAAACCTTTTTCTAAAAATTCTCTTGCATGTTTTACTTTATAGTTCATATCGTTTTCAGCAATTTTTACCGAGAGTTTTATCTCTTTAACAACAATCTTTACTTGATTTTTACGTTGTTCTTTGAGCTTTTTCTCTTCTTGGTATCTATATTTACCGTAATCCATGATCTTCGCAACAGGAGGTTTTGCATCTGGTGCGATAAGAACTAAATCTAAATCTAGTTCATTTGCTTTTTCCATAGCCTCATCAAGAGAGACTACACCTAAAGGTTCACCACCATCCACATTACATCTTAACTCTGTTGCACGAATGTCATCATTCATTATTACACGGTTTTTTTTACTCAAAAATTTACCTCATTTATTTTAGTTTGTATAAGCTTCAAGAATTCCTCTTCACTTATAGTATATTGCTCTCTTGTACGTCTGTCGCGAATAGAGACTGTTCTGTTCTCTATCTCTTCATCACCTAAGACTACTATCATCGGAACACGAGTTTTTTCTGCCGTACGAATACGTTTGTTTAACGAATCATTTTTAGCATATATCTCACTATCGGCATTAATGTCAATAAGTTTATCGGATAATAGCTTAGCATATTCTTTATGCGTCTCAGCTACTGGAACAATTGCTACTTGTGTAGGAGCTATAAACATAGGGAACTCACCAGCATAGTGCTCAGTTAAAATCCCGATAAAACGCTCAAATGAACCTAAAATAGCACGGTGAATCATAACAGGTTGAATTTTTTCATTATTCTCACCATTATATTCTAACTCAAAACGAGCCGGAAGATTATTATCTAACTGAATTGTTCCACACTGCCACTCACGCCCAATAGCATCAAGAATTTTAATGTCGATTTTAGGACCATAAAATGCACCACCACCCTCATCTATAGTGTAAGGCAAGTTATGGGCTTCCATCGCCGCGATAAGTGCTGCTTCAGATTTTTCCCAAACCTTTGCATCACCAACGGCTTTTTCAGGTTTCGTACTTATCATCATTTTGTATTCAAAACCAAAAGTACTCATAATCTTATCTACAAAATCAACAACTTCGATGATTTGCTCTTCAATTTGCTCAACGGTACAGAAAATATGTGCATCATCTTGTGTAAACTCACGAACACGGAAGAGTCCATGAAGTGCACCTGTCATCTCATGACGGTGAACTACACCATACTCAAAGTATTTTATAGGAAGGTCACGGTAAGAGTGAAGCTCATCCTCATATACTTTTATATGTCCAACACAGTTCATCGGTTTTACACCAAACTCTATGTCATCTATGTTAGTGAAGTACATATTTTCACCATAATTTTGGTAGTGACCGGAAGTTTTCCAAAGGTCTGAACGAAGCATCTCTGGACCACGAACTGGCTCATACCCACGTTTACGGTGTGCTTTAAAAAGAAGTGACTCTAAGCGAGCACGAAGTCTTCCACCCGCTGGAAGCCAGATAGGAAAACCTGCTCCAACTTCCTCACGGAAAGTGAAAAGTTTCATCTCATTACCAATCTTACGGTGGTCACGTTTTGCAGCTTCTGCTAACATGTCCATGTGTGCTTTTAAAGATGCTTTATCAGCGAAAGCGATACCGTAGATACGAGTAAGCATCTCATTTTTAGAGTCACCACCAAGATATGCACCCGCAATTTTAGTAAGTTTAAAGTAACGAATAAGTCCTATAGATGGAAGGTGAGGACCACGACATAAGTCTTCAAACTCACCTTGTTTATAGATACTTACTTTGTCATCTGGAATTCTCTCCATAACGGCAAGTTTTAAGTGGTCATCTTTAAATTTCTCTTTTGCTTCATCCATAGAGATTTCATACTTCTCTATTTTGTACTTTTTCTTAGCAAATGAGAGCATCTGTTTCTCTATCTTTTTAAGGTCACCCTCACCTATCTCCGAGTCTGTTTTAAAGTCATAGTAAAAACCCTCTTTAACAGTTGGTCCTACATAAAACTCAGCATCAGGATAAAGTGACTTTATCGCTTGTGCCATTAAGTGAGCTGTTGAGTGACGAAGTACATCCAAAGACTCAGGAGAGTTATCTAACTCTATCTCTTCGCCTTCTATGCCTCTCTCCTCAGCTGTTACTAAGTCTACTATTTCGTTATTGTATTTTATTGCTATTGCACTCAATATCTTTTCCTATACTTTGTATTATAATTCAGTTTTTAGTACAGCACCATTTGATGCATTCGATACTAAAAGTTGGTAGCGTTTCAGCCATTTTGATTTTACTTCGTTTTTGTAAGGTTTCCATTTAGCTTTACGTTCTGCTAATACCTCTTCATTTACATTTAACTGTAAAAGATGTGCATCTGTGTCAAGTTCTATCTCATCGCCATCTTCAATAAGTGCGATAAGTCCACCCTCAGCAGCCTCTGGAGAAACATGCCCAATAGAAGCACCCTTAGTCGCACCAGAGAAACGACCATCAGTAATAAGTGCAACAGACTCACCAAGACCCATCCCTTGAATAAGTGCCGTAGGAGCAAGCATCTCTTGCATACCTGGACCACCTTTTGGACCCTCATAACGAATAACTACAATATTACCTGCTTTCACTTTTTTACTCATGATTCCCTCAATCGCTTCGGGTTGAGAGTTAAAACAGATAGCTTGGCCTTTAAACTGTCTCATAGAAGGTGCAATACCCGCAGTTTTTACAACAGCACCCTCTAAAGCAAGATTACCAAAAAGGATAGATAAACCACCTACCTGAGAGTAAGCATCCTCATTTGTATGTATGATAGATGTATCTAAAATCGTTGCATCTGCAATTCTCTCTTCTAATGTTTCACCTGAAATCATTCTAGCATCAAGATTAAGAAGTCCACCTCTACGGCTTACCTCTTTCATAACGGCATTTACACCACCAGCACGGTTGATGTCGTCCATATGAACAGTTGTAAGTGATGGAGAGATTTTAGCAATATGTGCTACTTTATCTGCAATTTTATTGATATTTTCTATCTTATACTCAACATCTGCTTCTCTTGCTATTGCTAAGAGGTGAAGAACTGTATTTGAACTACCACCCATCGCCATATCTACTACAAATGCATTATGAATTGCTTTTTCGTTCAATATATTTTTCATATTATACTGTTCGTTATTTTCCATCTTAGCAAGTTCTACTATACGTTTTGCAGCTTTTTTCACAAGATCAATACGCTCTGGAGTCATCGCAAGTATAGTTCCATTTCCAGGAAGTGCAATACCCATAGCTTCACAAAGTGTATTCATAGAGTTTGCAGTAAACATACCAGAACAGCTTCCACCTGATGGACAAGCTTCACACTCTATCTCATACAGTTCTTCGTCTGTCATCTTGCCCTCAGCATGTTGTCCAACCGCTTCAAATGCCGTTGAAAGGTCGATAGGCGTACCATCTTTTTTATGTCCAGCAGCCATTGGACCACCTGAAACAAAGATAGTTGGAACATTTACACGAAGAGCACCCATAACCATACCTGGAACAATCTTGTCACAGTTTGGGATACAGATCATCGCATCAAGCTGGTGAGCATTCATAACAGTCTCGATAGAGTCTGCAATAATTTCACGTGAGGGAAGAGAGTAAAGCATACCCTCATGCCCCATAGCTATTCCATCATCAACACCAATAGTGTTAAAAACAAATGGTACCCCACCAGCTTCACGAATAGCCTCTTTTACTATTTCTCCATACTCATGAAGAAAAAAGTGTCCAGGGATAATGTCAATGTAAGAGTTAGCAATACCGATAAATGGCTTGTCAAAATCTTCATCTTTTAGTCCTGTTGCACGGAGTAAAGAACGGTGAGGGGCTTTGTCAAACCCTTTTTTTATTATGTCACTTCTCATAAATAATCCTTAATTGATTTCAGTTATATGTATAGTATTTTTAATTATAAATGAGATTATAGCACTTTTTTTGAAATTTGTGCTGAAAACTCTTTACAAATAGAAAAGGACCTGCTATAATTCCGGCTCACTTACAGACATTAAGTCGTAAGAGTATGGATGCGGGAGTAGCTCAGTGGTAGAGCATAACCTTGCCAAGGTTGGGGTCGCGAGTTCGAACCTCGTCTCCCGCTCCA
>Ga0256837_1002068_pt1 | contig 12888 bp, 12 predicted proteins | sample 4562384metaG_FD_185976 | JGI IMG/M metagenome (GOLD analysis project Ga0256837, IMG submission 185976) | Hydrothermal vent microbial communities from Guaymas Basin, Mexico - 4561-384 | ecosystem: Environmental > Aquatic > Marine > Hydrothermal vents | place: Mexico: Guaymas Basin | collected... | reverse complement strand
CCTAGCATTTTTATACTAGAGCTTAGTGTCTCTAAATTATTATATGTTGCACGTGGCTGGTACGGATTGTCTAAAAGAAGGTCAACTCCAACTTCAAAAACATCTCCTGTTTTGGTCATTGACAGAGAGTCAGTTTTTCTTTGTTTAATGATCGATTGTATATTTAATATATTTTTACTTACGCTCAACACATCTCCTTATTTTTTTTATTATCTACATTTTACCATATTTTATTAAATTAAGGTATAATTCAAAAAACCAACACAAAGGATAATTGAATGTTTGATGAAATGTTCCAAAAAGATGACTCCACAAAAATGGTGAATGATGAATTGTCTTGTGAGAAGTACAAATATAATTCCTGTCCAAAAGAAATTATTGATTTTTTAAATCAAATATATCAAATGGAGATAAAAAAAATAGATTTAGGTAGATCTTTCTTTCCTGCTTCTACACTATCTGATTTTACAGAAAAATCGAGATCAAATGCTATCAAGCAAGGAATAACTCACTTTCTGATAGTAATAATAAGTGTTATACTCTTTATGATAACAATTATTTCGTTTCTACAAAATGGATTGGTTCTAGAAAATGGAGACCCAAACCTTCCTATGACAGGAATATTTGCTCTTGTGCTTATGTTAATATTCTTTACCTTCGAACATTTACACTTTTATTGGTATGGGCAGTTAACAGCAATGCAATTAGGGACATCAAGTACACAAATCGTAAAGGCTACATATCCAATATTTAAAAAATGGTATATTTCAATAATGGCAATATTTTTGTTTGCAACAGTAGGTATATTAAATATTCCAAATTTATTTAATGGGTTATTATTTGGGTTAGTGGCTCATATGAAACAACATGAAATGGTGTGGTCAAAATTTTTAGGGGATAGTTATCATTCTTTATTGGAAATAGCTCAAACATTAGATCCTACTTATGTTGCAAAAATGGTTTTTACGGCAGATCTATTAGTTGTAGCCATGTTGAGTTTATCTTCTCTTTATGCATATGTTGGGTTTAGAAAAGGAAGAAAAGAACAGTTACTTAAAAATATAGAAGAATTAGAAATTGAGAAATATAAAAATGAATATGTATTTGACAAAGCGTTAAGAGAATTAGAGTCTTTTTAAAAAGCAAAAAAAATATTACTTTTTAAAATTGAACGATAAAGTTAATTGATAGGGAGTTTGTTCGAAACAGAATCAAACCCCTGAATAGCATTTTCTATCCCAGTTATCTGTTCTGCAACCCATCCTTGAACATCTTCATTGCCTGATAAAAATAAAACACCAATAGTTAAAACTGCTAAAAAGATTAATTTAGAAATCAAACCTCTTACTACTGCAAAAAAAAGAACACCTGAAACAAAACCACCCGCAAAAATACCAAAAATCGTTAATCCTGCTGAGTTAAAAAATAAATCCATAAATATCCTTTTGTTTTTTTATTTATTAAAGTTAATTATAGCACAAGTTTACTAAACAATGTCAACGATCATCAATTGAATTGTTTGATTCCCACGAAATTCATTAATAGACATTGTATAAGTAAAAGAAATGGAAGAACCAATAGCTGGAATATTTTCTATATCCAGAAGATTGAATTTAATGGCATCTACCCTAATACTAACCCCATGATGAATAACATCAATGGCTATCTTTAAATGCTTTTCTTGCATAAGAGAGGATGATTGTATGAATGCATTTTCCATTAAAAAAATAGGTCTCTTATTTTGTTCCCCAAAAGGCTCAGAGTTTTCTATTATTTTAATGGTTGAAAAGGATATCATATTTTCATCCAAAACCCCGATAGGCTGTTTTTGTTCATCATAAAATTTATCATCTGAATTTTTAGAGATTTCAATATTCATAAGTGTTTTGAATTCATCTAAATCCTTAGATTCAAGAGACACTCCTCCTGCAAGCTTATGTCCACCCCACTTAATTAATAAATGTTTACATGCATATAAGGCATCATACAAGTTAACCTCTCCTAGTGATCTTCCGCTTCCTTTGAGTGTCCCATCTTCTGCATAAGTAAAAACAATTGCAGGCTTATGACATCTGTCAACTAATCTAGATGCAACTATTCCCACTACACCTTCATGCCAATCATCTCCTACAACAATATTAATAGAGTTAGAGCAATCTGCTTGTAGTAATGCATTTTTTGTCACCTCAGCTTCTATTTCTTTTCTTTCATTATTAAAAGCTATTAGTTTTTTAACATGAAAGACTGCTTCTTCATAGGTTTCTGACAAGTAAGCATTAAGAGCATAGCTAGCATGAGCTAATCTTCCAGATGAATTTATTATAGGTGCTATTTTAAAAGCTATTTCTTCACTAGTAAATTTTCCAGAATAAAGCTCATCTTTTATAGCAAGAAAAAATGGTCGAGATGACTTTTCCATCCACTTTAAGCTAGAAAGAAGCATTGCTCTATTCATTTCCAACAAAGGCATTACATCAGCAACAATAGCAATACCAACGAAATCAGTATAAGCAGAACTAGTTAATTTGATTCCCATTTTTATTGCAATAGATCGAACTAAGTACCAAGAAATTTGAGCACCACAAATCTCATCAAAAGGGAAAGAGCAGTCATATTGCTTTTGATTGACAATAGCGTAAGCTTCTGGAACTATTTCAGGAACAGTGTGATGATCAGTAATAATAAAATCAATATTTTTGTCTTTGCACCACTCCCCTGCCTCTACTGCCGATATCCCATTGTCAACAGTTATTACCAATCCTAAATTATAATCATTGAACTTTTCAAGGACAGAAGGTTTAACTCCATATCCGTCCGTAAATCTATCTGGTATAGTGTATAGTAAATTAGAAAAACCATGATCTCTAAAAAATGAAACTAAAATTGCGGTTGCAGTAATACCATCTACATCATAATCTCCAACAAGCAGAATTAATTCATTATTGTTTATAGCATAGACAATTCTATCAGTAGCTTTTTGCATGTCTTTTAATAGATGAGGATGAGGTAAATTTGAAATTTGGTTAAGAGGAGAAGTTCCAATTCTATCTTGTAATATCTGTTGTAAATTATTTATATTTATTTTTTGGCTCACGGACAACCCTTTTTTATTTAATTATACATTAAAAAACAAAAAAAGTCAATAGTGAGATTACAGCTCGAAATTCATTTGTCCAACAGACATTAACATTAAGATATCAACCATTGGCTTAATAGCAATTCCCATCATACCAAATTGTCCACCCCAGAAAGCAACTCGAAGATAAATTCCAACATTTCTTTTGTATCGAGCTTCTAAATCATCTAAGGCTATATTAATACCAACAACGATATCGTTACCATCTTCCCCAATTTTTAAGGCAGAAACAGTGTTGTAGCTTACTCCAAGTTCCCATAGAGCATCAGATAGTCTCTGCTGACCTCTCCTGGTCCTTGACACAATATTACCATATACTAATTTTTTAATATTATCAGTTGATCCAATTTCTAAGGCTTTTGCCGCATCAGACAAATTCATACCACCACCATCCATCATAGTTTTTAATGAGTTAAGAACATCAATTGTAAATTCTTGTTCTAGAATTGGTATAGATTTTAAATATTCTTTTGGTTGATATTTTTTTAAATATAACATTAATCCAAAGACTGCACCTATAATTAACCATAATCCTATATTAACAATAATATATGTTGTAGGGTCGATAAGATAATCTTTAATAGGAGGAGGAGTTGCCCCAGCTTCCCTCATAGGAGCAGTTACACCAATAACAATATCTTTTACTTGACCATGAAATAATAGTAGTGCACCAGCAATTGCCAAGATTGGGAGAAGAAACATGCTGACACCCAACATCATCTTTCCGGAATTTTTAGAATTATTTATAATTTTTTCAATACCATCAGCTAATCCAGTTTTTGAGTTAACTAAAATATATAATTCTTGTTTGTTGATAATATTACATTCATAAAGCCCTTCGATAAGCCGACCACCCTTCCCCGTGAATTCCATAATACTTCGCATTTGATTTGCTAGTCTTTTCTTTTTCAATATAACAAATTCATCTAATTTATTTTTTATAGCCTGATTAACATCTTTTCCACTTTTATCAATAGCTTTTATATATGAAAGTAAATTTATTCTTTGAGCATTCGAAATAGTGATTTTTCCAGGTGGTGCTTTATGTGTAAAATTAAACAAGAGTTTCCTTTAAAATGGGAAGAGAGCTATTATGTATAACTCTTATCCACCAATGTAATCTGGATCAAAAGACAAAACCTTTTCTAGCACTTTTGGAAATGCTGGATCAATCGCTGAATCCTCTGGATTATCAAAAATTCTCTTGATAATAAAAATTCCCATATTTTGACCATTATTTAAAGGAGCAACAATAATTCTCATTTCTCCCGCGGCTGGACCCCTTAATTCAATATATGGACCTGTGTATGGGCTGGGAAAAACTGTTTCATCTGGCCAATTTTCCCAATCTTCTTTAAGCATTGGACCATCGGGATCAGTATGAACCATCAAATCTTTTTGAAATTCAACATCTTCAAAATAATCCATACCAATACCAGCATAAGATTCAACTCTTGCATAATAAAATTGAGACTCATTTTCCATATGAGACATCATGGCAGCGATTTTTTTAGCTTCTGTAATAAATCTTGCTCCACCATCTTTGCTACCTGTGCCGTCAGAGGACATAAATCCTACAATAACCAATAATATAACTATAACCGCAATAAAACCAACTAACATATAAAACTCCTGTATTTTTTTAATCTATTTTTATTATTCTAACTGAAACTAATTTGATACATATTATATCATAATAATAATCAAATAGTTACTTGCCGTAATTAAAGATTATATCAATTTTCTTTTCACCTAGAGGTGTGTCAAAAATATCTTTAACATTTTGCATTTCCATGTAGCTTCTTTTTGTTTGTTCTAAAATCATAGTTGATTTATTTTTATTAGCCTTTAAATCTTTTTTTTCTTTTTGAAGTTCAAGAATTTTCTTTTCTTGGGTAGATATCAAATAATTATATATTGGCATGATAGAGGTTGCAGGAATAAGGATAAGTAAAGATATTCCTATTATATTCCATTTGTGTCTATTTGCCCACAATTTAACTCTCAATAGACCAGTTACTTGGAGAACAGGATTAAGTTCAGATATAGTGAAAGTTGAGCTTTTTTCTTCTTCTGGATCAAAAACAGTTATTTCACCATTTGTCCATTCCATAAAGATAACATCTTCTGGTGATTGGATCTGGTCACTTAGTAGTTCTACAATTTGTTCTTCTGTAATTTCATCTAATGAAAAAGAAAGAGTATTTTCACCATCTCCCATACTACTTTGATCCCCAAACGAAACATAAAGTTTATGGGAATCAGTAGTTACAACAACTTCATATAATTTATGACTATAAATTTCTGCTTTTTTTAAAGCATTCCAAACGATTTCTTCAAAAAAGTAACCCTGTTCTTTATCGTCAGAATAACTAAAATCTTTTCCAGAAAGTGTTATTTTAAATTTAGAACCAGCAACAATACCGGCTTTTCCAAAAAATATTTCATCATCCAAAACAATTCCTTTTCTAATTAGAAAACTTTTTAATAAGCTTACTTGTCTCTAAATCTATTTCGCCAAAATCGTATAAATCTTTTGCACAATCTAAATAAGAATAATATTCTTTATAGTTTTCTTTTAAATAATTTTTTTCGCCTCTATGAAGAGCAGCTATTTCACAAGCAACGATTTCTTTATTATAACCTATTGTTCCAAGTTTTTGACATTTAGAACAACCTTCTTCGTTTCGCTTGAAATGTTTACCAGAAGAAATCTTACATGAACATAGTTTTTTTACTAATCTTTGGTTAAGAACTCCAATTAATGCATCTTCAATGTTGTCGTCACCGACATTCAAAGCAGTTCGGAGTCTGCTGAAGGTTGGTTCAACTCCACCAGTATGTAAAGTCGAAATAACCATGTGTCCAGTCAAAGAAGCTTCAATTGCATTAGTTGCAACATCCTTGTCTCTAATTTCACCAACAACAATAACATCAGGCTTTTGTCTCATAAATCCCTTCAATAGTCGACTATATGTAATTTTATGCTCATCAAGACCGTGATTATTCACTTGGCACTGATCTATACCATCTAATTGAATTTCAACAGGATCTTCTGCTGTTTTTATCTTTAGATATCTTTCACTGTTCATTTGTTGTAATAAAGTATAAATAGTAGTAGTTTTACCAGATCCAGTTGGTCCAGTTAATAAAAACAAACCATGAACATTTTCATTTAAAATATTTTCAATAATAGATTGTGGTTTATCCATATATCCAAGCTTCCCAAGAGTCATTTCTTTATCAAATTTTTGAGAAGACCTAATAACAATACTATATCCAGCCACAGTAGGGAGAACACTTAATCTATATTCTTTTTGTTCTCCAAAATGAGTTAAATTAAATTTACCATCAACAATAGACTCAGAAGGTCTCTCATAAGCAAGATTTATCAAAGCTACACGAATTTTTTCACCATATGCTAAGTCATTAATTATATCTTCTTCAACCTTCATGTTATTGTCGCCAGCAGAATACATTAAAGAAATACTTTTGTCTCTCCAACTAATAGTTAAATCAGAAGCACCCAATTCTTCTGTTTTTCGTAAAATAGCTTCAATATAATCCAATGGTTTAGCCGCTTGTGATATTTTACTCTGGGTAGGAGTCATGAATTTATTAGCCAACAACAAAGAACATAGTTCTGGTGGTGCTAGGAACAACATATCCGTATATTCTTCTTGTAAAAAACTAGGAACTCTACCAAATAAAAAAGAAAGAATAAATCCTTTTTTATCTCCGATTTTAATTGGAATTCTATTTTGTGATAAAAAATGATGCTGTTCATCAATTGAAAAACTTGTTTCTTTGATAAATTCAACAGAACCTGGGATATCGTCTATGGATTCTATTGTCGGAATTGCTTTAATATCAACCAATTCATTTAATGCTTTCCAATCTCCACCAAACCTTCGATTGCTTCTTCTTTCTTTCATTATGTTTTCCTTTTGTTTTTTATATTATTATTAATATTGTTATACTTCAAAACTCATAGCTCCACTTGTAGTAAGCATGATTATATCTAGTAATGGAAGCAGTAAAACCAAAGTCATTAACATTTCGCCAGCCAGTGGCATCCAAATAATCAACTTTGCAACAAGCTTTTTATGAAGAATTTCATTATGACTAATAGCCATAGCCAAAGAACTTTCTATTTGATTAGAGTGCTCTCCACTCCTAAGATAAGAAATAGTTGCATAGTCGCTTAAATAATGTTCTAAAACAGAGGACATGCTGTCTCCTGCTTCAAATGCAACCTCTATATCTGAAAAAATTTTCTTAGTTAAAGGGTCTTTTGTATCTTCTAAAACAACTTCAACTGCTCGATTTAAACTCATATTACTTTTCATTAGTTGCATAAGTAAAGTGAAATTATTTAAAATAAATTCTCTTTCTATTAATTTTATACTTTTAAACAGGATTCTTTGATATTTATGTCGCCCTATATGAACTAAATAGTTAGCTAATACTCCCAAACTAAGAATACTAAGTAAACCGAATGCAAAGATACTTCTATCTTCGAAATAGGCAGGCATTGGTATCTTCTTGCTAGAAACACTATTTATTGGTTCTAACATTTGCAAAGCAAAATCTCTTACTTCTGGCATAAAAATCAAATAACCACTTAAAACAATAGATACTGGAAAAATAAGCATAAGAATAGCATATTTGAATTCATTCTTAGATTTATTTTGTTTATTAATATGTTCTAATGCCTCAGCAGGAGAAGACTTAGATATTGCAGCATAAGAAAGAGCTTCGGAAGGATCAAATAAACCAACTTCTTTAAATGCATCACCAAGTTCTAAACCCTCTTTTTCCATATAAAAAAGACTTTTTTCAACCATTTCCAACATAACAGTTAAATTTAATTTATCGTATTCATCTGCCATGCTTTCTAACAATTGTGTAGCAGAGGATCCATGGTTCAAACCTTGTGATAAATAAAGAAGTAAATGTTTTTTGTCATGCTTATATTTGAATAATTTGTAAAAAAATTCTTTGGTTGAATTAATATATTTGTTCATATTATTCACCTAAGAATTTTCAATAGAAGTTCGCAAGTTAATAGAACTTGGATAATCATGAAGGACAGAGGTTGTATCGCAAGGACTATTTTGGTCTGCTATTCCAGAAACACAAGTTGGATAAATTCCGTTTTCTGCACCAGCATAATAATGTAGATATATATATCTTGCAGAGTTTTTATCAATATTTTGTTCAATCGTTATAGTAGTATAATTATTCTGGATTAAAATATCATTAGAAAAAACACCACCTAAACCATTACTAGTAGTGAATGAATCTGGGATATATCCAGCCAAATCACTCATTTGAAGAGTGATTACCCCATCAACTTCTTTATCTTTACAAAAAGCTCCATCTGCTTGACATAGATGCTCAACTCCACTAATAATAACTTTTTCTTTCGGATATATAAACTTTACCTTTGCAAAATTAATCCTCGTTTCAGCAGCATCTGAAACAGACCCACTAGTAGCCATATAAGCAAAAGATATAAGCAATAATATAAATGTAGCAATATAAGGTATAAACATTTTTCTTCCTTTATTTTTAATTGTGTTATAATGATATCATTAAATAGTTAAAGTCTCTCTATTTGCAATTTCACTAGTTAAGGTTTCACTCTCTGCATTTAACCCCGCTCTTTCGATATTTAAAGAAATTTCTTCTGATAAAGTAAGTGTTTCAGTTGCTAGAAGTGCATCAATTTCGACAATTCTATCTTCCACTATAACTAATCTAGTATCTGGATCCATTAAAATAGTTTTTTCTATGGACGGAGAAGAGCACGGAAGATCCGATCCATTAATGCAAGTTATTGTTCCAACTTTGCCAAAGCTAGACCCAACATATTCTCTTCTTCTTTGGTCTATCGTAATATTTGCATCAAGAATAAAAGATGTTTTATCTGCATCACTAAGAATAGTAGAATAAAAAACGAAAGGAGAATTTGTTGAAAAAGTGGATGGAAGATAACCAACCAAATCAGAAACTGTTAGTTCGATTTCTCCACTATCATTAGTTTTAGCCTTGCATGTTGGGTAGTCAAGTCTACACAGAGAATTTGCAGCATCATTTAAAATTCTTTCTTGGGATAAAAAAGATAATGTTTGTTGTGATTTAGACCAATATCCTGCATTGTGTGAAGAAAGAGCATATATTGAATTAATAGAAACAACTATTAAAGAAATTATTAAAGACAAAATAAGAGGAGCGAACATATTACCACCTAATTTTTTATTAAATATTTAAACATGAAAATAATCAAGAAAAAATTTCACTGGGCAAGCCCAATGAAAAGGTTAGACTATTTAAATCTAACTGTGAATGCACCGTCTAAAAGACGATCAGCAGCAGCACTATCTTTATTACTATTAGTAACATTCTCTAACTTACTAGAAACTTTATCTAATGCTTTACGAAGAGTAGAAGGAAGATCTTGATTTATAATAACATCAATTTGCATTGTGTTGTTTGTAGCATCAGAACTATCTACAGCAATTCCGTAGTAAACTCCACCAACAGCTTTTGATTTAACATAAAGAGCATCTTCAGTAGCAATTGCTGCTTCTTCTGTTGCTTCACCAATTAAATCAACACCAGTAGGGTCAACAAGAGTACCAAGAGCAACAACAGCTGAATCATCATCTAGAAAGTGAACAACATCTGTAACATCAACAATACCAGCATCTACAAGACCTGAAATATTCATACCTTCAAAATTACTTTGAGCAGTAGTTGTTTTGAAAAAGCCTGAGCTTTGAGCCAATGCAGAAATTTCAGAAACAACCTTAGTTGCTTTTGTTTGATCAACACCACCAGAACCTGAAGTTCCACCTGCAGACATAAGTCCAACGATAACTAATAAAATAACGATAACCGCAATAAATCCAACTAACATGAATAAATCCTTTTTTTTTGTTTTTTTTTGTTACAAAACCGTATTTTAAACTTAATGATTAAAATCTATTTAATGTTTTGATAGAGTAAGTATATCATCTTTTTTTTCTTTTTGCACCTATTATTTCTAAAAACAATTAAATTTGCAAATCAAACGTATTTTAACAAAAAAGTCAATAGGTTTTTTCGTTAAAATATCTATTTTTTCTTACTTTTTTTAAAAAAAGAGTCTATCCAACTTTTGGTTTTTTTAATATCTTTTACATCAGAACTATTTAAAAGGGCAACAATGTCTTCTGGTCCATTGTCTATTATAATTTGTTTTTGTTTTTCGCTTAATGGTTTTGGAGCATTCTTCATATTTTTATCAATCCACTTGCCAAGAAGAGTATAATCTTTTTTTGCATCATCAGGGAGATTTATTCCACTAGTAGCAGAAATAGACTCTGCGAAAGATAGTTGCTTAGCAGAAGGTGTTTTGTCAAAATTATTATTTAAGTATTCGGAAACATAAGTAAAGTCTTCCGATTGAGATTCATCAAAAGCTTCTTTTCCACTTTCTGAAAGCTTTCTTGCAATAATTAGCATTTTTGCTGATGGACTTCTTTTGCTAGGATTAGGTGACCCCATTTTGATGTAAAGCTTTTTCATTGCTGATTGCCAAGTTATAGTTCCCTCTGCAACTTTATCCAAATCTTCCTCCAATGAAGCAGTAAAGCCAAAATCAACCAAAAAGTCATAATGTTCATCCATAACTGTGATCAAAGAAAATGCTTTTGCCGTAGGAGTAAATGTTTTTTTGCCTTTGTTTTTTATAGCATAGTTCTTTGAAAAAAGAGTATCTACAATAGTGGCATAAGTAGAAGGTCTCCCTATACCTTCCTTTTCTAATTTTTTAATCAAAGAAGGCTCTGTGTATTCAGAAGGAGGTGTTGTTGACCTTTCAGTTCCCAGCACCGACTTAATATCTAAAATGTCACCTTCATTTAAATTAGGAAGCAATTCTTCTTTTTCTTCTTTCTCATTTTCTTCTTTATCTTGTTTAAGAATAAGGTGTCCTTGTTTTGTAAGAATAGAACCAGTTACTTTAAATTCACTATCTTTAATTTTTATCTTAACAAAAGTTTTATCGTATTCTGCTGCATCAAGTTGAGAAGCTAATGTTCTGTTGCATATCATTTGAAAAAGCAACACACCTTTTTTCCCCAATCCAGCTTTAACTTGTTCTAACCCATCATGAATTAAAGATTCAGTTGCTACATATTCAGAAGGGTTCATTACAGGACGAAGACATTCGTGAGCTTCTGCTTGTGATTGTTTGTTTTTATATTTAACAACACCAGAATAATTATCAGGATATAGATCAGATAAATATGTTCCAATTGTTTCAGAGTATTCTTGACTGATATTTGGGCTGTCTGTTCTCATATATGTAATGAATCCACCAGAACCAAACCCTTCGTACATTTTTTGAAGAAGAAACATTGTTTGCTTTCCAGACAAACCAAGAACAGTGCTACCATGAGCTTGGATAGTGGATGTAATATAAGGAGGTTTAGGTTTTCCAAAACTTGGTTTTTTCTCAACGCTAGAAACAATAGCTTGATTCTCTTGTAATAATAGGGATACCAAATTTTTACCTTCTAATATATTATTAAATGGGTTATTAGAGTTTTTCCCAACAAAAGATTTACCATCCTTAACAAAAGTAGCTTCAATATCTAAAAAGGGTGTGGGGATAAAAGCATCTATTTCCTTTTTTCTCGCAACAATAGCTTTAACTCCAATAGTTTGAACTCTACCAACGGACATGTTATCTTTCTTGCCACCGGCAGAAATCCAACCAGATTTATTATGAACTATTCCAGAAAGAAGATATCCAACCAGTCTATCTCCAATTCTTCTCCCAAGAAAAGAGTTGTATGCATTCCAATCAAATTCAGAAAAAGGAATAGCCTCTTTGATGGCTTTTTTGACAGCACCTTCTGTCACTTCCCCAAATACAGATCTATAACAATTATTACAAACCTTTTCGATCTCCTGAAAAACCATTGCACCAATAGCTTCTCCTTCTCTATCACCATCTGTTGCTATGTAAACATCTTGATTGCGACAAGCATTAACTAGGCTTTTTAGAGAAGCTGCCCCTCTACTATCTTTTGGCTCAAATGTTCCTTCAAAAGTTTGGAGATTTACCCCGAGCTTAGTCTTTGGTAAATCTTTCATATGACCAAAGGTTGCTATTACTTTATGACCAGTGTACTTTTCGATACTTTTTTTCTTACCAGGAGATTCTATTATTACGACAGCCATATATAAACCTTTGTATATTTTAAAATATTTTTATAATGATAACATGTTTTAATAGATTTAATCTCTTTCTATTCTTGTTATAATACATTTTATTTTATATTCTTTACTTATTATTTCTTCTTCTGATGAGGGGGCCAAATAATATCTACTATCGTCATCTATAATATTGTGGACAGTAAAACAATCTCTAATGTATTTTAGTGTGTTGTAATTTGCATCATCATCCCTAGATTTTGGGTTATAAACAACATAATGAATTTGAGAATAATCAAAAGGATCAAAATAAATTTTGTTAAGTAAAAAAAAATCATGGAAAGCGGTTTTTATTGCTTTCTTGTATTTAAGAAGAGTTCCCCTATGCCAATTATTCATCACATTTTTAGAATAATGTTTGCCAACTACCTCAACAATAACTATATCTTCCGAGGGTTGGATATTAACCGTAAAAGAAAAAGAAAGAGCTTTTTTTATTGATTTTTTATTCAAAGACAGGAATTCTTGATTAGTAATACTGG
>Ga0256837_1002067_pt1 | contig 12904 bp, 8 predicted proteins | sample 4562384metaG_FD_185976 | JGI IMG/M metagenome (GOLD analysis project Ga0256837, IMG submission 185976) | Hydrothermal vent microbial communities from Guaymas Basin, Mexico - 4561-384 | ecosystem: Environmental > Aquatic > Marine > Hydrothermal vents | place: Mexico: Guaymas Basin | collected... | reverse complement strand
TCTATCAGATATATGTTGAATTAATGCTGTTATTTTTTTATTATCATCACTAAAAATATTAAATATAAAATTATTATTAGTACTATTTATATCACTAACATTAACACCAAATGATTCAATATCACTCGCAAAATTGTAATATAATTCAGACTTTAGATAATAATGTACCTTTTTATCATATATAGATTTTATCGTCTGCTCTTTTGCTTTGTATTTAATTGTTAATTTATCAATTTTACCATCTAGTTTTTTTATTTCTGCTTTTTTATCTCCTAATATCTGCTTATATCTATTTGACTCTGCTGTTAAATCAGCTTCTTCTTTCGTTAGAATAAAATTATGTGCATCATTGGTATATGAACCCAGTAAAAAATATAATGGATAAGATATACCTATCATAGTAGCTGATACTATTGAAATAATAAACTGTCCACTAGTTCGTTTATAAAATTCTGGGGGTCTCTCAAATATAGTTAAATTAACTGTACTCTCTGGATTGTCTAAATAATCCAGAGATAAAATAGACATAAGATATTGAAACTGATCAATATACCATTCATCTGCACCCATCTCAAAATCAAAATTAAGTTCTGAAGATTTTAGCCCTAGATAACTCTCTGTATAATTGTCAAGTCCAATAATAGGACCTTTTGAACTTCCAACAAACATCTGATCTATTGTAGTTAATTCATTTGCTCTTTTTACATAAATAACAATATCATTAATACTTATAAAAATTTCTCCAAAAAGTTTTATAAAATTCTGTTCAGCAATAGGATCTGCTGGTTTTATACCATCTACCTCTAAAATTTTAAAAAATTCGGCTTTATCTACTGTTTCGCCTATCAATTCACAATACTTATCATATATATGTTCTAAAGAGTATTCTATAGATTTTGAATATAAATATTCTCCATTTTTATAGAATGTAATAAATGTATCTTCAAGTGTGAAATATATAAAACAGTGTACCCCTGTTCTATATAATAATTCTTTTTTATATATAGCCTGATAAAGTAATGGAGCAGGAATAATTAAATCTATATATTTTGTCTCTTCTAAAGTAGGAGGATATAATTCATCTATTATCTCTGGTTCAATAATAAAGACATGAAATACTCTGTTTTCTTCATTTTCTAAACCCTCAATATATTTAATCATATATTCATTAGCTTGGTCAAGTCCTAAATCTTCATAAACCTGTGTCTCTATGATATCAGGAATATCACTCTCTTCCATACTATGAGCAATTTCTACATTAGTAGTAATCATATCTTTATTAGTTAAATAGGAAGTGACATAATTTACTGTGTTGTAGGTAAGTCGTTTGAGTGGTTTTATACTATTATCTTTAAGAGTATAAAATTTTGAAGTATATGGGTCAACACTAACAATATTACTAATTTTTGATTTTTTTACACTCATATTATAGAAATTCCTTAGTTTATTGAATGATTATATATACTTTAATATTAAAACCTTCTTACAATAAGGTTAAGAGTTAATATTTAAAAAATTCCGAGGAAAATATTGTTTTAGGAGAATAATACTTTTTAAGTATTTTAAAGTTTAAACTGGTTGCGGAAGAAGGATTTGAACCAACGACCTTCGGGTTATGAGCCCGACGAGCTACCAAACTGCTCTATTCCGCGATAGTTATAAATTAAATTGGTTGCGGAAGGAGGATTTGAACCAACGACCTTTGGGTTATGAGCCCAACGAGCTACCAGACTGCTCTATTCCGCGATAATTATAAACTTACATTTTTCAAATTAAATTGGTTGCGGAAGAAGGATTTGAACCAACGACCTTCGGGTTATGAGCCCGACGAGCTACCAAACTGCTCTATTCCGCGACAATTATAAATAATATGGATGGGGTAGAGGGATTCGAACCCCCGATACCAGTACCAAAAACTAGTGCCTTACCGCTTGGCGATACCCCAACACTCATAAGTTAAATTTCTTATGTGGACGGCATTATAGCTCAAAAAATTATTATTGTCAAGGATTATTTCAAAAAAATAAAAAAAGTTTTTCTATAAGCTAAAGATGGAGGTGGTATAATGCCTTTAAATAAAATATAATCAAGAGGAAAAAATAGAATGCCAAAAGATGCAATCAAGAGAGTTGAAAAAGCCATTAACGAAATTAAAAAAGGTAAAATGGTTATTATGATGGATGATGAAGACAGAGAAAATGAAGGTGATTTAGTTTACGCAGCTACTTTTTCTACTCCTAATATGGTTAACTTTATGGCTAAAGAAGCTAGAGGTTTAATATGCACACCTATTACAAAGAAACTTGCTATAAAACTTGATTTAATGCCAATGGTTGCAAATAATATATCAAATCATGAAACTGCATTCACTGTGTCTATTGACTCAACAACTGCATCTACAGGAATATCTGCAGGAGAAAGAGATGATTGTATATCAAAGTTAGCAAATCCATTGACCTCATCAGAAGATTTTGTTCGTCCAGGGCATATATTTCCATTAATTGCTAAAGATGGTGGTGTTTTAGTAAGAACTGGTCATACAGAAGGTTCAGTAGATTTATGTAAATTGGCAGGATTAGCTCCAGCAGGAGTTATATGTGAAATCATTAAAGACGACGGAGAGATGGCAAGGAAAGATGACCTAGAAATTTTTGCAAAAAAACACAATATGATAATTGTATATATATCTGATATAGTTGCATATCGATTGGCAAATGAAAAGCTTGTAAAAAAAATATCTGAAGAAGAAATAGAAATTTTAGATACAAAAGCTATTCAGGTTAATTATCAAGATCATATTGGAAGAGTTCATAAAGTGATACAATTTTACAAATCTCATGAAACAGCTAATGTAAAATTTCATAATATAGGAGTTGATATAGACCTTATTCTTGACCAAAAAAGATTTATATCTATGACAAAATCATTAGATTATTTAAAACATAATGGAGGTATACTAATTTTCTTAGATACAAAAATAATATCAAAAGAACAAGCAAAAGAATTTGGTATAGGTGCTCAAATTTTAAAAGATATGGGAATTAAAAATATCAAGCTATTAACTACTAATAAGGAAACAGAATTTGTAGGTCTTAGTGGATTTGGGTTAGATGTTATTGAAAAGATAGAGATATAAGCATTTTTACTATAAAATATAAGTATATTTTTATAAAGGACAGTTTATGTTAAAGTTTACTTCAAACTATATTAAGCAAACAGAAAACAACAAAGAAACGATTATCCAGAATGCATTTGATACACTTAAAGAGGAAAGAGATAGTAAGAAGATTGGTTATTACGATCTTCCTACAGACTCTCTCTCTCATATTGAGCGTATAGAAAAGATGAATTTTGATAATATAAAACAGGTTGTGATAATGGGTATTGGTGGTTCGTCTTTAGGAATCAAGGCTATAGAATCAATTCTACAACCTTATAGTAAGAATACTAAAGAGATGTTGTTTTTGGAAAACTCTGACCCAATAACTCTATTAGAAACTATAGGTAAAATAGATAAAGAGAATGCTATTTTCTTCATAATTTCTAAATCTGGTTCAACTATAGAAACAACATCTACACTTAAAACTCTTATTAAATACTTGGATATTGATTTAGATGGGGAAGATAGTAAGAAATTATTTGCAATTACAGACAATAATTCTGTGTTATCCAATTTTGCAAAACATCATGGGTTAAATGAATTCAATATACCAGATAATGTTGGTGGTAGATTTTCTGTACTTAGTGCTGTTGGAATTATCCCATTAACTGTTGCTGGATATGATACTAAAGCTATTTTAAAGGGAGCAGGTAACTTTATTGAGAGTTTTTTTAATAACAAAGAAAATCATATTTTAGAAAAAGCTTGTTATCTATATAATAATTCATCAACTAAACCAATTAGTGTTTTATTCTCTTATGCAGATAGATTAGAAAATCTTACAAAATGGTTTGTTCAATTATGGGGAGAATCTTTAGGCAAAATAGATATAGAAGGGAACAGAGTAGGACTTACACCTATTGGACTTACAGGAGCAGTTGACCAACACTCATTTCTACAATTAATAATAGAAGGTCCAAAAGACAAGATTATTACATTTATAACAATAGAAGATTTTGAAAGAGATTTAAATGTACCGAATATTACATTAAAAGGTATAGAAAAAACTGACTTCATTAATGGAACAAGTTTTAATACGCTAATTAATGCTCAAGCTGATGCTACAAAACAAAGTATTATAGAATCAGGAATTGATACAGATACTATAAGTATAGATAAAATTACAGCTGAAAATATTGGAGCATTATTAGCATATTATGAAGTTTTAACTTCTCTAGTTGGAGCAATGTTAAATGTTGATACATATAATCAACCTGGTGTTGAATTGGGAAAAGTTATTTTATATAAGAATTTAGGAGAATAAAGAATAAATGAAATTACATACTTATGATATAAATCAAAAATATAAAAAAAGTGTTGCCTATTTCTCAATGGAATTTGCAGTTAGTCAATCTTTAAAAATATACTCTGGAGGACTAGGTTTTCTAGCTGGTTCGCATATGAGAAGTGCTTATGATTTAAAACAAAATATAGTAGGTATTGGACTTCTTTGGAGCTTTGGATATTATGACCAATCAAGAAATGAAGATGGAATTTTACAACCTACATTTAGAAGAAAATTTTATTCATTTTTAAAAGAGTTAGATGTACACATTACCGTTAAAATAGATAATGTTGATGTTAGAATTAAAGCATTTTTAGTGTCTCCAGAGATATTTGGAACTGCTCCAATGATACTTCTCTCAACAGATGTAGATGAAAATGATTATTTATCAAGAACTATTACACATAAATTATATGATGCAAATGATAGAACAAGAGTTGCTCAAGAGATAGTATTAGGAATTGGGGGAACAAAAGTATTAGAGGCATTGAATCATAAAGTTGATATATATCATATGAATGAAGGTCATGCATTGCCATTAGTATTTGAATTATATGGAAAACATTATCAGACGAAAGAAGAGCTAAAAAAGCATATTGTATTTACGACTCATACACCTGAAACAGCAGGAAACGAAGAGCATAACATACACTTTTTGCATGAAATGGGTTTCTTTAATGGTCACTCTTTAGATGTGGTAAAAGATATTGCAGGATATAGTGAAGATAATGATACATTTAGTTTAACGGTAGGAGCATTGCGTACAGCTAAAATTGCTAATGCTGTATCTAAAATACATGGAAAAGTGGCAAATGAGATGTGGGATTGGGTTGATAACCGTTGTGAAATAATATCAATAACAAATGCTCAAAATAAAAAATATTGGACAGATAAAACTCTAATTCGTGCATTAGATGAGCATGAAGATTATGAAGTTATGGCAAGAAAAAAACACCTAAAAAAACTACTATTTGGAGTAGTTGCAGACCAAACAGGAAAAATGTTTGATCCAGAAGTTTTAACTATTGTATGGGCAAGAAGATTTGCAGAGTATAAAAGACCTGATTTATTATTATATGATTTAAAGAGATTTAATGAACTAATCAATAATATTGATACACCAGTGCAAATTATTTGGGCAGGAAAACCCTATCCCTTCGATACAGGAGCTATAAATACATTTAATGAACTTATTAGAGTTAGCAGACATTATAAAAATATGGCTGTATTAACAGGATATGAATTAAATTTATCGAAACTTCTAAAACATGGTAGTGATATATGGTTAAATACTCCAAGAATTACAAGAGAAGCTAGTGGAACAAGTGGAATGACTGCCAGTATGAACGGTTCTATTCATTTTTCTATTGATGATGGTTGGCATCCAGAGTTTGCAAGAGATGGAAAAAATGCATTTACAATTCCCCATTCAGACCACACTCTACCAATAGCAGAACAAGATAAACAAGATCACTATAATATGATGGAAGTATTAGAAAAGAAAATTATACCTCTATATTATAATCAACCAAAAGAATGGGTAGAAATTATGAAAAGTGCCATGTCTGAAATAGAAGATGATTTTAACTCTGGAAGAATGGCAAAAGAGTATTATAGAAAAATGTTTAATATAGATATAGGATAAAAAATGACTTCTAATATTGGTGTAATGCGTGAAGTTCAAGGGCTTAAAGATATAGATGTAACAGGAAAAAGAGTTTTAATCAGAGTTGATTTTAATGTACCTATGGATAGCCATAATAATATATCTGATGATAGAAGAATTAGAATGGCTTTACCTACTATTAATTATTGTATAGACCATAACGCTTGTTCTATAACTTTAGTAACACATTTTGGAAGACCTAAAAATGGATATGAAGAAGAATATTCTCTCAAACATATTGTAAAAAGATTAGAGAGACTTCTACATAGAAGAGTTGAATTCATAGATAATTTTGAAACATCAAGAGATGAAATTGCAACTTGTTCACTAGAAAGAGTATTTCTATTAGAAAACATCCGTTTTCATGATGGTGAAAAGAAAAATAGTAAAGAGTTATCAGAAAAACTATCATCTATTTGTGATATATATGTAAATGATGCTTTTGGTACATCTCACAGAGAACATGCATCAACTTATGGTATTACAGAATTTGTAGATACTAAAGTTGCAGGGTTTTTGATGCTAAAAGAGATAGAAGCATTTGGAAAAGCTTTAGAAGAGCCAATTAGACCAATTGCTTTAGTTGTTGGTGGAGCAAAGATATCAACTAAAATAACATTATTAAAATCTGTATTGGATAAAATCGATAAACTTATAATTGGTGGAGCTATGAGTAATACATTCCTAAAAGCATTAGGATATGATATGCAAAATTCTTTATATGAAGATAGCTTTATAGATACTGCTTTAGATATTATGAAACAAGCTAGAGAAAAAGGTGTTAAACTATATCTTCCTGTTGATTTAGTTACAACTAATAATTTAGATAATCCTATAGATATTCAAATAGTACCTGCACAAGATATTTTAGATGAATTTATGGCAGTTGATATTGGTCCTGCTACTGTAAAACTATTTAGTGAAGCTATTGGATTATCAAATACAATTATTTGGAATGGTCCTATGGGTATATATGAGGTCGATAAATTCTCAAGAGGTACAAACAAGATAGCAAATGCCATAGCAGATACTTATGCGTATACTATCGTTGGTGGTGGGGATACTGCTGATGCTGTAGAAAAGGCTAGAGAAGTAGAAAATTTTAGTTTTATATCAACAGGTGGTGGTGCTAGTTTAGAGCTATTAGAAGGTAAAATTTTACCAGGATTTGCAAGATTAGATAGAAAAGAAGAGAATAACTAATGGCATTAGCAATAATGTGTTCTGGTGGTGATGCTGCTGGAATGAATCCTGCTATTAAAAAATTTGTAGATTATGCATATAAGAAAGGTGAAGAGCCATACCTTATATATCGAGGATTAGAAGGTCTAATTGATGGTAAAATTGTAAAAGCTGAACATAGAGATGTTGCAGGAATACTTCATCGTGGAGGTACAATTATTCAATCCTCTAGGTCAAAAAGATTCTTTGAATATCAATTTAGAGAACAAGCCTATAATAATCTAAAGAAACATAATATAAGTGGATTAATTGTATTAGGTGGTGATGGTTCATTTAGAGCTATGGATAGGTTTAGCAGTGAATTTAATCTTAATTTTGTTGGTATTCCATCTACTATAGATAATGATATAAATGGTACAGAATACTGTTTAGGGTCGGATACAGCTTTAAATGTAATCAGAGATGCTTTAGATAAAATTAGAGATACAGCTTCTTCATTCAATAGAGCCTTTTTAGTTGAAGTTATGGGCAGAGATTGTGGTCATTTAGCAATTGTATCAGCTATGGCGAGTGGTGCAGAAATATGTGTAGTTCCAGAGATAGAATTTGAATCTGAAGCTTTAGGAAAAAGATTAAGAAAAGAAGTTGAAAATGGTAGACACTATGCTTTAGCAATAGTAGCTGAAGGTACAAAAAAGACAACAGAAATTCATAAATGGCTTCAGGAAACAGTAGGATTAGAAACTAGAGTTAGTATATTGGGACATATTCAAAGAGGTGGAAATCCAACAGTAAGAGATAGATTAATGGCATTTGATTTTACAATTACAGCAATGAATCATCTCTTAAATTCTACAAACTCAAATAAAGTTGTTGTTTATAGAGATGGAGAGTTTAAACTAATTGAAATAGAAGAGGTGGTATCAACAAAATATAAATTACCAAAAAGATACCTAGATGCAATAAACTTATTAGATTAAAAGGAATTATTATGATAAAAATTACAGTAAATGGAAAAAAAGCGTGGATAACATTCAATATTAAATTAGATCAAGGAGATAAAGTAGAACTTTTAGGCTCTTGGGATAATTGGGAAAAGAAGAATACAATGAAATTGAAAAAAGATGGTAACCTAGCAATTACAAAGGTTTTACCTACAGGTAAACATTATGAGTTTGGATACTTAATCAATGATAAAGAGTGGATTTGTGACGACTCAACAGATTTTATCGAAACAGAATTTGGTTCAAAAAACTCTATTATTAAAATATAAATTTCTAATCAAATAAATCCTAGAATAGAAAGATGAGAAGAGCTAAAGCAGAAGATGAGGTGATGTTAGCTAAAATTAGAGCCTAATAAAAAACTAAGGTTATATATGCATTTTGAAAAATATCCATTTGAAAAACTAAATATTCTTTTAGAGGATATTATACCTAATACTAAATACTCTCCTCTATCTTTAACTATAGGAGAGCCTCAATTTAATACTCCTCAATTTATTTTAGATGAGCTTAACAATGAGGCTCATCTTTTAAATAAATACCCAAAAACTTCTGGTGAATCTATACTTAGAAATGGTATGTTAAATTATTTAAAAAATAGATTTAATTTAGAACTAGATAACTCTCAAATTATACCTACCTTTGGAACTAGAGAAGTTTTATTCAATTTTCCACAATTTCTTTTACATAATATTGAAAATCCTGTTATGGCATTTCCTAACCCTTTTTATCAAATATATGAAGGATCTGCTATAGCAAGTAGGGCTGAAGTTATATATTTAAATCTTGACCCAGAAAATAGTTTTTTGCCAATTATAGATGAAGATAAGCTAAAGAAATGTGATTTTGTAATTATAAATTCTCCAAATAATCCAACCTCATCAGTTATGACTCTTGAACTATTAAAAGAGTGGGTTCAATTAGCTTTAAAGTATGACTTTGTATTGCTAAATGATGAATGTTATGTTGATTTATATTTAGATAAGCCTATTCCATCTCTTCTTAATGCTAGTATAGAGGCTGGAAATGTAGATTTTAAAAATATATTAGTTATCAATTCAGTTTCTAAACGCTCATCAGCTCCAGGACTCAGAAGTGGATTTATAGCAGGGGATAGCAACATTCTTAAATCATATATGACATATAGAACTTATATTGGATGTGCTTCACCTCTACCTCTTCAATATGCTTCTGCTCTTGCATGGGGAGACCAAAATCATGTTGATACTTTCAGAGAAAAATATATTAAGAATTTTAAATTGGCAAAAGAAATTTTAAATATAGAAACTCCAATGGCTACTTTTTATATATGGCTAGAAGTAGATGATGAGATAAAATTTACAAAAAAATTATATAGAGAATATAATATTAAAGTTCTTGCAGGTAGCTTCTTGGGAAGAGAAGAGCAAGGAAAAGGATTTGTTAGATTAGCTTTGGTATATGAAGAAGATTTAACTCGTGATGCATTAAATAGGATAAAAGCGTGTTTAGATGAAGATTAGATATATACTTTTTATATTCTTTTTTAGTATTCTATTAAATGCTGACTACTCTATAATAGAAAGCCAACGATTACCTACAAGAATAGATAAAATGCCAAGCAATAAAATAGAAGATGACCATAAAATACCTCAAAACTTATCATATTATGCATATCAAGCAAAACCTTTATCAGGGAAAAAGCAGAGAAAACTAAATAAAATCTATAATAAAAAATATTTCTCTCCTTGGAATCTAAAGAAATTTGATAAGAGCTTAAAAGATATATCTTGGGCAATAAGAAGTGTACAAAAACATAAAATTTATAACTCTGACTATAGAAGAATTAAAAACTTAACATATAATAAATGGATTAAAAATTCAAACTATTCAAATTTAAATAGCTTAAGAAAGTATGGTATAACTATCAAACACTCTAATCTTCACGCATTTCCAATGAGTCAAGCATATTATTATGACCCTAAAAAGACAGGAGAAGGTTTTCCTTTTGATTATAATCAGAATAGCTCATATCATATAAATACTCCTCTTTTTATTTCTCACTATTCATTAGATAAAAAATGGGCATTTGTAAGAGGCTCTACAGCTTATGGTTGGATATCAATTTCTAATATTGCATTAGTTGATAAAAAATTTATGCAAAACTTTAAAAATGATAAATATTCTATTGTGATAAAAGATAATCTTAGATTGCTTAATAACAATAAATCAATTAGTATTATAAAACTAGGCTCTATCTTTCCAAGAGGAAAATATAAAGATGATAATAATAGTATAAAAGAGGGTTATCTATTTGCATCAAAAGATAAAAATGGTCAGGCAAATTTAGAGATAGCTACTATTAATAAAAATAATCTTATTGCTAAGAAACCAATAGCATTTACGCCATCAAATATATCCAGAATAGCAAAAGAATTAATTAATGAACCTTATGGATGGGGTGGACTTTTAGAGACTAGAGACTGCTCATCTATGACAAAAGATTATCTTAGTGTATTTGGTATATTTTTACGCAGAAACTCAAATAAACAATCTAAAGATGGTATATCTAAAAATATAAAAAAGTATAAAAAATGGCAAAAGAAGAAAGTTATAATATCTAAAGCAAAACCATTTAGATCATTACTTTATGTAAAAGGTCATATCGTTTTATATATAGGTCAGTATAGAGGTGAACCTATTATTATGCATACATATTGGGGAGCTAGATTAAAAGATGGTTCAAAACATATTTTGGGAAGAACTTTAATTAGTACGACAGAACCAGCAAAAGAGTTAGAAAATATTAAAGAAAGAAGTAAGCTTATTAACACACTTTCTAATATTATTACATTTGGAGAATAAAAAATGAATATATTTAAAAAACTATTTAAATATTATATATTAATGATAAGCATATTCTTTATAGGAAGATTATCACTGTTCATTATATATTGGGACAGAATAGAAAATAGCCAGACTAACTATCTTCTTAGTTTTGCATATGGATTAAAGATGGATACGATTATGGCTTCAATGCTTCTTGTTATACCTCTTCTACTTCTAAGCTTTAGTCCTAAAAAATGGGATATACAAATTGATAAAATTTTGAGGATTTATTTTTTAATAGTATTTGTATTAATAATATATATTGAGAATGCTACAATTCCATTCTTTGCTGAATATGATGTTAGACCTAATTATAAATTTGTAGAATATTTAGAATATCCCGAAGAGGTGTTTAATATGATTTTAGCTGATTATCAGATAGAATTATATATAGCTTTAGGTATCATATTTATTTTTTCTATCATATTATGGTTCAAAACTAAAAACTCCTTTTCCCATCTATTAGAATTAAATTTATGGAAAAGAGTTATAATATTTTTTCCTATTGCTATTTTACTTTTTATTGGGATTCGTTCCTCATTTGGTCATCGTCCTGCAAATATATCTGATGCCCTATTCTCTTCTAGTCGTATTGTAAATGAAGTGACAAAAAACTCTTTTCATAGTATAGTTTATGCAATATATGCAAACCAACGTTATGAAACAAAAGGGGTTAAGAAACTATATGGAGATATGCCTATCGACGAAGCGTTAAAGAGAGTAGCCGATAGATTAGGCATAATAGAAAATGATTTAAAATCTAAAATTTCACCATTTTCAAGAAGGGTAGAAAGCAATTTTCAATCTAGAGATAAAAAGAATATAGTTATCTTTTTACAAGAGAGTTTAGGTTATCAATTTGTATCTGAAAAGTTGACCCCTAATCTTCTTAGATTAAAGAAAGATGGATTATGGTTTGAAGAGTTATATTCTAATGGAACAAGAAGCGTTAGAGGAATTGCTGGAATTACAGCAGGAACATTAGCCGTAGCAGGAAAAGGTGTTGTAAAGAGAAATAAATCTCAAAATGATTTCTTTACATTTGCAGCACTTTTAAAGCCTTACGGTTATTATTCTCTATTTTTATATGGAGGAGAAGCAAGATTTGATAATATGAAATCTTGGTTTATAGGAAATGGATTTGATGAAGTAATAGAACAAAAAGATTATCTAAATCCTGAATTTGTTGCAACTTGGGGCGTTAGTGATGAAGATTTAGTAAATAAAGCAAATAAGAGATTTGAGGAATTACATCGAAGAGGACAACCATTTAGTGCATTAATGTTTAGCTCATCAAATCATAGCCCTTTTGAGTATCCAAGTGGAAGAATTGAACCTATAGATAATAAAATATATAGTCTAAAGAATGCTATAAAATATGCTGATTATGCGATTGGAAAATTTTTTGAAGATGCAAAAAAATTAAATTATTATAATAATACCATATTTGTAGTAGTAGCAGACCATAATATTAGAGTTTATGGAGATGATATAGTTCCTGTTGATATGTTTCATATTCCTGCTTTGATTATAGGAGAAACAGTAACCCCTCAAATATACTCAAAGCAGACATCACAACCAGATGTTCTAGCTACAGTCTTAGATTACATAGGAAAAGATTTTAAATATCCTATTTTAGGAAACTCTATATTTAGTGATAACAAAAAAGATATAAATCTTATGCAATTCAACGAAAACTATGCATTAAGAGTTGGAGATGAAGTAGCTGTAATTGTTCC
>Ga0256837_1002064_pt1 | contig 12932 bp, 11 predicted proteins | sample 4562384metaG_FD_185976 | JGI IMG/M metagenome (GOLD analysis project Ga0256837, IMG submission 185976) | Hydrothermal vent microbial communities from Guaymas Basin, Mexico - 4561-384 | ecosystem: Environmental > Aquatic > Marine > Hydrothermal vents | place: Mexico: Guaymas Basin | collected... | reverse complement strand
AAGTTTATTATAATAGACAAAGGAGTCATAGTGCAAATAATAATTTATCACCTGTAGAGTTTGAAGAGATGAATATGTTACAAAACAAACGACAGTGCAGTTTCCTTGAAAAAGAAATGGTTGCTTAAAAATTTAGGTTCTGTGTATGATATAGGGTTGACAGATCACTACTTATAGTATATCAGAATCAGACATTAAATCTAAAGTGCATAATATCACCATCTTGAACGATATAATCTTTACCTTCTATTCTTAGTTTTCCATTCTCTTTTGCTTTAGCTTCTCCACCAAATTCGATAAAATCATTATAAGCTATAACTTCTGCTTTAATAAATCCTTTTTCAAAGTCATTATGGATAACTGCTGCTGCTTTTGGAGCAGTACAACCTTTTGGTATTGTCCAAGCACGAACTTCAACTTTACCAGCAGTAAAGTAACTTTGAAGTCCTAGCTTATCAAAAGCAGTATGTATAATTTTTTCTAGTCCTGATTCCTCAACACCTAAATCACTTAACATCTCTTTTGCATCAGCATCATCCATATCAACAAGTTCTTCTTCAATCTTTGCACAAAGCATAATTAAATCAGCTCCCACTAAATTAGCATGCTCTTGAACAATTTTTACTAAATTATTACCATCTACTAAAGAATCTTCATCAACATTTGCACCATAAATTACATCTTTATTTGATAAAAATCTAAGCTCTTTATCAAGTGCTTCAAATAACTCATCACCTCTTTTGTCAAATGTTCTTACTGGATTAAGAGCATCAAGATGGGCTGCTAATTCTTGAGCGATTTCATAAGTAGCTGCTGCTTCCTTATCAAATTTTGCTGCTTTTTTAAGTCTATCTAGTTTTCTTTCTAGTTGAGAAATATCTGAATAGATAAGTTCTGTTTCAATAATCTCAATATCTCTTATAGGATTAATATCACCCTCAACATGTACAACATTTGGATCTTCAAAACATCTTACCATATGTAAGATAACTTCAACTTCTCTAATATTTGATAAAAATTGATTACCTAAACCTTCACCTTTACTAGCACCTTTTACAAGTCCTGCAATATCTACAAAATCAATTGTTGAATGTTGTATTTTATCTGGATTTACAATTTTAGCTAATTCATCAAGTCTTTTATCAGGCACTGGTACAATTGCTTTATTTGGTTCTATTGTACAAAACGGATAGTTTTGTGCCTCTGCGTTTTGTGCTTTTGTTAAAGCATTAAAAGTTGTAGATTTCCCAATATTTGGTAACCCTACTATTCCTACTCCTAATCCCATAATGATCCTTTTATTTAATATATCGCGATTATATCTAAAAACTAATAAAAAAAAGGTGATAGTTTCCTATCACCTTTTTTTAATATTATTATTTATTTTAGTGAATAATTTGAGCTAAAAACTCTTTTAATCTATCTGTTTGAGGATTATCAAAGAACTCATCAGGTGTGTTTTCTTCTATAATTTGACCTTCTGCCATAAATATAACTCTATCAGCTACTTTTTTAGCAAATCCCATCTCATGAGTTACACAAATCATTGTTTTATCTTCATTTGCTAACTCAATCATAACATCAAGTACTTCATTAATCATTTCTGGATCAAGAGCCGATGTTGGTTCATCAAATAACATAATAGTAGGATTAGCACATAATGCTCTTGCTATTGCAACTCTTTGTTTTTGTCCACCTGAAAGTTGATTTGGATATTTGTCAGCTTGATCTGCTATATTTACTCTTTGTAAATATTTCATAGCCATATCACTAGCTTCTTTTTTAGGTATCCCATGTACATGCATTGGTGCTAAAATAAGGTTATCTAAAATACTAAGATGTGGAAATAATTCAAAGTGTTGAAATACCATTGCAACTTGACTTCTTACCTCTTGAATCTTTTTAACATCATCTTCAAGATTTGTACCATTAACATTAATAGTACCCTCTTGGAATGTTTCTAGATAATTTATACATCTAGTCATTGTAGATTTTCCTGATCCACTAGGACCACAAACTACGATAATCTCACCTTTTTTTACATTTAAATTTATATCTTTTAATACGTGAAAATCACCATACCATTTATTTACATTTTTTATTTCTATTATGTTGCTCATTATTTTCCTTTATCTTATCTATGATCTGTGTTATATCTTTTTTCTAAAACTTTACTATATCTTGATAAGGCATAACAGAAGAACCAATAAATAAATGTAATAAATACATATCCTTCAGTATCATGTCCTAACCAATTTGAATCACTGTTTGTTAAATGTACCATTGCAAGTAGATCAAATAAACCAATAATTAATACTAGTGTAGTATCTTTAAATAGTGCAATTGAAACACCAACTAAATTTGGTATTGAAACTTTTAATGCTTGTGGTAATATCACAAGTAACATCTTTTGCCAATAAGAAAGTCCTAATGAATCTGCTGCTTCATATTGACCCTTTGGTATTGCTTGTAAACCACCTCTAATAACCTCTGCTATATATGCAGCTTGGAAAAGTGTAATAACAATCAAAGCTCTTAAAAGCTTATCAAAATCAACACCTTCAGGGAAGAAAAGTGGTAAAACAACTGATCCCATAAATAATAATGTAATAAGTGGAACACCTCTAATAAACTCAATATAACCAACACTTAGATTTTTAATAATAGGTAAAGATGATTGTCTACCAAATGCTAAAATAATACCTAATGGGAATGATGCAACTATACCAACTGATGCAATTACTAATGTAAGCATCAATCCTCCCCATTTAGATGTTTCAATCACTTCTAATCCAAAATATCCACCTGCAATTAATATATAAGATATTACTGGATAAGCAGTTAATATTAAAACTTTTTGAATAAATGATCTTCCAATATATTTAAATAGTCCTAAAAATACAAAGAATAAAGCAAATACTATATTTACTCTATAAAGCTCTTCATGTGGATAAAATCCATATATAAACATACTTAATTTTTGAGATATAAATACCCAACAAGCTCCGCCACCTGTACAGTCGGCTTTTGTTTGACCTACAAATGTTGCATCAACAAATGCCCAATTTATAAATGGAGGTATAATCCAAAATATAAATGCCAGTCCTAAAAATGTAATAGCTACATCTAAAGGTGTTGATAATAAATTATTTAAAATCCATCTAAATATACCTTTTTCACTATCTGGGGCTGGTCTTGCATTTTTTACTTCATATATTGCCATTATCTACCCTTTATTTCCATTTTTTTATTAATATAATTTAATAACATTGATATACTTAAACTTATTGTTAAATATACTGCCATTGTAACCATAATAATCTCTATTGCTTGACCTGTTTGATTCAATACCGTTCCACTAAATACTGTAACTAACTCTGGATATCCAATAGCAGTTGCTAATGATGAGTTTTTTACTAAGTTTAGATACTGATTAATAATAGGAGGTATAGATATTCTAATAGCTTGAGGTAATACAACAAGTACTAGTGATTTATATGGTGTAAGTCCTAAAGATGCTGCTGCTTCTTTTTGACCTTTTGGTACTGCTTCAATACCAGATCTTACAGCTTCAGATATATAAGTAGCTGTATAGATACTAAGTGCAAAAGTAAGTGCTAAAAATTCAGGAGAGAAGTTCATTCCACCTTTAAAGTTAAATCCTTGAAGATGTGGATTATCAAAATATAAACCACCACCAGTAATATTATAAACAAATAAAGGTATAGCAATAAGTGTTAATAAAACTATTGGGAAAACTTTTGTCTCTTTACCTGTTTCTTCAAACTTTTTCTTAGCTTTTTTTACTATAAAAATAGATATTAAAATTGCTACTATTATAGATATAAATATCATTAAAAAACCATTTTCAAAAATAGCTTTAGGTACATATAATCCACGATTATTTAAAAATGAATTAAATATTAACTCTATACTACCTCTTGGACTTGGAAGTGCTGCTAAAACAACATTATACCAAAATAAAATTTGTAATAATATTGGAATATTTCTAAAAAACTCTACATATACTGTTGCTAATTTTGAAATTAAGAAATTATGAGATAATCTTGCAACTCCAATTACAAGTCCAATAATTGTAGCAAAAAATATACCTACAACTGACACTATTAGTGTATTAGATAATCCAACCAAAAATGCTTTAAAATAAGTTGATTCGGAATTAAATTGAATAGGAGATTCACTAATTGCAAAACCTGCAGTACTAGAGAAAAAGTCAAATCCAGTAGTAATCCCTCTTTGATCAATATTAGTTAATAAATTTGTAGTAATATACCACAAAAATGCCACTAAACCGATTACAACTATTAACTGAGATACAATATCTCTAAATTGTTTATTATTTAAAATAGACACGATAAACCTTTATAATTTTATTATCAATTTATTATTTTTTAATAAATTAATAAAAAAGTATATTTAAATATACTTTTTTATTACTTTAAAATAAAAAAACTTAAGCCTAAGCTTAAGTTTTATTTATCAATTTATTATCTAAATGGAGGTGAGTATTGTAATCCACCATCTTTCCATAAAGCATTTTGTCCTCTTTTAATTTTTAAAGGAGATCCCATACCAACATTTCTTTCAAATGATTCACCGTAGTTACCAACTTGTTTGATAATATTATATGCCCATTTTTTATCAAGACCCATAGTTTTACCTAAGTCACCTTGTGTTCCTAAAAGTCTTTTAACTTCTGGTGTTTTAGAGTTTGCAGCCATATCATCAACATTTGCAGATGTTACTCCAAATTCTTCAGCAGTTTTAAGTGCATTTAAAGACCATTTAGCAATATTAAACCATTGATCATCACCTTGTCTTACTAGTGGACCTAATGGCTCTTTAGAGATAATTTCTGGTAAAACTTCATAGTTTCCTGGCTTAGCCATTTGTGTTCTAAGTGCATATAATTGAGATGCATCAGAAGTAATTAAATCACATCTACCTGCTTCAAAACCTTTTCTAACTTGATCAGCTGTATCATAAGTGATAGGCTTAAATGTCATGTTGTTAGCTTTAAAGTACTCAGCTAAGTTAAGCTCAGTTGTAGTACCTGCAGTAATACATACAGATGCTCCATTTAATTGTTTAGCAGAACTAACACCTAAAGATTTAGCAACTAAGAAACCTTGACCATCATAGTAGTTTACACCAGCAAAGTTAACACCTAAAGATGTATCTCTACTTTGAGTCCATGTTGTATTTCTAGAAAGTAAATCAATTTCACCACTTTGAAGTGCTGTAAATCTTTCTTTTGCTGTTAATGGAACAATTTTAACTTTTGAAGCATCACCTAAAACAGCTGCTGCAACTGATCTACACATATCAACATCTAGACCTTTCCATTTTTTATCTGCTCCAACTTCTGCAAATCCAGGAAGACCTGTAGAAACCCCACACTTAAGCTCTCCAGCTTTTTTAACATTTTCAAGTGTACTTGCGTTTGCACTTAAACCTACAACTGCAACTGCAGCCATTGAAAGTTTTAATAACTTATTCATAATTATCCTTTATTAAATTATTTGTAAATTAGCTTATACTAATTAAGCTAGTAAGATACTATAATATTTTTGTATGAACTGATTATGACTTTTTGATGTTAATTTGCATAAATTTTAAAATTTTTAATAATATTTTATTATATTAGTTTTTTGAAAAATAAGAAATAATTCCCAAATATATACCATGAGCTATTCTTTTTTGATATGCCTTAGTACTTATTCTTTTTGATTCTTCTGGATGAGAAATATATCCTACTTCTATTAAAACTGATGGCATTTGAGCACCTACAAGAACCCAAAATGGACCTTCTCGGACACCTTTCCCAACTATTTTTGATCCATAATATCTTTTAAGATTATCTAAAACTTCTTGTTGGATATCTATTGCCATTTTTTGAGATGCTGTTATTTTTCCCCTATTTAATAGACTAAGTACTATATTTTTTGAGCTATATCCTGATATTTTTTTCATATCTGCACGATTTTCAAGTGCAGCAACTCTTTTTGCTCTTTCACTTCTAGCAGGTGATAAGAAAAATGTTTCAATTCCAGTTATTTTTTTTGCTTTTGATCTTGGTACAGAGTTAGCATGTATAGATATAAACATATCAGCATTTTTTCTATTTGCATATTTCGTTCTATTTTTAAGCTCTATAAATTTATCTTTATTTCTTGTAATATATACTTTAAATCCATTTCTTTTAAGTTCTTTATATAAATATTTTGAGATATTTAAGACTACCTTTTTTTCATATCTTTTATGTGGCCCTACTGCTCCACTATCTTTACCACCATGACCTGGATCTATTACAATAATTTTATTTTTTATATATTTATTAACGGTATTTACAATTTTAATTTTTTTTGATTTATTATTATATATTTTTTTAGGATAAGCTTTAATTATTATTTTATTTTTTTCTATTTTATATATAGTTTTTATATTATATTTATTACTTAGTGTTATTCTTAATGTTTTGTATCTATATTGAGATACCCAAATTTTATGAATACCTTTTATTCTTAGTTTTAAAGGACTTGCATCTTTAAAATTACCTTTAAAATCAAAAATATCATAATATATATCTCCAACTTTCTTTTCTGAAAATTTAACATATGATTTTGAAACTTTATGATTAAATTCTACAATAATTTGATTTTCAAATGTAGTAACACTTTTTATTGAATACTTTTTATTAGAAATTACTTTTGTTTTCTTTTTATATTTAGTTGAATTATCATTTTGAATAAAAAGCTTCTTTAATGAAAATCTTTTTAGCTTTTTTTCATAAGAGCGAACATCTTTTTTTAATGCATGACCTAAAGTCACTATCTCTTTTAGGTACTTTTTTTCTTTCTCTTTATTACCCACTAAAACAGCAGTAGTGTAGTTTTTTTTAGCATAAAAGTATCTATCACTAGTTGAACTAGCATTTAAATTTATACTAAATAAAAATGCTAATAAAATAAGAATATTAAATATATACTTTCTCACTTAAACACTATTCACCGTTTGTAAGTTTATCCATAAGTTCTTTTACAGATATTAATTCAGTTACTCTATAACCATTTGCACCTGTAAAAAATAATCCAGATTCAGTTTTACCCATATAAGCATCACTTAGTCTATCTGCAATACAATATCCTACTGCTTTTGCTTCTTCACCTCTATTACAAGGAGCAACACAGTTAGATATACAAGCAACTTTAGGAGCAGTTTTCTCTTCTATCATCTTTTGTAAGTTTGTCACAACTCCCCTTGCTGGTAAACCAACAGGTGATTTTAATAATTTAATATCTTCTTCTTTTGCATCAAGAATCACTTTTTTAAATTCTGGGTGTGCATCACATTCATAAGTACCAATAAATCTAGTACCCATTTGAACACCATCACATCCTAAATCTAAAAATTTTTCAATATCGTTTTTATCCCAAATACCACCTGCAGCAATTATAGGTATAGACCCCCATTTTTTTGCTTCTTCAATTACTGGACCTACTATATTTTCTAGTTGAAATTCATCTTGAAAACATTGTTCATAATTAAATCCTTGATGACCTCCACTTAATGGTCCTTCTACTATAACTGCATCTGGAAGTTTATTATACCTCTTCCATTTTTTACAAATAAGTTTTAATGCTCTCGCACTTGAAACAATTGGAATCAATGCAACATCTGGATAGTCTTTAGTAAATTCAGGCATATTTGTAGGCAGACCTGCACCTGTAATAATCATATCAATACCTGCTTCACAAGCATCTGTTACAATTCTTCCATAATCATTACTAGCATATAGTACATTACAAGCAAGTGGTTTATCACCACATATTTTTCTTGCGTTTTCAATTATTTTAAATAAAGCAGGTTTTGAATAAAAGTTTCCTTCAGAGTAAGGTTTATTAGATATATTCTTTGTTGAAAATTTTTTATCTTCATAATACCCAGTTCCTACAGAAGAAACAACACCTAATCCACCTTCTAATGAAACATTTCCAGCTAATCTATCCCAAGATATACCAACACCCATTCCACCTTGAACAATTGGCTTTTCTATTACATATTTCCCTATTTTTAGTGGGTTCATTTTATATCCTTTTATTGCTAGTTAAAAACGTATTATTCTATCAAATATATCTTTAATACTAGCATAATAATTTGTTACAAATTTATTATATTTAAATTATTTAACAATGATTTTTACAAAATTCTTTTTACCTTTTTGTAAAACATATTCTCCAGCTTCTAAAACCATTTTATCATTTTCCACTTTTACTTGATCTATTTTAACAGCTCCACCTTTTAAGTCTCTTCTTGCTTGTGATGTAGAAGCTACTAAATTAGTATCCACTAAAGCTTGTAAAATACCTATTCCTGATTCAATTGTGTATTCTTTTAAATCTGTTGGTATATCTTTTTTTGCAAATATTTTAGAAAACTCTTCTTTTGCTTTAAGTCCAGCTCCTACTCCATGAAATCTATCTACAATCTCCATAGCAAGTGCATCTTTTACAGCTTTTGGATGTAATGATTTATTTTCAACACCCTTTTTAAGTTCATCGATCTCATCCAGTGTTTTTGAAGATAATAATTCATAGTATCTCCACATAAGATCATCGCTAATACTAAGTACTTTTCCAAACATATCATTTGGTTCATCTGTAACTCCAATATAGTTACCTAAAGATTTAGACATTTTTTGAACACCATCAAGACCTTCAAGTATTGGCATCATTAAAACAGCTTGTTGTTTTTTAATATCATAAGCTTTTTGAAGTTGTCTACCCATAAGTAGATTAAACTTTTGATCTGTTCCACCAATCTCTACATCAGATTTTAAGTGAACACTATCATACCCTTGTAATAAAGGGTACATAAATTCACTCACTGCAATTGGAGTATTTGTTGAATATCTTTTTGAGAAATCATCTCTTTCTAACATTCTTGCAACTGTTAAATTTGATGCAAGTGTAAGCATACCAGCAGCTCCTAAGTCATCAAGCCAATCTTTATTATAAACAATTTTAGTTTTACTCTCATCTAAAATTTTAAAAGCTTGTGTTGTATATGATTTAATATTTTTTACAATATCATCATCTGTTAAAACTTTTCTTGTTGCACTTTTACCTGTTGGATCACCAATAGTTGCTGTAAAGTTTCCTATTAAAAACTGAATAATAGCACCATATTTTTGAAAATTAGCAAGTTTTTGTAACAATACAGTATGTCCTAAATGTAAATCAGGAGCAGTAGGATCAAAGCCAGCTTTTACATAATAGTTTTGTCCATTTTCAAAATAATTTTTTAAATTTTTTGTTATAGCTTCTTCATCTATTATCTCTGCTGTTCCTCTTTTTATTTCTGCTAATGCATTTTTTATTTTATTTTCCATATTATTTAACCTTTTATTTTATTTATAAGCATCAATACTTGAATAACATTCAACTACTTTTGCTTTTCTTGAAACTAATTTTTTAACTTTTTCTATTGATGGATTTTTAATCTCCATATCTAATGTACAATATTGAATATGAGTAGATTCATCTCTTCTAAAATCTATACTTAAAATTAATGCTTCATTATTAGATAGATGATTTAACAATCTTGCTAATTCACCTTTTTTATTTTGTAAAGATAATACCATTTTATATTTATAGTATTTATCATCACTCCATGAAACAAAAACCATATCTTTATTTTCTTTCATCATATCGTATGCATTTTCACACATTTTATGATGAATTATCACATCCTTATTCTCTTTGAATCCTACAATATCATCACCTTGTTTTGGATGACAACAATGATCAAATGAAACACTTGAAATATTAAAGTTTGAATATATAATTATATTATCAAATTTTTGTTCTTTAAATTTTGTATTAAATAATTTAATTCTAGCTATAAACCCATCTTCCTCTTTTATAGTATTTAATATTGTTTTTTTAATATTTTTCAAATGATCTAATGTTGTAGTTATTTTTTCAAGCTTATTAATATTTATAGTTTCTAGTATATTCTTTTTATATTTTGAAAATATTGTATTTATAATATTTTGACCTACTAATTTATCAATTTGTTTTATTCTATTTTGACAAATTAACCTTATATTCTTTTTAGCTTTTGTAGTTTTAACCATATCATACCATGAACATCTCGCTATAGTATTTTCACCCATATTAATAGCTACAATATCTCCACTTTTTAGTTGAGTTAATAATGGTTTTTTAATTGTGTTTATATGACAATCTATAGCTTTATTTCCTACATCTGTATGAATTAAATATGCAAAGTCATATGCTGTTGATTCTCTTGGAAGTGTAAATATATTTCCTTTTGGAGAATATACAATAATCTCTTCACAAAATAGATCCTGCTTAGTATCATCATAAAACTCTTCAATGTTTTCATTATTCACTTCAAGCGTATGTAACCATTTTAGATTTAATGAGGATTGAGAATTTGAACCATTTTTATATTTCCAATGAGCTGCAACTCCATATTCTGCAACATGATGCATATCTTTTGTTCTTATTTGTATCTCAAATATTTTAGTATTATGAAATACTGTTGTATGAATTGTTTGATATCCATTATCTTTTGCGATTGCTATATAGTCTTTAAATCTTGCAATCAATGGCTTATAATTTGTATGTATTTTTCCTAAAACTTCATAACAATCAAGTGGTTCTTTAGTTATTATTCTAATAGCACATAGATCTAAAACCTCTTCAATGTTTATACCTTTTCTTTGTGTTTTAAGATATATAGAATAATAATGTTTAATTCTAGAAAATATTTTTATCTCATCATCATTAATCAACTCTTTTATATTATTTACAAAATTATCAAAAGTTTGTTGAATTTGAGCTTGATGAAGTTTTATATAATTATCTATTTTTTTATATTCATCAGGATATAAATAATAAAAAGAGAGATCTTCAAGTGTATTTTTAATAAAACTCATACCTAATCTATGAGCAATTGGAGCATAAACTAAAAGTGTCTCTTCAGATATTCTTTTTTGTTTTTTATTTTCAAGTGCATCAAGAGTAAGCATATTATGAGTTCTATCAAATAATTTCACAACTAATACTCTAACATCATCAGTTGATGCTATTAACATCTTTCTAAATGTTAATGCTGTTTTAATTAATCTTTCATCTTTTGCTGATATTTTACTATCTCTTATTTCAGTTATTTTAGTAAGTCCATCCACAATATGTCCAACATCTGCACCAAAATGCTCAATAATATATTCTAAAGTATAATCTGTATCTTCAACTACATCATGTAATAGTGATGCAATTACCATAGATTCTTCTTGTGAAAAGTTTGCAGTTATTGCTGCAACTAGAATTGGATGAACAACATATGGTTCACCACTTTTTCTAAATTGATTAGAATGAGCTTTAATACATAATTCTAAAGCTTCATTTGTTTTTTTATTTAAAGGATAAGATTCCTCTAATATCTTAATAGCATTTTCAACACTATTAATAGTTTTTATTTTATTTAAAAAATCTTTCACTGATATATACTAGTCTTTATCAACAAAACCTTCTACAACTAAAACACCAGAAGCTATTTCATTAATTGCAATATCTGTATATTTCATTTGAGCTAATACACTACCTTCGATTAAAGGTCTAGCACCTTTACTTAGTTCATCTGCTCTTTGTCCTACTGCAATTGATAGTATATATCTATCATTTCCAACTTTTTCTAATGCTTTTGATAATATCTCTTCTATTCTCATTTTATTTCCTTATTTTACTATTGAACACTTAGTGTAATCGCCATTTACTATATTTAGTAAATTACCTTTTTCATTCATATTTGCAACTACTATTGGTAGTTGATTATCTTTTGCTAATGCAATTGCTGTATCATCCATAACTTTAATATGATCATTTAATGCTTGATCGTAAGTTAAAACATCAAGTTTTACAGCATCTTCAAACTTCATAGGATCTTTATCATAAACACCATCAACTTTTGTAGCTTTAATTAACATAGATGCACCAATTTCACTTGCTCTTAATGTGGCTGCAGTATCTGTTGTAAAAAATGGGTTACCTGTACCTGCTGAGAATATTACTACTCTTTTTTTCTCTAAATGTCTTTTTGCACGTCTTACTATAAAAGATTCTGCAATTTGTTCCATTTTAATTGCACTTTGTAATCTAGCTTCAACTCCAATATGCTCTAAAGCTTCTTGAAACGCAATACCATTTATCACAGTTGCAAGCATACCCATATAATCACCACTAGTTCTTTTTATAATACCATCAGCAGCTGCACTAACACCTCTAATAATATTACCACCACCAATAACAATACCTACTTCAATATCATTATCAACTAGTTGCTTGATCTCATCAGCGATATATGCAAGTATCTTTGTATCTATTCCATATCCAGCATCAGCAGCTAATGCTTCACCTGAAAATTTAACTAAAACTCGTTTCTTCATGATTAATCCTAATAGTATTTTTTGGATTATAGCTAAATATTACTAATTAAAAGATAAAACTAATCAAATTAATAAATAGATCTAGAAAGCAAACTCTAGATAAATAAGATTTATAATTAAATATCTACATGAGTAAGTAATAAAGTCCTAAAAATATGACTTAATGATAAATCAAATTAGTAAAGCTCATAGTATTTAATATAGTAAATCATCTTTGAAATAAAATGATATAAATAATCTAAATGAATAATAGTCTTTGAAAGGCTAAATCTGAAGTAAAAAGTAATATAAGTGATTTGAAGTAAAAAATGAAGTAAAAAAAAAGAGTTCTTAAAAGTTGGCGGCGACCTACGTTTCCACAAGGGGACCCTGCAGTATTATCGGCGATGAGAAGCTTGACTGCCAGGTTCGACATGGGACTGGGTATTTCCTTCTC